>ERZ651768.2245-NODE-2245-length-13569-cov-13.149274_pt1 | contig 13569 bp, 7 predicted proteins | sample MGYA00514754_ERZ651768 | MGnify/ENA metagenome assembly ERZ651768 | reverse complement strand
GACATCGCGCGGTGTTTCACGGTGTACGTTGACCAGAGCGCCTTCTATCGCTTCCAGGCGTGTAACAAGTTTGTTGGTCTGTGTAACCAGAGCCCGACGCTTTTTCGGTAGACGGCTCGACAACTCATGCAACTGGTTCTTCATCCGGCGAATCCGGTTTATGTTGGATCGCAGGTCTGAGAGTTTTGCGGTTAAGTTCTGCACCAGGGTGAACTGTTCGTCGAAATCAGCTTGGGTCGTCTCCACGCGTGGATCTTTTCGTATCTCAAAAGATGCGGTTTGACTCGCACTGCCGCATTCGAGTTTGACGCTGTAGTCGCCTGGCGGTGCGGCTGGACCCCCCCCTTTACTGAAAATGTCTGACTTGGCAAGCGGTTCATAGGGCCGTTCAACCAGGTCGGGGTCAAGTTTCTCCGGGCCCGGATAGCGGATATTCCAGATGAAGCGGTTCATACCCTTGTGCTTGGTCAGACGCTGGTTGGGATCCTGTGACTCCTCACTGGAGAACTGTGTAATCGTGTTTCCTTCTGCGTCCTGAAGGGATAGCGCGAGCTCGTCCTCGGGCGTGTTATCCAGCCAGTAATAGATGATTGCTCCTGCAGGTGGGTTTTCCCCGGCGTCGAGGTGACGTCGTTCAGTCGTACCGTCGGCCAGCTTGACCGGATAAGTGGTTCCGGGCAGACCAAAAGCTGGCCCATAGGCCTTACCATCACCGGTAAATATCATTCCTGAGGCCCACTGCAGTTTGAGCCGGTACGTCGGGCGTGGTTTGAAAAGTACAAGGTCTCCTTTCTTCCGCTTGTTTGTCGAGATCTTCCGCAGCGGGGTGATGTCGTCGAGTATCCAGAAGGAGCGCCCATGTGTGGCAGCGACCAGATCGCTGTCCTTGATCTTTAGGTCGTAGATCGGTGCCACCGGGATACCGCCTTGCATGCGAATCCAGTTACGGCCGTCGTTGAGTGTGTAGAACACACCCGTTTCAGTGCCGACAAACAGCAAGCCTGCCCGAACCGGATCGGTCCGGAGTACGCGTGTAATCTCTCCGTCAGGGAAGTCACCGGCAATGGACTGCCAACTCTTGCCACCATCTTTAGACTGAAAAAGGTAGGGGTCGTAATCGTCCAATTTGTAGCGGGTGGCAGTTAGATAGATGGTGTCGGCGTCATGGGGCGAGATTTCAACCGTACCGACATAAGCCAAGTCCGGCATCGCTTTGGGTGTGACGTTTCGCCAGTTCTGACCTCCGTCCTTGCTGGTGTGTACCAGTCCGTCGTCTGTGCCGGCCCACAACTCGCCAGGTCTATGGGGCGATTCGGCAAATGTCGCGAGGGACGCGTAAGCTTCCGCAGACGCACCGTCTCCGGTCAGTGGGCCACCGGAACTTCCCAGTTTTTCAGGGTCGTTACGGCTGAGGTCCGGACTGATGGCTTCCCAGCTCTGACCTTCATTGCGAGTTCTAAACAGATGGCTACCGCCGGCATAGAGCGTATTGGGGTCGTGCGGCGAGAACACGATGGGAAATGTCCACGCAAACCGGTATTTCAGCTCACGCTGGGGAACACCGGTTTGTTGCTCGGGCCAAACATTGATCAACCTGGCCTGGCGTGTCGAGTGGTCGTAGCGTTGTAGTGCACCATTGCCGCCGGGGGAGGATCCGACACAACCCACGTAAACAATATTCGGGTCTTCGGGATGGACTGTAATAAAACCACTTTCACCGGTTCCCGGGATTGTGCAGTCGGCCATGGTGATCACACCCCATTCGGCTGCGCTGGGCACACTGATGGATGTGTTGTCTTGCTGCGTGCCGTAAACCCGGTAAGGAAACTGGTTATCAATATCCATCCGGTAAATCTGTGCGGTCGATTGGTTGTAAATGGTGGACCAGGTCTCTCCACCGTTGAAACTGACATTAGCGCCGCCATCGTTGCCCTGTACCATGCGCTGGTTGTTGAACGGATCTATCCAAAGATCGTGGTTGTCACCATGCGGTGTCGTGACTTCGTGAAAATCTTTTCCACCGTCGGTCGATTTCCACATCTGAAAATTGGTGACATAAACTGTGTCTGGATGGATGGTATCGGCAAACACATGGGTGTAGTACCAGGGTCTATGCAGCAGGTCCCGATTGGGTGACATCAACTGCCAGGTGTCTCCACAGTCGTCGGAGCGGTACAGTCCCGCCTTCTCACACTCGACCAGAGCCCACACCCGGTTACTTTGTGCGGGAGAGACGGTAACACCGATTTTACCCAGCATCCCGCTGGGGAAACCGGGATGTTTGCTCACCTCGGACCAGGTGTCACCACCGTCAGTCGAGCGGAAAAGTGCACTGTCTGGCCCGCCACTGGAAAGATGCCAGAAATTACGATGTGCCTGCCAGATCGAGGCAAACAAAATTCTGGGGTTGTTTGGATCCATTGAAAGATCGACGGCACCGGCTTGATCGCTTTGGTACAGGACCAGTTCCCAGTTTTCACCGCCATCCATAGATCGATACACACCACGTTCCGGATTGGGTCCAAACGCGTGGCCCAGTGCTGCAACATAGACAATATTGGGATCATCGGGGTGAATTCGGATTTCACCGATATGACGGGTTTCTTCAAGTCCAATGTGTACCCATGTCTTACCACCATCGGTTGACCGATAGATACCGTCTCCGTATGAGACATCCACACGAATTGTGGTTTCACCAGTCCCAGCATAGATCACATTGGGGTCACTTTCCGAAACTGCTAGTGCACCGATCGTAGCTGAATTTAAGTAACCATCCGATACGCACTCCCAGTAGGTACCGCCATCGGTTGTTTTCCAGACGCCTCCTGCGCAGGCGCCAAAATAGAAAGTCATCGGGTCGTTGGGGTCGCCGGCTACGGCTACAACTCTTCCGCCACGAGGTGGACCGATGCAACGCCATTTCATTTTTTCGGTTACGGCATCCGATCGTTTTTGTCTCGTCATTGGATTTCTCTATTGCTGATGATTGCTGTTAGTGCTTTTTTGGGGCACCTATATTATTCCCTTTAGTTCGCTGCCTTATTTATCACAATTTATGTATAGCAGACCACACATATTAATGCCTACATCCTCATTTGGGTTGACAAACCCTAGCATAGAACCTCCAATGACGGGACAGCGAACCATAAATGCCATCCACAGTTTTGAGCTTATCTGTATTAGTATGGAAGTCCTGAGGTTGAAAGCACAGATGTATATAAAGAGGATTCTCTGACATGTCAGCTAGCGAGACGGCCGAAGTCGTATTGTCCGTCGACAATATTGTCACCCAGTTCAAAACGGCCGAGGGTACGGTTCATGCCGTGAATGGGGTGAGTTTCGATGTGCGTGCAGGCGAACTTCTCGGGGTCGTCGGAGAGAGTGGGTGTGGCAAGAGCGTGACCATGATGTCGTTGGTCAAACTGGTGCCGATGCCCCCCGCAAGGATCGTTGAGGGGTCTGCTATTTTCGATAGCAAAGACCTGATCCAGATGGATCTCGAAGAACTCCAGAAAATTCGTGGTGCACAAATCGGATTTATTTTCCAGGATCCAATGACATCGCTGAACCCCGTGCTTACTGTCGGTTATCAACTGACAGAGGCTCTGAGGTTGCACAAGAGGTTATCAAAAAAGGCAGCACGGGCCCGGGCGGTAGAGATTCTTGAATTGGTCGGTATCCCTCTGGCCGAGAAGAGGCTCAACGATTTTCCTCACCAGTTTTCGGGTGGCATGCGTCAGCGGGTGATGATTGCGATTGCGTTGTCCTGTGACCCCAAGGTGTTGATTGCAGATGAACCTACAACTGCGCTGGACGTGACAATTCAGGCACAGATACTGGATCTCGTAAAGCGACTACGTCAGGAACTGGGCATGGCCATTGTATGGGTCACTCATGATCTTGGTGTGGTGGCGAGTCTTGCAGACCGGGTGATGGTGATGTACAGCGGGTTTGTTGTCGAACGCGCGGATGTAAAACGTCTTTATGCCGAACCAAAGCATCCTTATACAATGGCACTATTGGCTACACTCCCAGAATTAGAAGGGGAGCGCGCTACTAGGTTGGAGTCAATTGAAGGACAGCCGCCGGATCAGTTGAAGGCTCCTACCTCGTGTCCGTTCGCGCCACGTTGTGCTTATGCGTTCGATCGTTGTTCTGAGGAAAACCCTTTGCTACAGGATGTTTCCTCAGGACACGAGGTTGCCTGTTGGTGGGATGTTCAGGAAGACCGCCCCCGTGATTACAACTGATATGAGAGTAGATCGATGACGACTACGGTCAGTACTACAGAGCCGCTGGTTCGGGTCCAGAACCTTAAGAAGCATTTCCCGATTACAGCGGGCGTGTTTCGACGTCAGGTCGGTACGGTCAAAGCTGTTGATGGAATCAGTTTTGATCTCTTACCGAGAGAAACGTTGGGTCTTGTGGGTGAAAGCGGCTGCGGTAAATCTACTGCTGGGCGGACGATTTTGAGTTTGTATAGTGCAACCGAGGGTCAAGTATTTTTTGGACAAACTGAATTAACAAATCTTGGCGAAAAAGAACTACGTCCTATCCGTCAGAAGATGCAAATGATCTTTCAGGATCCCCAGGATAGTCTCAATCCCAGGATGACAGTAGGTAGCATAATTTCTGAACCATTGCTGGAGCACACGAAGATCAGTAGATCAGAAAGGACAGAACGTGTAGAGGAGCTGTTGCAGGCTGTCGGGTTAAATCCACAATACGTGAATCGGTATCCGCATGAGTTTTCGGGTGGTCAGCGTCAACGTATCGGCGTGGCGCGGGCGCTCGCACTGAATCCCGAGTTCATCATCTGTGATGAGCCCATTGCCGCCTTGGATGTTTCGATTCAGGCCCAGGTCGTGAACATGCTGGAGGACTTACAAGAAAAACTCGGTTTGACATACCTGTTTATCAGTCATGATCTAGGGATGATCCGTCATATCGCACGGCGGGTAGCCGTGATGTACCTCGGTCATATCGTCGAGATTGCCACCTCCCAAGATCTTTATACACGACCGCAGCACCCTTACACTCAGGCACTGTTATCTGCGGTCCCAATACATGATCCTGTTCGTGAAGCAACACGCGAGCAAATAATTTTGACCGGCGATGTCCCAAGTCCAGCAGATCCGCCTTCAGGATGTCCGTTCAGAACGCGTTGCTTTAAGGCTGAAACTCGCTGTGCGGACAAACTACCCGAAACTAGAGAAGTTGCTGCAGGCCATCAAGTGGCCTGCCACTTGGTATGATCGCACGATTACCGTGATGCTAAACAAGGTTTCGATAAATACAGGGTGGTTATTAGTTTCCAGGACACGAGTAACAGAATTCGGTAACATGGGCAGCTCTGGAGAAGGTGAGGTGCTGTCATATGCCTCACTACAGGAGATTTAAACAAAAGTGGAGGAAAAGTAAATGAAGCAAATGAAGAAGAAGTTTGTATATGGAATTGCGCTCGCTGCGGTGCTGGGGATTGCCGGCAGCGTGTTTGCAGCCGAACGCGGCAGGGATGGTGAGGTCAAGTTGATTTACTGGCAGGCGCCGTCCACCATGAACCCCTATCTGTCGGGCGGTGGTAAGGAACTGGAGGCCTCTTCAGTCGTAATAGAAGCCCTGGCTAGATATGACCCGGACGGGAATCTTGTGCCGTGGTTAGTAGATCAAATTCCAACAATCGAAAACGGTGGCGTATCTCAGGACTTGATGTCAATTACCTGGAAAATTTCGGAGGGTGTTAAGTGGTCAGATGGAACGCCACTGACTTCGGCCGATGTGTCGTTCACGTATGACTACTGTACTCACCCCGATACGGGTTGTACGCAGTCCAACTACTACAACGACATTGCGTCGATTGAGACTCCGGATGCTCGCACGGTAACAATCAATTTTACTGTTGCGAAACCCTTTCCTTATGCACCATTTGTGAGTCAACAAGCGCCAATAATTCAGAAAGCGCAGTTTGAAGGTTGTATTGGTGCCAAAGCTCACGAATGTACCGACCAAAATTTTTATCCGATTGGGACCGGTGGATTCAAGGTAAAAGACTTCAAGCCGAACGATGTCATTATTTTTGAAGCCAATGAAAATTATCGCGTAGCAGGAAAGCCCGCATTTCATACGGTGGTGTTTAAAGGCGGTGGCGATGCTGTTTCGTCAGCCCGCGCTGTACTGGAGACGGGTGAGTTTGATTACGCCTGGAACCTGCAGGTTGCTCCCGAAATTTTGACCGAGATGGAAAAGAAAGGGAAAGGGAAAGTGATCAGCGCGTTTGGTACCTATGTTGAACGCCTGATGGTCAACTTTACTAATCCTGATCCTGCGCTGGGCGAGAATCGTTCCGAGTATATGGACGGTAACAACCCCCATCCGTTCCTGTCGGATTATGCGGTACGCCGAGCGCTTTCTCTTGCAATCGAACGTCAAATACTGGTCGACGCAGGTTATGGGCAGGCCGGTGTGGTTGCCTGTAACGTCCTGTCAGGGCCAGAGATCTATCGATCAGACGCTAACGAAGAGTGCAAAACCCAGAACATAGCGGAAGCCAACCGGATTCTCGATGAAGCCGGGTGGGCCCTCGGGTCTGATGGTGTCCGGGCTAAGGACGGAGTGAGAATCTCTATCCTCTACCAGACCTCGACCAACGCGGTTCGGCAGGATACACAGGCGTTTATCAAAGAGATGTGGAAGGCGATTGGTGTTGAAACCGAACTGAGGAACCTTTCAGCGTCGGTGTTCTTCGGCGGTGACCCGGCCAGCCCGGATACCTACCAGAAGTTCTACACCGACATCGAGATGTATACCAATGGTTTCTCTGGGACTGACCCCGAGACATATATGTCTGGCTGGACCTGCAGCGAGATGGCTCAAAAGTCCAACACCTGGGGCGGTAACAATATGCCGCGCTGGTGCAACCCGGAGTACGACAAACTGTCCGCCACGATGGCTAAGACGGCAGCTATGAGTGAGCGGATTAAGCTGGCAAAAGCCATGAACGATATGCTGATGCAGGACTATGTCATGATCCCGCTGATTTATCGTGGTTCAGTATCGGGCCAGGCCAATTCATTGAAAAATGTCTGGATGAATGGTTGGGATGCAGAAACCTGGAATATCGCTGACTGGGAACGTCAGTAAGCTAATCAGTTAATTCACTGAATTAAGCGGTTTGCGGGCGTAAGCCCGCAAACCGCGTTCTTTGTTCAGTCAAAATATAATTACACTGTGATTCGGTACATCATTAGGCGTTTATTGATCGCCATACCGACGCTGTTGGTAATCAGTTTTGTTATCTTTGCCATTTTGGATCTCGCGCCAAGTGATCCAACGGGCCACTTACCGATGACGGTACCACCTGAAGTTAGGGAAAAAATCCGTTTATCTCTTGGCCTCGGTGAGGCGATGCATGTCCGCTACTACAAATGGTGCATTCAGTTCTTTATCAGCGAGCCGCTGAACATTCTTCAGCAGACGCTCGGAATCACAATTGGGGACGCTGAAAATAGAACTCGCATACTGTCATGGGCGACTCGAAGTCCAGTGGTTGATCTGATCGTACAACGGACACCACAGACACTCTGGGTTGTCGGACTTTCCTATGTCTTTGGTACGCTAATGGCTATCCCGATTGGGATCATACAGGCCTATAGACAGTATTCCTGGTTCGATCAGATCGGTACGTTCGTGGCCATGATCGGATTTTCTGTACCCACGTTTTTCACCGGTGTTGTGGCGATCATCATATTCAGCGTTCAGCTGGAGTGGTTGCCAATGATTTACGACACTACCCTTGAGGTAAACACTTGGCAGAATTTTGTAAAACAGTTTAAACAGATGATCATGCCAGTGATGGTGCTTGCCTTGTGGCAGGCGGCGCAGCTTAGTCGATTTATGCGAGCATCCATACTCGATAACCTGAATCTCGACTACGTGCGTACGGCGAGGTCCAAGGGTCGGGGTGAACGTGCTGTCTTGCTTATACATGTTCTACGAAACAGTATGATTCCCGTCATCACATTGATTGCGCTCGGTATCCCGCACATATTCGGGGGCGCGATCATCACCGAGCAAATCTTTCGTGTAAATGGGCTGGGGCAATTACTGATTATTGCGATCGAAGGCGCCGACATTCCCACGGTGCAAACGCTCACATTTTTGTTTGCGGTTTTGATTGTTATGTTCAATCTGATTGCAGACATACTGTACGGAATTTTAGACCCCAGGATACGTTATGACTGAAGTGGTCAAACTCGGAGTTGCCGAAGAGCTAAGTGCTGTTCAACGCTCTCTCTGGGGTGATGTCTGGCGACAGTTTTGCAAACACAAAGGGGCTTTGGTTGGCGTGGTGGTGTTCGTACTGATAGGCGTGAGCGTATTTTTTGGTCCTTACATATATGACGTTGATCCTAACGCGATCGACTTCAAGGCTCGTAATCTCTCGCCAAATTTCGAGCATCCCCTTGGAACCGATAATATTGGACGCGACACAATGGCTGCAATGCTTGCCGGTGGGCAGGTCTCACTGGCAGTCGGATTTCTTGCCATGCTGATTGCACTCCTATTGGGTACGCTGGTCGGTGTTCTCGCTGGTTTTGTCAAGGCTCTTGATGGTCCTTTAATGCGCTTGACTGATCTTTTCTTGGCCTTGCCGATATTGCCGTTGCTATTGGTCAGCATCATGTTGTTCCGAGACATCCTTCGGACACTCTATGGCCCGGAAACGGGCATATTTATATTGATTGTGTTCATGATTGGGATCACCAGCTGGATGCATACAGCCAGGATCGTGAGAGGCGATGTTTTGGGCATTAAGGAGCGGGAGTTTGTTCTCGCTGCACACAGCATCGGTGCGAAACGTCACAAGATTATATTTAGGCACATTCTTCCAAATATCCTCAGCCCAATCATGGTATCGGCGACACTCGGAATTGCGAATGCAATCATTACCGAGTCTGCGCTATCTTTTTTGGGTTTAGGCTTTCCACCGGACTTCCCAACCTGGGGTCGGTTGCTGTTTGACGGCACTAAATTTATACAGATCACACCATCCCGGGTGATCTGGCCCGGGCTCTTCATCGCCCTGACCGTGCTGAGCGTGAATTACATCGGTGATGGGTTGCGCGACGCGCTCGACCCACGCCTGCGCGGGCGTTAAAGCCGCCACCTGTCAACGTCTTGTTTGGCGGAGTCGTGTTGCTGCCTTAAGTTCCGTGCTACTTCCCATGCTCGACCGCGGCTTCGCCGCCGACCACCGCTTGCCGGGGATTTGGAACGCGTCTTCGAATTTGCTATGCCGTTAACGACTCAGGCGCGCATTCGCTGACCCGAAGGATCCCACGCGGGTTCGGTCAGGATCTGGGCATCTTGTAGCTTGCCGACCACATGGACCGAGAGTTCGGTATCGTCGCTGATGTGTCTGTCGACAAGCGCCATGGCGAGGCTCTTGCCAGTGTGGTGGCCGTAACCACCGGATGTCGTGAAACCCACCCGTTTATCATTGAGCCAGACTGGTTCATAGCCGGAGGCGTCGGCGTTGTCGGCGTCGATCTCCAGGGTCACCAGACGCTGCAGTGCACTGTCTTTCTCGCGGGTCTCCAGTGCTGCATCCCGGCCAATAAAATCTGTTTTTGTCCAGTCTATCCAACGATCCATCCCGGTCATGGCCGGGGTGCGGTCCTGTGTGAATTCGGCACTCCAGATACCAAAGCTTTTTTCCAGCCGCAGCGCATTCATGGCGTAGAAACCAAATTCGCGGATTCCCTGGTCACGACCTGCTTCAAGCAGCATCTCCCGCAGCGCGGTATGTTCAAGGGCACTGCAGTTGATCTCGTAGCCGAGCTCTCCGCACACTGAAAGGCGGACAACTTTGCTGCGGATAAGGCCGACATCCAGTTCCTGGCAGCCCATGAAACCGAACGCATCGTGACTGACATCCTGGTGGGTGAGGCCGGCCAGGACATCGCGTGACCCGGGTCCGGCCAGACCAAAACCTATCGTGGCATCGGAGATGTCGCGTACAGTCACGCCGTCTTCTAGATGATCCTGGAACCAGCGCATGTGCCAATTACGAAGGTAATACGAACCCATGATCCACCAGTTTCCCTCGCCCCAGTTGATGATGGTCAGATCGCCTTTGAGTCGGCCGCTGGGCGCCAGCATCGGTGCCAGTCGTGCTCGACCGGCAGGGGGCAACCGTGATGCCATCAGGCGATCGAGCCAGGCTTCGGCGTTCGCTCCACTGACTTCGTAGCGGGAGAAGCCACTGATATCTAGCAAGCCCACGCCCTCTCTGACCGCGGCGCATTCTTCGGCAACGAGTGGAAACGCGTTTGAGCGATTCAGTGATGGTGTCTCGCTGAATCCCGGTGGGGCAAACACCAGTGGAACTTCCAGACCCCAGCTGCAGCCCCACTGGGCCCCGGCAGTGGTCATGGCATCATAAGTCGGTGCTTTGCGCAGGGGTCGACCTGCCGGCAGCTGCTCGTTGGGGTAGGTCATGACAAAGCGGCGGGAGTAGAACTGGCCCGTGGTCTGCCGGATGTACTCGCGGTTCGACGTGAAATCGCCGTAACGTGCAATGTCCATCGGCCAGGCATCGGCTTCTGTTTCGCCATGGATCATCCACTCCGCCAGTGTTTTACCGACACCGCCGCCCTGCAGAAAACCCGCCATCACGCCGCAGGCCAGCCAGTAATTGGGAGCGCCGGACACCGGGCCCACCAGCGGATTGCCGTCGGGCGAGAAGGTAAAGGCCCCATTGACCCAATTTTTGACGCCGACATCGTTCAGCACCGGGTAGCGGTTGAATGCCATCTCCAGCTCGTCGGCAATGCGGTCGGTGTTCTCCTGGATCAGTTCGATACCGTAGTCCCAGGGGGCGCCGTCGATGTTCCAGTGCTGGTGGTTGATCTCGTAAATACCCACCAGAATGCCGTTCTGGTCCTGGCGCATGTAGGTGAATCCTTCCAGGTCTACAGTCATGGGTAGTTCAAAATCCATCGCCTCGACTTCGGGAATGGTGTCGGTCACCAGGTAGTGGTGCTCCAGCGGCGACAGCGGTAGGTCGAGCCCCACCATGCGGCCCACCTGTTTGGCCCACAGTCCGCCGGCGTTGACCACGTGTTCGGCATGTACCGGACCCTGTTCTGTGATCACGTTCCAGCTGCCATCTGGTCGTTGTGTGAGGGACTCCACTTTGTTGTGTTCGATCACCTCGGCGCCGCGCTGTCGTGCTGCTTTTGCATAGGCTAGGACCGTACCGGTGGTGTCGATGTATCCTTCGCGGTCGGCCCAAAGCCCCCCGAGCACACCGGTGGTATCCATAATTGGGCATTTGGCACGGACTTCATCTGGCGTCATCAGGTAGCAATCTTCGATGCCGACGGTCTGGTAAGTCCGGTAAGCCGATTGCAGCCATTCCCACCGATCCGGCGTAGAAGCGACGCTAATTCCACCTGTCATGTGCAGATTAATCGATTGGCCAGACTCTTGTTCAATTTCGGCGAGCAGATTAATGGTGTAGGCCTGTAAAGCGGACATATTGGGGTCTGCATTTAAGGCGTGTATACCGCCGGCGGCGTGCCACGAAGAACCTGCCGTCAGTACCGAACGTTCGATCAGGCACACATCCGTCCAGCCGAGCTTTGCCAGGTGGTACAGCACCGAAGCGCCGACCACTCCGCCGCCGATCACAACTACTTGATAATCGGGTTGCATGGGTTGTTTCTCCAAATAAATGGTGTGGCGGGTGTTTACTCTGCCACGATCGCGTTGATCTTCGAATCCATTTCGCGGATGACCTGTGCCAGGGCATTCTGGTCTGTGCTGTTCAGCGGAGTCAGCGGTTTTCTTGGTGGGCCGGCGGGCAGGTCACGTAGCGTCATACCCTGTTTGATGCATTGTCCGAACTGTCCTCCCTGTTCGAGGATCGCCATCAATGGCAGCATCGCAGCCATGATTTTTCGGCCTCGTTCGTAGTCGCCGTCGACTGCACAGGCCTGGTAGAGCGCGATATGGGCTTCAGGTGCAAAATTGGCACCCGCGGCGACCCAGCTGCGGGCACCCCAGGCAAAAAATTCAAGGGCTTGATCATCCATGCCACAAGACAGCTGGAGGGTTGGATACGCGTTGGCCAGCAGGTGCAGGCGGCCAATGTCTCCGGAGCTTTCTTTGATGGCACAGAAATTCTCCGACTGACTGACGATTTGCAGATAAGTCTCGCCCATGCCCACACCGGTTCGGCCGGGGTAGTTGTACAGGATGATCGGAAGATCAGCAGCCTTGTCGATTGCCAGGGCGTGCTGTGCGTTTTCAGCTTCAGTAGGCAAAGCGTAAGGCGGCGAATTGATCATCAGTGCGTCGGCCCCGGCCGTGCGCGCAGCCTCCGCCAGGATGATCGAATCTTCGGTACGGATGGCACCGGTACCGACAATCAGCGGCAGCTTGCCTGAGATAACTTCTTTTGCAAAACGAGTCAGCTCAACGCGTTCTTCAATCGTCTGCGCATAGTATTCGCCCGTTGTGCCCGAGACCACTATACCGTGTACACCTGTGCCAATCAGAAATTCGAGCACGGTGGCGAACCCCTGACGATCGATGGAGAAGTCCTCGTTGAATGGTGTGATCACCGGTGTATAGATTCCTTCAAAGTTCATGAATGGTTATTCCTTTGAGTTGTCGTCAGCTGAATTCAAAGACGTTTGTCAGTGATTCTAGTATTGGTGTGACCCCTAGTCCCGCAGTGTCAGCAACAGACATATAGCCATCTTTAACGCTCGGTGCGCCGTCTGCAATACTGACCGTCGAATAGTCGTGAAACGCAGACGATTGAAACTGAAATTCAGCCGGGGTGGAGTGTGCCAGATGCGCAATTGCAGCGGTCGCGATCTCACCGCCCCAGCTGTCTTCGACGTTCATCGGCAGGCCAAGCGATACGCACAGATCCCGAATCTGCCGGGCGCGGGTGAGTCCACCCATGCGGTTGATTTTCAGGTTAATCAAATCCATGGCATTGTCGTGATGCGCTCTAAGCAAGGCCGACAGGCTGTCTATGCATTCGTCGAGCACAAAAGGCAGATCGGTATGCTGGCGTACCGTCAGACATTCTTCGTAGGTGAGACATGGCTGCTCAAAATACAAAAGGAGTCCGTGTTCCCGCGGCAGGTCTTTGATGGCGTCGGCCACGATCAGTGCTTGGTGTTGCTTCCAGCCGGTGTTGGCATCAGCATTCAGCACGTCCCCGGGCTCCATGCAGGCGGCAACTTTACGAATGCGACTGATATCGGTCAGTGGGTTTTCGCCGACCTTGACCTGAAAGTTGCGGTAGCCCTGTGCGCGGTATTCCGGAATACGGGCAGCCATGGCGTCTGGATCGGTGCGTGTGACTACCTTGTACAGTTTGACTTTGTCCTGCTGTTTGCCACCGAGCAGGGTGTACACGGGGAGGCCGGTCTTTTTGCCGAGAATATCCCAGCAGGCCATGTCGATCGCCGATTTAACGTAGGGATGCCCCTTGAGTAAGGTGTCCAGTGTGTCGTTCACACAGTCCAGCTGTGTCGGATCCAGTCC
>ERZ651768.2244-NODE-2244-length-13574-cov-3.752241_pt1 | contig 13574 bp, 13 predicted proteins | sample MGYA00514754_ERZ651768 | MGnify/ENA metagenome assembly ERZ651768 | reverse complement strand
CCAACTCCAATTAAGGTGCCGCTTATAAAATCTCTACGACTAATATTAGCATTAAGTTTTATCTTTATTTTTTTTTGCCATCTTAAATTTTTTGATAACAGATATTAAAACTGATAATTTATTTTAAATATTTTTTTAAAGTATTAGTGCCATTATGAATTATTATTTCTTTAAAAATATTAAAATATAAAAAATCATTATCATTCATTTTTTTGAATTGACTAATTAATGGATTATAGAAGCCATTGATATTCATTAAATGAATACTTGTTTTTTTTATATTTAAGCTTTTCCAAGTTATTATTTCTGAAAGTTCCTCGAGTGTGCCAATGCCTCCTGGTAAAGCAATAAAAATATCTGATAGATCATACATTTTTTGTTTTCTTTCATGCATATTTTTCACAGTATATAGCTTAGTTATTTTTGTGTTGATAATTTCTTTTTTGTATAAAACTTTTGGAATAACTCCTATAACTTTCCCATTATTTTTTAGGACTTCATTTGCTATTAATCCCATAAGACCAATTTTTGCTCCTCCGTACACAAGAGACATGTTATTTGAAGCAATTATTTTACCAATATTTTTTGTTTCTTCAATAATAATATTGTCTTTGGAATTGCTTGATGCACAAAAAACACAAATTTTTTTTGACATATTTTAAAGAACTAATTTTAATAACTTTGTGTAATAATTATAATGTAAGATATTGGAATTTTTAAATCATATATCTTTTCAGATAATTTAATTATTAGGTGGTTTTTTATAGTATCCATTTCTTCTTTTCAGATTAGTCTTTTCTTTAGTAAAATTTAATTTTTCAAAAAGGTATATTTGTGAGATGAATAATCAAGAATTGTTGAAGAAAATAATTTCTCATTGTAAGGAATATGGTTTTGTATATCCTTCAAGTGAAATATATGATGGATTAAGCGCAGTATATGATTATGGACCTTATGGATCTTTGCTTAAAAATAATATCAAAGAATTTTGGTGGAAATCTATGGTTCAATTAAATGATAATATTGTTGGATTAGATTCTGCAATATTTATGCATTCAAATACTTGGAAAGCTTCAGGTCATATTGATGCATTTAATGATCCTCTTATCGATAATAAGGATTCAAAAAAAAGATATAGAGCAGATTTGTTAGTTGAAGAATATATTGAAAAAATTCATTCTAAAATTTTTAAAGAAATTCAAAAAGCAGAAAAAAGATATGGAGATAAATTTGATAAAGAAGAGTTTTTGAAAACTAATTCAAGAGTTATTGAAAATTCAAAAAAAATTAAAGAAATATCAAAAACATTAAACCATTGTTTAATAAATAAAGATTTAGTTGGGCTAAAAAATTTGATTATTGAATTAGGAATTAATGATCCGGTATCTGGAACACAAAATTGGACTGATATTAAGCAATTTAATTTAATGTTTTCAACTAAAATTGGATCAAATGTTGATACATCTAGTTCAATTTATCTTAGACCTGAAACAGCTCAAGGTATTTTTTTAAATTTTTTAAATGTTATTAATTCAACAAGAGTGAAAATACCTTTTGGAATTGCTCAAATTGGAAAAGCTTTCCGCAATGAAATTATAGCTAGACAATTTGTGTTTAGAATGAGGGAATTTGAACAAATGGAAATGCAATTTTTTGTTGAACCAGGAAAAGAGATGAATTTTTATGATGATTGGAAAGATAAAAGAATGAAATGGCATAAAAGTTTAGACTTAGGAGATCATTTATATCGATTTCATAATCATGAAAATTTGCCTCATTATGCAAATGCAGCATGTGATATTGAGTTTTTATTTCCCATGGGATTTAAGGAATTAGAAGGGATACATTCTAGAACAGATTTTGATTTGAAAAGTCATCAAAAATTGTCAGGTAAAAAAATAAATTATTATGATCAAAAAACTAAGTCTAGTTTTGTTCCATATGTTATTGAAACATCTGTTGGTTTGGATAGATTATTTTTATCAGTATTATCAGCTTCCTATCAAAATCAAAAATTAAAAAATGGAACAGAAAGAATTTTTCTTAAAATTCCTTTTGAAATTGCACCAATTAAAGCTGCAATATTACCACTTAATGCGAAAGATAATTTACCAGAAAGGGCTAAGTTATTATATGATGAACTAAAAATGTTTTTTAATATTCAATACGATGAAAAAGATTCAATTGGTAAAAGATATAGAAGACAGGATGCTATTGGAACACCTTATTGTATAACGTTTGACTATGATACACTAAAAGATAATTCTGTAACTATAAGAAATAGAAATTCTATGGTTCAGGAAAGAGTTTTATTATCTTCAACAAAAAATTATATCATTAATAATGTATCAATCGATAATTTGTTAACACAAATATAATGATTGATAATTTTTCAAATTTTATTTTAAGATTTAGAATTTTTTTTATTTCATTAATTTTTTTGCTTACACTTTATATGGCTTATCAGGGTCAATTTGTTAGATATAATTATAATTTTTCTCAAACAGTTCCTGATTCAGATGAAGACATGATATTTTATAAAAATTTTAAAAAAATATTTGGTGAGGATGGAAATGTTTTTGCAATTGGGTTAAAGGATTCTTCAATTTTTGATTTAAAAGTTTTTAATAATTATAATAAATATGTTCAAAGTTTAGAATCAATTGAAGGCGTTAATGGAGTATTAAGTTTATCTAATTTGAAGGTTTTAAAAAAGGACGCAAAAAATAAAAATTTCAAATTTGAAAATTTATATAGTTCTTTTCCTGAAACACAAAATGAACTTGATAGTCTTATAATATTATCAAAAAGACAGAAATTTTATGAAAATAAAATATTAAATGATAATGGGGCAATAACATTATTAATAACAATTGATAAACTAATTCTTAATTCTTCTGATAGAAATGATTTAATGGTAAAGCTTATTAATGTAAGTGAAAATTTTTCACAAAAAAATAACATAAATCTACATTATGCTGGATTGCCATATTCAAGATATATAATGGCTGAAAGTGTAAAGTCTGAATTAGTAATATTTCTTATCATTTCTATCTTAATAACTTCTATTATTTTATTTATTTTTTTTAGATCATGGGATTCTGTTTTAGTTCCAATATTAATTATTGGAGTTGTAGTTGTTTGGGTATTTGGAACATTATCAATTTTGAATTATAAAATTACTCTTCTTACAGGTTTATTGCCTCCTTTAATTGTTGTTATTGGTATTCCTAATTGTGTTTATATGTTAAACTACTATCATTTTTCTCTAAACAAATTTTCTTCAAGAAAAAAAGCAATTTCTCATGTTATTAAAACAATTGGATTGATAACTTTAATTACAAATGTTACAACTGCTGTAGGTTTTTTTGTTTTAGCAACAACTGATATTAAGGTATTAAATGAATTTGGAATTGTTGCTGGAATTAATGTAATTGCTACATTTTTTGTTAGTATTTTTTTGCTGCCGACGATATATTTAATTTTACCAAAACCAAAATCCAAACAAACAAATTATTTGAATTATAATTTTTTGTGTTTTTTAATAAACCTATTTAAAAGTATTTCTTTTCATCATCAAAAAAAAGTATTTGTGTTGTCTGGAATATTAATAGTAATTTCTTTGTATGGTTTTTCTAAGATAAAAGCAGGTTCTTTTTTGATAGATGATGTCCCGAGTGAAAGTTCTTTAATGAAAGATATGAAATTTTTTGAATCTAATTTTTCAGGAATTATGCCTTTAGAAATTATTATTGATACTAAAAAGAAAAGAGGTGTTCGAAATTTAAATACATTAAAAAAAATAGACAGATTAGAAAATTTTTTAAAAGATAAATCTTATATATCAGATCCAATATCTATAGTAAGTTTTATTAAAGCTTCAAGGCAAGCATATTATAATAATAATCCTTCTTTTTATAGTTTGCCAAATTCAAGAGATAAAAATTTTATTCTTAGATATTTATCTTCAGGTTATGGTGATAATGTTGAAAATGAAAATATTTCAAAATCTTTTGTAGATTCTTTAGGACAAAAAATTAGAATTTCTTTAAATATAGCAGATTTAGGTTCCCATAAAATAGATTCTATTCTTAGAAATGTTATTCAACCAGAAATAAATAATATTTTTGGAAAAACTGATAATGAAGTAAAACTTACCGGAACTACTCTTATTTTTGTTAAAGGAATTAATTTTTTAATTGAGAATTTACTTCAAAGTATGTTGCTTGCTTTTATTATAATAAGTTTGATTGTATCGCTTTTATTTAAAAATATTAAAATGGTTATTATATCTTTAATTCCAAATATTATTCCATTGATTATTGCAGCAGGTATTATGGGTATTTTTGGAATACCATTAAAGCCAAGTTCTGCATTAGTTTTTAGTATAGTATTTGGTATTTCTGTAGATTATTCTATTCATTTTTTAGCAAAATTTAAAAATGAATTAATACAAACCAAAAATGTACAAAATGCTGTTATAAAAACAATTGAAGAAACTGGTAGAAGTATGATATTTACTTCTTTTATTTTGTTTTTTGGATTTATTATTTTTGCGTTTTCAAATTTTGGCGGAACTATAGTATTGGGTGTTTTGACTTCAATTATATTATTTGTAGCTATGATTACTAATTTAACTTTACTTCCTTCTATTATTTTATATTTCTATAATTCCAATAATTAAATTTGTATATAGATGAATAAGAAATTTAATGAATATAAATCCATAAATTATTATGAAATAGGTTCTGATATACTTTCTTTTTGGAAAAAAAAGAAAATTTTTGAAAAATCAATTACTTTGAGAAATAATGGAGATGTTTTCTCTTTTTATGAGGGACCTCCTTCTGCAAATGGAATGCCTGGAATTCATCATGTGATGTCAAGAACTGTTAAAGATATTTTTTGTAGATATAAAACCTTAAAGGGGTTTAAAGTTTATAGAAAAGGTGGTTGGGATGCTCATGGATTACCGGTGGAGATACAGGTAGAAAAAAAACTTGGAATAACAAAAGATGATATAGGTAAATCTATTTCTGTTGAAGAATACAATAAGAAGTGTAGAAGGACAGTAATGCAATATAAAAAAAATTGGGAGGATTTAACTGAAAGAATTGGTTATTGGCTGGATTTAAATAATTCATATGTTACTTTTAAAAATGAGTACATTGAATCAGTATGGTGGTCAATAAAAGAATTATATAAAAAAGGTTTATTATATAAGAGCTATACAATACAACCTTTTTCTCCTGCAGCAGGAACAGGATTAAGTTCACATGAATTAAATATGCCCGGTTCATATAAAGAAATATTTGATGTTTCTATCACAGCTCAATTTAAGTTAATAAATAATGAAAAATCGCAAAAGATTTTTCAACAATTTTATGATAACATTTATTTTCTTGCCTGGACCACTACTCCTTGGACTTTACCTGCAAATAATGGTCTTGCTGTTGGGAAAAAAATAGTGTATTCTCTAGTAGAAACATATAATAAGTACACTAAAAATAAGATAAAAGTTATTTTGGCTCAAGACTGTTTGCCATATTTTTTTGATTCTAAAAATGAGATTCATAATAATATTGATGATGACGATGAAAAAAAATTAAAATATAAAATTTTAACAACCTTTAAAGGATCTGATTTTATTGGATTGGATTATGAACAACTGCTCCCATATGTTAAAGCTGAAAAACCTGCTTTTACTGTGGTTGATGCTGATTTTGTTTCAACAAATGAAGGTACTGGAATTGTTCATATTTCAAAAACTTTTGGTTCAGATGATTATACAATTTCGATAAAAAATAAATTACCTGGAATATTTGTAAAAAATAATAAGGGGGAGGATGTCCCCATAGTTGATAAATTAGGAAAGTTTGTAAAAGAAATTAAGGATTTTGCCGGGATGTATGTAAAGGATTTTAATAAAAATTCTGTTAAAGATGAGCTATCAACGGATGCTAAAATTTCAATAAAACTTAAAATAGAAAATAAAGCATTTGATGTAAAAAAACATAAACACTCATATCCTCATTGTTGGAGAACTGATAAACCAATTCTTTATTATCCAATGGATTCTTGGTTTATTAAAACAACTAAATTAAAAAAACAATTTATTAAGCAAAATAAAGAAATTAATTGGCAGCCAAAATCTACTGGTTCTGGAAGATTTGGTGATTGGTTAGAAAATTTGGTTGATTGGAATCTTAGTAGATCAAGATTTTGGGGGACTCCTTTGCCAATTTGGAGAACTAAAGATGGAAGTGAAGAAATATGTATTGGGAGTTTTCAAGAATTAAAAAACGAAGTAAAAAAATCTTATAAAAAAGGATTCATGGATAGTTTATTGGATGACACTTTTGATATGCACAGACCATATGTTGATGATATTGTCTTAGTATCTAATTCTGGAAATCCAATGTATAGAGAGTTAGACATCATTGATGTTTGGTATGATTCGGGATCTGTTCCTTTTGCTCAATATCATTACCCTTTTGAAAATTCTAATTTTTTTAAAGAGATGTTTCCAGCAAAATTTATTGCTGAAGGTATTGATCAAACTCGTGGTTGGTTTTTTACACTTCATGTTATTTCTATTATGTTATTTGGTAAAAAAAGTTTTGAGAATGTTATTTCTAATGGATTAGTGTTGGACAGAGATGGAAACAAAATGTCTAAAAGATTAGGAAATGCTGTAGATCCTTTTGAAATCATAAAAAATTACGGTCCAGATGCTACAAGGTGGTATATGATATCTAATTCTAATCCTTGGGATAATTTAAAATTTGATGAAGAAGGAATCAAAGAAGTATTAAGAAAATTTTTTGGTACTTTATCTAATACTTATAATTTTTTTGCTTTATATGCTAATATAGATGGTTTTACAAATGATGAAAAAATTATTGATTACTCTAAAAGGTCATTTGATGATAGGTGGATAATAAGTAAACTTAATTCAACAATAAAATCTATTGATAATTATCTTGAGAATTTTGATCCTACTAAAGCAGCAAGGTGCCTTAATTCATTTTTAATAAATGACTTGAGTAATTGGTATGTGCGGTTAAATAGAAAAAGATTTTGGAAAGGTGATTATTCAGATGATAAAAAAATGGCATATCAAACATTATTTGAATGTTTAGAGAAAATTGCAATACTATCTTCACCGTTTATTCCATTTTATTCAGAGTATTTATTTAGAGATTTGCATGCATTCTCAAAAAACAATGATTTAGAATCAGTTCATTTCTCAGATTTTCCTCAGGTTTATAATAATTTAATTAACAAAAATTTGGAAATTAAAATGAAATATGCTCAAAATATTTCTTCACTTGTTCATTCTATTAGAAAAAAGGAAAAAATTAAAGTAAGACAACCATTAGGAAAATTACTTATTCCAATTAAATCAGATTCTGAAAAACAGAATATAATATCTGTTTCAAGGATTATTTTAAATGAAGTCAATATTAAAAAATTAGAATTTATTGATGATTCTTCTAAGATACTAGTTAAAAAGGCATCTCCAAATTATAAAGTTGTAGGAAAAATGTATGGTTCTTTAACTAATAAAGTAGTGGATTTAATCAAGGGATTTAACAATGAGGATATTATAGATTTAGAAAAAAAAGGTTTTATTAAAGTTAAAATAGATAATAAAAATTATTCAATTGATTTAGACCAGGTTGTTGTAAAGTACGGTGATATTTCAGGTTGGTCAATAGCTAATAATGATTTATTTACTATAGCATTAGACATAAATATTTCTGAAGAATTAAAATTAGAAGGAATTTCTCGAGAATTTATTAATAGAATTCAAAATTTAAGAAAAGAATTAGGATTGAATGTTATTGATAAAATTTCTATTGATATAATGGATAATCAGTCAATTATAATAAAAGCCATAAAATTATTTAACAATTATGTTTGTAATGAAATTCAGGCTACAACTATAACAATTAAAGATAATTTTATTACTAAACATATTTTTGAATTTGAAAATGATTCAATTCATTTTTTATTAAAAAAAAATAAATGAAAAAGTATCAATTTTTTTATTTAGCATTTTTCTTCATATTTCTTGATCAATTTATTAAGTTATTAGTTCATTATAATATGCCTCTATATAGTGAAATATCTTTAGTTGGAAATTTTATTAAACTACATCATATTGAAAATCCTGGAATGGCATTTGGTATTAATTTTGATTTTAAATACACTAAATTAATATTAACATTATTTCGTTTATTTGCTTCCGTGGCTATTGGGTTTTATTTAAAATTTATCATCACAAAAAATTTTAATAAAACATTAATTTTGTCAATTACTATGATTTTTGCTGGAGCTGTTGGTAATGTAATTGATAGTGTTTTTTATGGTATTTTATTAAATAATTCACCTAAAAATGCTCCTTTTGAATTGTTTAATGGACAAGTTGTCGATATGTTTTTTATAGATATTTGGGAAGGGTATTTGCCATCCTATATACCATTTTTAGGTGATAGTTTTATTTCTTTGTGGCCAGTTTTTAATGTAGCAGATTCTCTGATATTTGTAGGTGTTTTTATTTTAATTATTTTTCAAAAAACATTTTTTAATTCAAATGAATATTAATTCTTGAATTTCAGAATGGATTTCATTGATTTGTTTAATAATTCTTTTTTTTGAATTGTTTAATTCATTTTTAAGTGGTGCTGATGTTAGTTTTATAATTAGTTTATTTTCTTTTATAAAAATTTTATTAGTTCTTTTAATTACATTATTTCCCATTAATTTTTCCCATGTATTTTGTATTTGTGCTTGCAGAATATTGTTTTTAATTCTTTTTTGTTCAAAAAGTTGAGAAGTTAATTCATTAATTTTTAAAGGTTTTGATGTTCTTTTATTGCTCATTTATTTCTCCATTTTTGATGTTAATTATTTTAATTTTTTTGTTTATAGTTTTAATTTTTTCTATTCTACTGTGTAAAGAATCAGTGATAAAAATTTGTGAAAATTTATTACTATCAAAATATTTTAGTAACAAATTAATTCTTTTATCATCTAATTTATCAAAAACATCGTCAAGTAGTATAATAGGATTTTTTTTAGAAAAAAATTTTAACATAAAAAATTCTGCTATTTTTAATGATATAATAAATAATTTCTGTTGTCCTTGCGATCCAAATTTTTTTATTAATTCGTTGTCCATTTTAAATATATAATCATCATTGTGTATACCAAATGATGTTTTATTAGAATAAAAATCATTTTTAAAATCATTTTCATACTGTTTAATTCCTTTTTTATTTTCAAAATTTGATATGTATTCAATTGAAGCTTTAATGTTAGACTGAGATAGTGTTTTGAAAATTTTATTAAATCTATTGGTAAATAAATTTATCTGATCTTTTCGAATTGTTTTAATTGAATTATTTAGTATAAATAATCTTTCGTTATATGTATTTAATTGATTTATATCAATACTCTCAATTGATATGGTATTTTTAAGATATGCGTTTCTTTGTTTTAGTAGTTTGTTATAAGTTATAAGATCATCAAAATAATTTTTATTTAATTGACATATTAACATATCAATAAATTTTCTTCTTTGTTTGCTATAGCCTCTAATTAAATTTATATCAAGAGGCTTGATGAAAACGCATGGAATTTTTCCGATATGATCCTTTATTTTTTTATATGGAGTATCATTTTCAAATATTTTTTTCAAATATTTTTCATTCAATAGACATGTGTATTTTTTTTCCTTTTTATTAAAAGATCCTTCAATTTTAAAATAATTTTTTCCTTTTTTAATGTTTTCATAGTCGGTAGTATTTAATGCACTTTTTGTATATGATAAATAATAAATTGCATCTAATAAATTAGTTTTTCCAGCTCCATTTTTTCCATAAATAAAATTCACTTCTGGAGAAAAATTTATCATTATGGAATTATAATTTTTGAAATTATTAATCTTTATTTTGTCTAGATGCATATATATTTGTGCAAAAATTAAATGTTTTTTTGTTTCTGTAAATAAAGAAATTTTTAAACAATTAAGTTTATTATATTAATTTATTATGCCAGTCTTAAAAGATAAAAAAGTTAAAGTCATTAAAGAATCTAAAGAATTTGATTCTTCTACATACTTATATTGGTTAAAGTCTATGGTTTTGATGAGAAGATTTGAGGAGATGGCTGGTAGATTATATGGACAACAGAAAATTGCAGGATTTTGTCATTTATATATAGGACAAGAAGCATGTGTGGCTGGTTGTGTTTCAGCATTGAAAGAAGGTGATAAATATATTACTTCTTATCGAGATCATGCTCATCCAATTGCTTTAGGGACAAACCCTGATTACATAATGGCAGAATTATTTGGTAAGTCTACAGGAGTATCTAAAGGTAAAGGGGGTTCTATGCATATGTTTGATAAAAAAAAGAATTTTTTTGGAGGTCATGGAATAGTTGGTAATCAAATTCCTCTCGGAGCAGGTATTGCATTTTCTGAGAAGTATAAAAAAACAGATAATGTATGTATAACTTTTTTAGGAGATGGTGCTGTTAGAATAGGTGCTTTTCATGAAGCATTAAATATTTCGATGTTTTTAAAACTACCTGTTATTTTTATAATAGAGAATAATGGTTATGCAATGGGAACTTCTGTGAAAAGATCATCTAATGTAACGGAATTATTTAAATTAGGATTAGGGTATGACATTCCTTCAAAACCTGTAGACGCAATGAATGTTATAAATGTTCATCATGCTGTTTCTAAAGCTGCTAATAGAGCAAGAAATGGTAAAGGACCATCATTACTTGAATTTAGAACATATCGATATAAAGGACATTCTATGTCAGATCCAGCACAATATAGATCAAAAAAAGAATTGGAAAATTACAAACAAAAGGATCCTATTGAACAAGTAAAAAATCTTTTATTAAGTAAAAATATTTTATCTATTAATGAGATAGAGTTAGTGGATAAAAATATAAAAGAACAAATAAAAAAATCTGTAGATTTTGCTGAAAAATCACCATATCCTAATAAAGAAGAAGTTTTCTCAGATATTTATGTTCAAAAAGATTATCCATTTATTAAAGAATAAAGAAGAAGTTATTATGGTTAAAATAAAAAAATATAAAGGTCAAAAAAAGGAAGTATTTTCGATAGAAAATCCAGAAATAATTTCTGAAACACTTAGTAAATCTGAAGTTTTTATTAATAAGAATAAAAATATTTTATTTGGAATTCTTAGTTTTCTTGTAGTTTCTTTTTTATTATTTTCTTTGTTTAATTATTATAAAACAAATCAGAACTCTATAGCTCAAGAAGAAATGTTTCAGGCTATTTACTATTTTGAATCTGATAGTTTGGTTAAAGCATTAAATGGTGATGGAAATAATTATGGTTTTTTAGAAATAATTGATGAATTTAATCTTTCTGAAGCAGCTAATCTTGCAAATTTTTATGCTGGTTCTTCATACCTTAAATTGGGTGATTATAACAACGCAATTCGCTATTTTAAAGATTTTAGTTCTAGCGATTATTTAATACAAGCTAGATCGTATTCATTAATTGGTGATGCTTATGTTGAGCTAGAAGAATATGATGATGCAATTATTTATTTTAAAAAAGCTATTAATTACCACCCAAATCAATTTTTTACTCCTAATTATTTGATGAAACTAGCTTTTGTACATGAAGAAGTAAATGATATAAATTTAGCATTGGATTGTTATATAGATATTGTTGATAATTATAAAGAATCAGCAGAATATCAAACTTCATTAAAAAATAAAGCAAGATTAGAAGGAAAAATATAATGAGTATGAATACTAGTCTTTCTCATAATTATGTCTTAGATAAAATAAAAGACATTAAAGTTGGTATAATTACCTCTCAGTGGAATAATGATATAACATTATTACTTAAAAATTCATGCAATAATTTTTTAATTAATATTGGTTTAGAAAAAAATAATATAAATAATTATTATGTTCCTGGGAGCATGGAATTAGTTTTGGCTTCTGATATTTTATTAAATAAGAAAAAAATTGATGGTGTTATAGCTCTTGGGTGTATAATTAAAGGAGAAACAAATCATGACAAATATATTTCTCAATCAGTGTGTAAAGGTCTTCTAGATGTTTCTTTAAAACATAATCTGCCAGTAATTTTTGGTGTTTTAACAACTAATTCAAAAAAACAAGCGGTTGAAAGAGCAGGGGGAAAATGTGGAAATAAGGGGGAAGATGCTGCCCATACTTTTTTGAAAATGATTGAATATCAAAGTAATTTAGATAGTTAGCTAAGTAAAATAGTTTGGATAATGTATGTTATTGCGCCACATACATATCCTATAATTGCAAGTATTATAAAGAATACTAGTACACCTGCAAATCTACCTACAAGATACCAAGCGAATAATATTAACGCCTTCTTTATAAGACCTATTTCTACTACTTCGCCTTCTCCGGTATCTCCTATTATATCTTTTACTATTTGTTTCTTATCCATAATTATAACATACTCCTTAAATCTGTCAACCCTTGACCTACAACTATGGCTTGTACAACTAGCATCATAATACTGTACGTGTAGAGTAACTGTAACTTCAGTGCGGACTTATGCCGCGTGTTTGTTTGATTTCGGTACTATAGCATTAATGCTAAAGGACCTAGATACGAAAGCTTAACAATAAACAAATAAGTTGTAAACATTTTAGTTCTCCCCGTGCCAAGGTTCGATATCATCTTCATCATCCACTAGTTCCTTTAGTTCTTCTAGAACTTTTGGATCGTCTAACTTATCCCAATTGATCGCTTTATTAAAGCCGAAGGGATCTGTAAGATTGTTTTGCATTAAGCTACCGCCTTTCTTGATTTAGGTATACTAATTTGCGTTGCCTTAGTAACAACTTGACCTTTATCGTTTGTTAAGTCGTAACAAACAGGCTCGTCGCTTTTGTAATAGTATACATACAGATAGCATCCCATACTATTGTTTGCATCTTGTATTAAATCTTCGAAGTTTTTACTTACTTGAGGTTTTACGTCTTTCCAAGCTTCGTCGCCACCGCCTCTTGGTTCTACCCAACTTCCTCGTTTTGCATAGTAATTTACTTTGCCACTTTCCCAATCAATAAAACTAATGTCGCCACCGCTAACTAACGCAACAGCGGAAGCATAGTTTGGAAAGTATTTGCATAAGCTTACGCCTACACCTTCCGGGTAACCATCGTAATGATGATACACGGATTTGTATTTTCCGTTTTTGCTTTGTATTGCTATTCTTGATCTTGTACTCATAAACTCTCTCTCTGTTAAAGTTAATTTATAATGTTAGTGTAACATAGATTTAAATTCTGTCAACCTAGTTCCATTCGTCCCAATTATAAATGCCTTCTACTCCGTTACCGTAAGTATCGTCTTTATAATTTTCTTCTTCTTCTAGCTCTTCTAAACTTTCGCTATCTTGATCTAATACATCTTCAGACTCATCTAATAATGTATCATCATCTAAGTTATCCCAATCGATTGAATCGGGATCGAAAGTTTTTGGTTTCTTTGGTGTTTGGCCTTTAGGCATT
>ERZ651768.2241-NODE-2241-length-13589-cov-51.061057_pt1 | contig 13589 bp, 9 predicted proteins | sample MGYA00514754_ERZ651768 | MGnify/ENA metagenome assembly ERZ651768 | reverse complement strand
GCCTCATGTGTGAGCTTGGCATTTTTGTTACAGCATTTTCATTCCCGGCCGTACCCCGCGGACAGGCACGTATTCGCACCCAGATGTCGTCAGCCCACACGACGCCCCAACTCGATGGCGCCATTGAGTCCTTTGCGACCGTGGGCAGAGAACTCGGGGTCATTACATGAAAAAAACCATGAAGGCGTTGGTCAAAACACAAGCCGCTAAGGGCCTGACACAGGAGCAAGTTCCCGTGCCGGTACCGGGTCCGAACGACGTGCTAATCGCAGTGAAGAAATCCGCCATTTGCGGCACCGACATGCACATCTGGGATTGGAATGACTGGGCCGCCAAAACCATTCCAGTACCGATGGTGGTCGGTCACGAATACGCGGGCGTAGTGGCGGCACTCGGCGAAGTCGTGCAAGGTCTTGAAATTGGCGATCGGGTCACCTCCGAAGGACATATCGTCTGCGGACATTGCCGAAACTGCCGGGCGGGACGCGAACATTTGTGCCCAAATACTGCCGGCATCGGTGTCAATCGCCCCGGTTCATTCGCCGAGTATGTCTGTGTGCCCAACCACAATGTCTATGCGATTCCGGATGACATATCAGACGATCTCGCCGCGATCATGGACCCCTATGGCAATGCGGTGCACACCGCGCATAGTTTTGATCTGGTCGGTGAGGATGTCTTGATTACTGGTGCCGGACCGATTGGTGCCATGGCCGCAGCAATCTGCCGGCAAAGCGGCGCACGCCATATTGTGATCACTGACATGAACCCCTATCGGCTCGACCTGGCCTCGCGCATGGGCGCAACCCGCGCGGTCGACGTCACCAAAACCGAGCTTCGCGATGTGATGGACGAACTCGGCATGACCGAGGGCTTTGATGTCGGATTGGAAATGTCAGGCGCAGAACCGGCTTTTAGACAAATGCTTTCCGTGATGATCAACGGCGGCAAGATCGCCTTGCTTGGCCTACCATCCGGCGAAGTCACCATCGACTTGAACGAAATCATCTTCAAGGGCCTGCTGATTAAGGGCATTTACGGACGTGAGATGTTTGACACCTGGTACAAAGGCTTCGCGATGCTTCAGTCCGGTCTCGATCTTGGACCGGTGTTGACCCACGAATTTCATATAGACGACTTTGCGCAAGGTTTTGCCACGATGGCTTCGGGCAAGTCCGGCAAGGTCATTCTCAACTGGGAGTAACTACATGGCAGAGACTGACAAAGGTGGACGACGAAGCAGACGCGGCAGGGGCCGCGCGGACAATGCGCGCCGCGAAGTAAGCGCGGCGGCAATCAGCCAAATCCCCTGGACACTGCCAGAGAATCCGGATGCTCCTACCGAACCGCTGAATGAAGAGGGCGTGCAGGCAATCCACAACGGCGCCATGCGCATCCTCGAAGAAATTGGCATCGAATTTATTAATGAAGAAGCCAAAGGGATCCTGAAAGCAGCCGGTTGTACCGTCGCCGCGGATTCCGACAACGTGCGGATGGACCGTGACTTCGTCATGGAGCAGGTTACCAAAGCCCCCTCCCGGTTTGACATCACGCCGCGCAACCCCGAGCGCAAAGTCACGATCGGCGACAATCGGATGCTGTTCGTCAACGTATCAAGCCCACCGAACTGCTCCGATCTGGACCGTGGCCGCCGCGTTGGTGATCAGGAAAGCTATCGGGATTTCATCAAGCTGACCCAGTATTTCAACTGTATCCACCTGGCAGGTGGGTATCCTGTCGAGCCCGTCGATATCCATGCGTCCGTGCGTCACCTGGACTGCCTCTACGACAAGCTCACGCTGACCGACAAGGTCGTACACGCATACAGTCTCGGCAAGGAGCGGGTCGAAGATGTGATGGAGATGGTGCGTATTGCCGGCGGTCTGACCCATGACGAGTTCGACGCCTCGCCACGTATGTTCACTAACATCAACTCGTCATCGCCGCTGAAACACGACCTGCCGATGCTCGACGGTGCAATGCGCCTCGCAAGACGCGGGCAGGTGGTCTCCGTGACGCCCTTCACCTTGTCCGGCGCCATGGCCCCTGTTACCCTGCCGGGCGCGGTCATGCAGCAGACCGCCGAAGGCCTTGCGGCAATCGTCCTGCTGCAAGTCGTGAACGCCGGCGCGCCAGTGATTTACGGCTCTTTTACCTCGAATGTGGATATGAAAACTGGTTCGCCCGCGTTCGGCACGCCCGAATACATGCGTGCCACGCAGATGTCTGGACAAATGGCGCGCTTCTATAATCTGCCGTTGCGTTCCTCGAACGCCTGCGCGGCAAACTATCCGGACTCGCAATCGGCCTGGGAAAGCGCTTTTTCCTTGTGGGCCTGCGTATCGTCACGTACTAACGTGGTCTATCACTCCGCCGGCTGGCTGGAAGGCGGTTTGTGCGCGAGTTATGAAAAGTTCGTCATGGACTGCGAGACCTTACAACAGATGATCCATTACATGCAGCCGGTGACGACCAGCGCGGGAGACCTGGCCTTCGAGGCAATTCGCGACGTCGGCCCGACCGGGCATTTCTTCGGTACCGAACATACACTGGAGCGCTATGAGACAGCCTTCTACGCCCCGTTCCTCAGTGACTGGAGCAACTTCGAAAACTGGGAAGAACGCGGTAGCATACAGACTCCGCAACGCGCCAACAAGATCTGGAAACAGATTCTTGCCGAGTTCGAACCGCCGCCCACCGACCCGTCCATTCGCGAAGAACTTCAGGCCTTTGTCGCCAAGCGCAAGGAAGAGGGTGGTGCGCCGACGGATTTCTGAATCTCTTGGAGAACGCTGTCCGGCAACTTTGCAAGCCGAACCTCTATTTGACCCATCCGGAAACCGGATGCGGGGTTGAATCATTAAACCGTAAAGCAATGAGAAAAATATGACTTTATCATCTATCCAGGCACTAAAGACAGGAGGCGTCCGTCAACACGGCGCCATGGAATATTCTGAAGCACCAGTTGATTTAGACACAGTGCGGCGTTATCGTTTGCAACGCTTACGCGGGAAAATGGAAGAGTTTGATGTTGCCGGATTGTTGCTGTTCAATCAGCTCAATACACGTTATGCAGTGGATGCGACAAATATGCAAATTTGGTGTTCGCATTATGAAGCCCGTTGCGCTTTTGTGGCGTTGGATGGGCCGGTAATTCTTTTCGATTTCGCCAATCATCCGCACTTGTCGGAAGGAATTCCGACCATCGACGAATATAGGGTACTACCGACATTTTATTATTTTGGATCCGGATATCGAAGTGGTGAATATGTGAAGGAATTTGCCGCACAAATTGCGGATTTGATGAAAAATCACGGTGGCGGGAATCGTCGGCTGGCGATTGATACGCTGTCCCATTCAGGTTGTGATGCCTTACGCGTAAAAGGTTTGGAACTTGTCGAAGGCGAGCAAATTACGGAAACCGCACGGGCAGTCAAATCCAAAGAAGAATTGGTACTGATGCAGGCCTCAATGGATGTTTGTGAAGCGGGCGTTCGCTCCATGCACGAAGCGTTGGAACCCGGAATTACGGAAAATGCACTCTGGGCGAAACTGCATGAAACGAACATTCGTCTTGGAGGAGAGTGGATAGAAACTCGACTGCTTTCTTCCGGACCACGTACAAACCCCTGGTACAGGGAATGTTCGATGCGTCAAATTGAAAAAGGTGATATGGTCAGTTTTGATACCGACTTGATCGGGCCTTACGGATATTGCTCTGACATGTCACGTGCTTGGGTTTGCGGAGAAAAACCAAATGACGAACAACGACGTTTGTATGCCAGAGCCTATGAACAAATTGAACACAATATTTCGGTTTTGAAGACCGGAATGACATTCCGGGAAGTTTCAGAAAAATGCTGGCAGATTCCGGATGAATTTCAAACTAATCGCTATACAACGCTGATTCACGGAGTTGGTCTTGCAGACGAATATCCGAACATTAAACACTGTGACGAATTTGAAGAGAAAGGCTATGACGGCTTGGTTGAAGCCGGCATGACTCTTTGCGTAGAATCCGTCATCGGTTCTGTAGGAGGGCGTGAGTGTGTAAAACTCGAAGAGCAAGTTATCGTGACAGAAACAGGAGTCGAACGACAATCGAGTTATCCTTTTACAATGGAAATGCTTTGAGTTCTAAATGCGAGGTCTTAAATGGGACAAAAAGTACTTACATCACAGGTTGATAGCCTGGAAGAAGATCAGGCGCTGATGAAAGAATGGCTTGGCGAAAATCGGATTACGGACACAGTTGCTAAATTTCAACCCGGTTCAGGAATCGAGAAGTTGAATTTGCGTTTTGACATTACCAGGTTACGCACAGCATTGGAGGATGCGCAAAAATGTGTGGTGGATTTGGGCGGCGGTTTTGGTGTAATTCCTTTGACACGCCGCCCCGGAAGCGTCGGAACGTCCGGTGCGGGTGATGCCTCCGATATGGACTTGATTGGGCTTTATTATTTGCGTCCCGATAACACTTATGAAGAAGTGGCCCGGGATGAGGCGGTGGATGAATTTGCATTTTCAGAACTTTGTCCTGAATTTAAGGGAACTTATTTCGAAACTTTGCATCAGGAATTGACGCGGCGTTTTCCGATTGGTCGGATGCGGGTGCTGTTGAAGGAGCCCCTCACTTGCAATTCGTGGCATCGTGATCCGGAGCCTCGGCTTCATATTCCGATCATCACAAATCCTGGTTCACTTTTTGTCATCAACCATCACGTCACACATATACCGGCAGACGGTTCAGTTTATTTTACAGACACACGCGGTTATCACACCGCAATCAACGGCGGCGAACACCCACGGGTGCATATTGTGGCGGCTTTGCCTTTGAAGACTTAAATCAACGTTTAAGAATATAAGCATTAACATTGTCTAAAACTTAAACCTTTTTTTATGTAATAAAATATGCCTAGAGAACGAAAACGCAAAGGTCAGGGGCAACCCCGTACAACTACTGGAATTCAGCAGCTGCCATGGAAACCCAACTAAAGGTGACAGCATTCATTTGAAAGCCTGGATTTGGCATTTATTTGGATTGGGGCTCACCTTGGGTTGGGTTTCCGGAGTTTGCGGTATTCCGTTCTGGGAATATCTGTTTTTGTTGGCCTATCCAGGAACATCGTTCACACTTTTACGTTCCTTTGCCGAACACAGGAGTCACACGGAATGTGAGGGACGCACCGCTGTTTTGGAAGCAGAATCTCTATTTGGAATTTTATATCTTTACAATAATTATCACGCTTTGCACCACAACACGCCGGACATGGCGTGGTACAAACTTCCGGCTCTATTTCGTGAGAAACGTGAAGATTTGTTAAAACAAAATCACGGCTATTTAATCCGGGGCTATCGTAATTTATTCCGGAAATATTTATTTAATACCAAAAAAATTCCGTATTTTGCGTGATTATCAAATATTTCACTTGACACAATGATTTCAAGTGCTAAGCTTTCAGTCAAATCACTGCCTGTAACCGCCGCTAAAGCGGCAATTGATTAACCATTTATACACAGGAGGAACACAAATTTTTTGATTCTATCAATGATGTCAAATTGTTCTTATCGGGTGGAATCACCGCCTGTAAACGTCGCGGATGCGGCAAATTAAAAAACCTCACTTAGGAGAAATATGAGTAAAAGTAAAACCCCACTCAAAAACACACCCGTTCGCCGGTTTGTCCAGCAGCTTGCTGGAACCGCAAACGAGAGTGAAATCAGCCGCCGCGAATTTCTTGCAACGGCCAGTGCGCTCGGATTTAGCGCAGCTGCGGCCTATGGCCTGCTCGGTCTGCCTTTTCCGAAAACTGCGAATGCCGCAGGTAAAAAAGGCGGGGTCTTGAAGGTTTCGATGAATATCAAAGACATCAAAGACCCGCGTATTTATGACTGGTCTGAAATGGGTAATGTTGCCCGCCAGTTTTGTGAACCATTGGTACGCTACACAGCGGACTTCACCTTCAAAGGCATGTTGCTTGAGAGTTGGGAAGTCAACAGCGATGCGACTCAATACACGCTTCATGTGCGCAAAGGTGCAACTTGGAACAATGGCGACACCTTCAACGCCGATGATGTGGTGTTTAACATCAATCGCTGGTGTGACGGTGCAGTTGAAGGAAACTCCATGGCCAGCCGCATGGAAGCTCTAGTGGATTCCGCAACCAAAAAAGCCCGTTCAGGAGCAATTACAAAAGTTAATAATTATACGGTACGCCTGAAATTGAAGCAGCCGGACATAAGTATTATTCCGGGCATTGCGGATTATCCGGGTTTGATTGTACATCGTGATTTCGAGAAAGATGGCGGAGACCTCAAAAAAGCCCCAATCGGAACCGGACCCTTTGAACTGAAGTCTTTCGAGGTTGGTGTAGGAGCAAAACTCAGCCGGCGTAAATCCGGCTGGTGGGGTGGTGAAGTCTTTCTGGACGGCATCGAATACACCGATTACGGAACAGACCCGCAAGCTGAAATATCCGCTTTTGAAGCCGGTGATGTTCATTTAAACTACACCAGCACAGGTGATTTTGTGGAAATTCTGGATGGATTGGGTTTGAACAAAAACGAAGTAGTGACCGCCGCTACGGTTGTCGCACGGATGAATATCAGTGCCTTCCCTTACAACAACCAGAAGGTTCGCAACGCATTTCAGCTGGCTGTGGACAATTCTGTTGTGTTGGAGTTGGGCTATAACGGGCTTGGTAAACCAGCAGAAAATCATCATGTTGGTCCTATGCATCCTGAATACTACAAGCTCTCTTCAGTCAGCCGTAATACGGCCAAAGCCAAAGCTTTACTTAAAGAAGCAGGTGTTGCTGACCGTGAATTCGAGTTGATTTCGATTGACGATGACTGGAGGCGCAACACCACCGACGCAATTGCCGGACAACTGCGCAAAGCCGGAATCAAGGTAAAGCGAACTGTTCTTCCTGGGGCGTCTTTCTGGAACAACTGGGTACAGTATCAATTTTCCACTACCAACTGGAATATGCGTCCGCTCGGCGTTCAAGTTTTAAAGCTGGCCTATCATTCTTCCGCAATCGGAAAATGGAACGAGACCGCTTTCTCCAATCCGGAGTTTGACAAAAAGCTGGATGAAGCCCTGGGTGTTGCAGACGTTGGCAAGCGTCAAGCCTTGATGAGTGATATTGAGCAAATTCTACAGGATTCCGGAGTCATTATTCAACCCTACTGGCGTTCGCTTTATAACCATTCCACGAAAAATGTTCATGGTGCGCGAATGCACCAGACTTTTGAGCATCATTACGAAGAAGTCTGGCTCAGCTGAAGTATAGTTCCACTTTTTGCTTGGTGGAGAATACTTTCAGAAATTCTATTACAGAGGGCGTACATTATTGTACGCCCTCTGTAATAAGCACTGTACGGGCAAATGTGTCCGCCCATCTTATTCCCTTTCACAAAGCCTCCCCATGAGCCACTTTATACTTCAACGCACATTTATCATGGTCTTGACCATGTTAGTTCTGTCGTTTGTAGTTTTTTACCTGGGTAATCTGGAGCCTAATTTGCGTAAGCTGGCACTGGAGCAAAACAATAACCGCATGAGCCAGGCAGATGTGGACAGCTGGCTTGAAAAAAACGGATACCGCCGTTCATTTATTGTACGTTACGGCGAATGGACAGCAGGAGTTCTCAGCGGAGATTTTGGTTATTCGACACGATTCCGCATGCCAGTCAATGAGGCCTTGCCTAAGCGTTTGGGATATACAGGAATACTGGCTTTCTGGGTGCTGATGACGATGGTTCCATCTGCACTACTGATTGGCATTCTCAGTGGAATGCGCGAAGGCTCAGCCCTGGACCGATTCCTCTCCTTGTTCTCCGTCACTACAACTGCCACTCCGGAATATGTGAGCGGGATTCTTTTTACCGTCATCTTTGCTTCACTTCTGGGCTGGTTTAAGGGAGTAGCAAACGTAAAAGACATCACCTTCGAAAATTTCACACTGCCTGTGATGACCATGTCAATTTATGGTATGGGTTATATTGCCCGCATGACACGGGCTTCGATGAGTGAAGTCATGACCTCTCAATACATACGTACAGCACATCTAAAGGGACTTCCGTTCAAGACAGTTGTACTCAAACACGCCCTTAGAAACGCTCTTATTGCACCATTCACAGTTATTCTGCTTCAGTTTCCCTGGCTGCTTACCGGTGTGGTAATTGTAGAAAAATTATTTAATTACAAAGGCTTCGGCTGGACACTGGTAGAAGCCGCTGAAAACAACGATGTTGATATGCTGCTGGCCTGCTCATTAGTTTCAGTTTTAGTGGTGATTGGAACACAATTGATTTCAGATGTGGGTTATGCTTACCTAAATCCCCGCATTAGAGTTGAGTCCTGATTATGGATACTGTAAGTATATGGGAATTGTGGGGGGGAGTTGCCGTCCGTTTCTGGCCGGTCTGGCTGGCTATGCTTATTACCTACTTGCTGATGCGGATGTATCGCAAACGCCTCGGTGTTTTTGGACACCTTTTAGACAGCGCTGTAGGTATAACAGGACTGATGATTGTGCTTTTCTGGCTATTCACCGCTTTGTTCGCGGACATTGTCTCTACCTTCGAGCCACTTGAACAATTTTTCCGATACCGAAAGAAGCCTCCGGGAATTGTTGAGGCCGAAAGTATGATTCCAATGTATTTCGGTTCAGACAATCTTGGTCGTGATCTCTTCAGCCGGATGGTTCACGGAAGTCGATTTGTGCTAATGATTGCTCCAGCCGCAACACTGGTGGCTTTTGTGGTGGGCATCACTCTGGGACTGCCCGCAGGTTATAAGGGTGGACGTGTAGACGCAATACTATCATTCATTGCCAACTTGATTTTGTCGTTCCCTGTGATTGTTTTGTTTTATCTGTTGGTAACCCCAGGAATACGCGAGACGGCTTTACCCAATGTGATGGCCGGTGTCTTTTTTATGTTTCCCATCATCTTCTCCCTGACAGTCCTCCGGAGCCGTTTCTCGGAACGTCCCGGGTTACTATTTCCATGGAGTGTAATCATACTCATACTGGGAGGATGGCTCTATTCTGGAGTAGTTTTCAATTCCGACCCGCTGGGTTTGATTTCAATGGATCCTAATGAACTAAACATTTTTGCGGCAGTAGTTTTCGCCAGTTCTCCTGGAGTCTTCAGGATTGTCCGTGGATTGACAATGGACATAAAAACCCGTGACTACGTAGCCGCAGCCCAGACTCGTGGTGAAACTCCGTGGTACATAATGCTCTGGGAAATTCTGCCCAACGCTAGAGGTCCGCTGATCGTTGATGCCTGTCTGCGCATTGGTTACACAACCATACTGCTAGGCACACTCGGCTTTTTCGGTTTAGGTTTGGCGCCTGAAAGTCCGGACTGGGGGTCGATGATTAATCAAACTCGTGGTCTCATCCGCCTGGTCCCGACTATTGTCCTGCCGCAAACCATTGCTCTGGCAAGTTTTGTCCTGGGACTCAATTTGCTGGCAGATGGGCTGCGTGAAGAATCACTAAAAGATTGAGAAAAATAAATTAGAAATCAGAAATGAGAGAACCCATCCTTGAAATCAATAATCTGTCAGTCTCCTTCTTCACCCGTCATGGAGAAATTCCTGCGGTAATGGATTTTTCAATGACTGTGCATGCAGGCGAAGCGATGGGACTTGTCGGTGAATCAGGGTGTGGCAAATCCACCGTGGCACTGGCAATTATGCGTTATCTTGGTGGAAATGGAAGAATAACTGAGGGCAGTATACGTTTCCGGGGACGTGAAATGACAGAAATGACCGGAGCAGAACTGCGCGAACTCCGTGGATCTCAGATTTCCATGATTTATCAGGAACCGATGGCTTCTTTGAATCCAGCAATGCGTGTCGGTCTGCAATTAATGGAAGTTCCTCTATCGCACGAATACATCAGCATAGAGGAAGCAAAGCAGCGTTCCCTGGAAATGCTGGAGGCAGTACGGCTTCCGGACCCGGAACGTATCTTCCAATCTTACCCACACCAAATTTCTGGAGGGCAACAGCAGCGTATTGTCATTGCAATGGCTCTTCTGTCTCAGCCAACTTTGCTCTTACTCGATGAACCAACAACTGCACTTGATGTCACTGTTGAAGCGGGTATTGTTGAATTGGTTCGTGATCTTGGAAGAGAATTTGGAACATCTATGCTTTTTGTTTCACACAATCTAGGTTTGATCCTGGAAACTTGTGACCGTATCACTGTCATGTATTCCGGAGAAGCAGTCGAAAGCGGGCAGATAAAAAATGTCTTCCGGAAAATGCTGCATCCGTATACACAAGGTTTGCTCCGCTCAATTCCTCTTCCGGGTACCGATAAAACTGCTCAACCGCTGATTCCAATTCCTGGACAATTGCCGCTTCCGCATGAACGCCCACAGGGTTGTAATTTTGGTCCGCGCTGTAATCATTTTCAGTCCGGGAAATGCAATGTTAAGAAAATACCAATGATCTCTGTCAACGATAGTGAACATTTCAGCCGTTGTCTGCGGGTATCCGAAATTGACTGGTATGCTGTTCCGGAATCTTCGGTCCAAGCTGAAAAAATGGAAATGGGAAACACTATTTTGGCTGTCCACAACCTCAGCAAACACTACGATGTCTCTGCAAATGCCTTGTTTGCGTCCAGTAAATCCGGAACAGTGAAAGCCAATGAGAACATCAGTTTTGAAGCAAAAAAGGGAGAAATCGTAGCCATTGTGGGCGAATCCGGATGCGGAAAATCAACATTAGCAAAAATTTTACTGGGTTTGGAGGAAGCGTCTCAGGGAAATGCCGAATTTGAAGGTGTAGATTTAGCATATAGTCCTGTGGAAAGGCGTAGCGTAAAAACTGTTGCTCATCTGCAAATTGTTTTTCAAAACCCGTTTGACACACTCAATCCCAGTCACACCATCGGTAATCAAATTATGCGTGCCCTGGAAAAATTCGGGGTCGGTCAGTCTCCGGATAATCGACGAGAACAAATGCTGGAACTGCTGGATTTGGTCAAACTACCTCGTGAATTTGAAAGGCGCATCCCACGTCAGCTTTCCGGAGGACAGAAGCAGAGGGTCGGCATAGCCCGGGCTTTTGCTGGCAAACCTTCTCTGGTTGTTGCAGACGAACCGGTTTCCGCATTGGACGTTTCCGTCCAGGCCGCAATCACTGAATTGCTGACAGATATTCAACTCAAAGAGAAAACAACTTTGCTTTTTATCAGTCACGATCTGAGCATGGTACGCTATCTTGCAGATCGTGTGATTGTCATGTATCTAGGACGAATCGTCGAACAGGGTTCTGCTGACGAAATTTTCTCTCCACCTTATCATCCATATACAGAAGCTTTACTTTCTGCCGTTCCAATTGCTGACCCGGACATTGTAAAAGAGCACATTATTTTAGAAGGAGACATCCCCAGTGCTCTCAACCCTCCTTCAGGTTGCCCTTTCCACACCCGTTGTCACCGCAAAATCGAAGGACTCTGTGACTACGAAATTCCGCCTTTGAAACATCTTTCTTCCGGACATGACATCTCCTGTCATCTTGCCGACGAAGATCTCAATTCCATGGCTCCTGTATTCCGGTCTGGTAAAAAAGCTGCTGCATGAATTGACATTGCTACACTTAACAACTCGACAATCATGAGTTTATCGTGTAATTCTGAACGTATGTGAGTTATCTTATGAGATATCGGCACTTTTTCAGTATGTCATTTTTATGCAAAATAATTATATTTCAACTAATCGGAACTCATTATTCTTATTTTTAGTTTTTCGGAACTGAAAGTTCTTTTTTTATTCCTATCTTCATTCTAATTTATTTTAGAACCAATTTATAATTATCTTACTGTTATTTATATCTTTTATTTTTTGTGCAAAGTTATATTGTTTTGATTCACTCATGAAGGTTATCTACCAGTCTCAACTAGCAAATAATAAACGGAACTCTAAGTTCTTATTTTATTATTTTATTTAATTTTATTTAATATTATCAGTAAGATATTTGTTGGCATTGCGTGTGCAAATTGGTTGCGTACAGATTCAATTCTTGAGAATCCTGTTATTTTTCAACTACAATTAGCAAAGCAATAATAATGGAAATACTTACCAGAGAATCAGACTCCTTCGAAAGCAATATGACTATAGAAACAACGGACGATCTCCAAGACAACCTTGAGCAACAAACTAAATGGTCCATGGAAATTTTGCCCCACAATTTTGCTGACGTGTCGTTGATTCCGGATTTTATAAACGAAGTCTATATCACCATGATTCCAGGCGCTGCTTGTTGGGAAACTATCCAGACTGCTCAACAAATTAAAGCTGTTGGGAAACATGCTGTACCGCACATTGCAGCACGAAGTTTTGCCGGAGTTGAGGAATTGAGTGCATGTCTTTCCGGACTTCAGGAAGCAGGAATCGAGAGAGCCTTGTTGATCGGAGGTGGTAATTCTCAACCGGCAGGCGACTTTAGCTGTGTAATGGATTTATTGAAAACAGGTTTATTGGCAAAATACGGAATTAACGCTTTTGATTTTGCCGGCCATCCGGAAGGAAATCCGGACGATCCAAATTCTGAATTCCATTTGCTTGAAAAATTGCGTTGGACGGAAGAGCGTGGCATTCCTGCCCGCATCGTAACGCAGTGGTGTTTTGATACTGATGGAACCAATGCCTGGATTTCCGGACTTAGAGAAAAAGGTATCCGGAATCCGATTCACCTTGGCATACCCGGCCCATCGACCATAAAAACATTGATGCGTTTTGCTAAGGTTTGCGGAGTAAAAGCTTCTACAAATGTTTTGCGTAAACAGGGATTGAGTCTCAGCAAATTGATGTTTGTCAATAAACCGGATAAAATAATTTCGGAACTGAGTGGCTACGATCAACTCCATCTTTATCCTTTCGGTGGAATCGCCAAATCTGCTGCCTGGCTCATTGAATGTCAAAGTATTAACAACTAGAGGCAAGTCAGGACCGGCCTCTAAGTCTCAAAACTGAAACCTTTACATGCCTCTTTCCTCAAAAGTTAGTGAAGCACGAGTTGTTTTTACTCCCTCAGGAAAACGCGGATATTTTCCAGTAGGGACTCCTGTATTACAGGCCGCACAAAATTTAGGTGTTGACATTGATTCGGTTTGTGGAGGTCGCGGAATTTGCGGGCGTTGCCAGATTGTTCAAGCTAAAGGAGAATTTCCCAAACACAGAATTAATTCCAAAGCAGAAAATATCTCACCACTTTGTGAAACTGAGAAAGCATATGCAGAGCGTCCCAAAAAATCACTTGCAGAAGGCAGAAGACTCAGTTGTGCAACCAAAATATTAGCTGATTGTGTGATTGATGTGCCACCGGACAGTCAGGTACATCAGCAAATTATCCGCAAGGATGCAGAAGCCTTTGATATTGAAATCATTCCTCCAGTACAGTTGCATTACGTCGAAGTCTGGGAGCCGAATATGTATGATCCTTCTGGAGATTTGCGCCGCCTGCGTGAAGCTCTTGAACGAGAGTGGCAACTCAAGAATTTACGCTTTGGTCCCGGAATGCTGTTGTCATTGCAAAGGGAGTTGAGAGAAGGTAACTG
>ERZ651768.2238-NODE-2238-length-13598-cov-5.883145_pt1 | contig 13598 bp, 11 predicted proteins | sample MGYA00514754_ERZ651768 | MGnify/ENA metagenome assembly ERZ651768 | reverse complement strand
CCACCTTCACCATTAATTTTAACATCTACGTCGGACATTCTCAATATATCAACATCATTGTCCCTTATTACCATTTCATTATTTGTATCACGAAATACATAATATAATAAATCTGAGCCAAATTGAACATTAGTAGTTGGAACTGACATCTAAATTATAATATAAATTATAAAAATATTTAAAAAATAAAACCATTATTATTATATTTTATTCATAATAATAGTAGTTGTATAAATTTGCTATATAAAATTAAATTAATAATCTAATTATTGTAATAAAATTTAAGTTGATTTGCAACCAACTTCGAAATCTCTTCTGTTAGAATCTGGGGAGATAGTGCTATTCATCCAAATAGATACTGGTACTTGTGGGTTAGATGGTTCAGATCTGATTTGTAAGTTTGCGTTTCTTAAAGATTGTCCTACGGTGTTAATACCAAGATGATATCCTGCTTCAATAAAATTTTTGAAAGCAAGAGAACCTTTACCTTTTGGGTTTACTTTAGCCCAAGCATTTGCATCACCATCTTTTGGTAATAATTCAGAAGCTTTGAGTTGTTTTCTTGCGGCAATACCTTCAGCAAGAGTTTTATCTTTTTGTGTTTCAGCAACTGGTTTTTCTTCTGCTACTTCTGCGAATGGTTCAACAATTTCTGCATCTTCTTCAAGTTCTCCATCATTAATAATTGGGAGATCAATTTTACCACATTTTTGAATAAGATAAATTAAGATTACGGCGATTCCAACAATTAAAGCAATTTTTAATATATTTGAAGTATTCATTGGTTATTATATATAATGTATAAACAAAAAATTTTTGGTTAATTAATTAAATTGTTTAATTAATTACTCAAATTTAAGAAACAACTATATCTTTACATACTGATAATTTTTAATTAATATTATTTAATAATTCTTTTGTTTTATAATTTTTGGTTAAATTTTCAACTATATATTCATGTTCTTGTAAATAATCAATATCATCGTCATCATTATAACTTTCACTATCAGACGAACTTTCAATAAAATGATATATATTTTTTTCTAATTTGCCTAATTCTATATTTTCTTCCTCTTTATTTATTTTAATTTGAGATATACTCCAATATGTTGCAAACTTATTTCTAGAAAATTGAATACCATTGAAACGAATTATTAAAGATATAATATCATCTTGTTTAACACTACTACATGATACTCTTTGTTTTTCAGAATTATAAACTTCACATTCAAGTTCATCATCATCAAGTTCAATTGGTAGTGTAAGAATGGTATCCATACCTTTCAATTTTAAGAAAGATATAAACGATGAATCTAATGTATCACCATCAGATTCTATTCCAAACCATTTTGGATAATGTTGGTGAACACGATGTATACAAAGCATTTCTAAATTCATAAAAAAATTATAATAACTTTCGTCATCAAGTATTATATCTATTTTATATTTTCCATCGATGTTATAAAATCCAGATAATGTTTTAACATTTTTTAGTTGAATAAATGATGTTTTATCATCTAAAAGAACAGATGATATATACTTATTATTTAATTTTTTAGGTAATTGAAAATTAAATTGTTCTATATCAATATCTTCACACTTTTTAATTGAATACATTATTATTTTAAATATATAAGTTAATTCAATTTGAATGAACGCAAATTTTATAAGACTATATAAAAATTACTTCTTATTCTTATTGTGTTTTGTCCAATTATATTTTTCCATTGGATTTTTTATTTTATCTATTTTCTTTGGCGATTCTGGCTTTTTTGTTTTTTTTTTCTTTTTATTTTTATTTTCATTTTTATTTTTTTTTCCTAAAACAACCCATTTAGGACTTATTGGTTTAATTGGTTTATTAATGTTTTCGAAATATTTTAATCTCTTTTGTTCTGCCTTTTTTTCTTTATTTTCTAAATGAACTATATATCTTTCACCATGTTGACATAATTGATAAAAATGTTCAAAACGACAATTTTGTAAAATGGGAATACAATTATCATATATATGATCCCTTAATCCTTCATGAAGATCCCAACATTCATCAAAATATTCTTCTTCTTTTAATTGTTGTTCCATCTCATGATGTCGGTTTTGTTCGTTATTCCAATCATCTTGGTTATTCCATTCATTATAATAACTCATTTTTAATGAAATTGTCTATATTAATTTTATATATTAATAGTATTTATATATTATTATATATAAATGATAGGATAATAAACGGAAAAACTCAGTCCCGAATATATTAAAATTTAATATTTTAATCAATTTAATAAAATTAGGAAAAAAATGTTGCAGCAAAATTATCATCAAAAAAGAATTTATCATTGTTTTGTTGATTATAATCATTATCATGATTAAACTTACAATTTTTTTTGTTTCTACATTTTAGCCCATATCTACATTTCTTCTTAGATTTATACTCTTTTTTCTTCTTATTTTGAGAATTCCAATTTTTCTTTGGTAATTGTTCAGATTCCAAAAAATTATCATAGTTATATTGATTATTTGTTGTTCCACCTTTAATTCTAACTTCTTGTGTAATCTCTGCGCCTGATTTTTTATTTTTTAAATTTTTAGATATATGAATAAAATTATTTCCCTCTTGAAAATGTTTTGTTTCTTTAAAATCCTTATTTTCGCGAATTTGTTTAGCTGTTAAAACTTTACCAGAAAAATTTTTAAATTTATTCATCATTTTTCCAAAAGTAGTCTTTTTTTTTTCATTAAATTGATAATTATTTTTATCTTCTTCTTCTTCTTCTTCTTCAAGATTGAAAACATTTCTTGATACTTTGTATCTATCTTTGTGTTTATATGAATTTGAATATGGTAGAAGAGACATTTTAACTTTATTAAATGTATTAAAGTTCGATTTTTTTTTTCATTTATTGTATTTCAATTTCAATTTGTTCATTTTCACTTAAATTTTGAATATTTTGAGATGGAGAATTACAATTTGAGTCATTTTTATTCAATTCATTATAAAAGTCATTTTTTGATATTCTCAAAATCCTACAATTTGATACAACTCTTGCTGAAAAATCAACAATATGTTCATTTATTGGTCTTGTATGATTTATATACGATTTATATACAGATTCAAAAATATCAGGACATAAAACAAACCATCTAGAAACTTCCGACAAAAAATTATTTTTACCAGAATGAATTTCTAATTTACCATCTAAAATAACAGACATAAAATTACTTTTTTCATTTTTTTTATATACCATTAAACCATTTTGTTCAATCATATCATATGGTGATTTTATCATTGTAAAATTTTTATTCGAATTATCTGGATATAAAACTTCAATTACTTTTGAATTTTGTATTAGATTTTCTATACTATTACTAGGTATAGTTCTAAAAAAATGATATGTATATTTTAAATGATGTACAACGGCTTTTATTTCTTGAGGGCTTATAAAATCTGGTTTTTTTCGTCTATAATCAAATAATTTCAATTTATTCATATCAAATTTACGATACTTATCTTGTTTATTTCTATTTAATGCGATATCTGTTTCATCAATAATATCAACCTGTAATATAGATTCTAATAAATCTTCTAAAGTTAGTATTCCAACATTTTTTTCAGTAAATAATCCCATATTATTTGTTGTTTTTTCTTTTACAATAGCAATATGCCCCTTACCTGAACAAAAATCATTTAGCATTATATTTAATTTGTAATCAGTTGCTACTTTTAAAATTTGATGTTCAAATGTATTGATTATTGATGAAACAGGTATTTCATCTTCAGGATCTAATAAAATCAATTCTTTAACAAATAAAATTCCAACAATTTCTACATCTTCGTTTGAATTATTTGAAAATACAGGTATTCTACTATAACCTTTTTTAAAAATTTCTAATAATGTTTCAAAATTTAAACGATCATTAATATTAATTTTATATACGTTATCCCAAGGCATCATTACATCTTTTACAAATTTTGTTTCTAAATTTAAAGCACCTGTCATTATATTAGCAACATTTGTTTGTAATTCTGCTAATTGTTCTGTTTCATGAATTTTAACCAATCTTTTTAATTCTGTATTACTATATATCATACCAACTTCATTACCAAAAAATTTATCTAAAATAAAGGACATTGGAAAAGCAATTGGAAATAAAATTATTAACAAAAAATGAGTAATCCAACGTGTTTTATAACCAATTAAAAGTGAATATCTGGAACAAGTTGATTGAGGTATAATTTCTCCAAAAATTACAATAATTGTTGTCGATAGAACTAAACCAATTATACCACTTGTAATATCAGCCATTATTATTGATAAAGCTGAATTAACTAATACGTTTCCTAAAAGAAGAGTACATAATAATTGATTACCTTTTTTCCTAATCGGGAGAATTGAACGAGCATATATAGAATCTTTTGTATTACCACTCATAATTATTTCTAATCCAATTGGATCTAAGCCAAGCAGTCCAAGTGTTAGACCAGAAAATAACCCCGAAAGACATATCAAGACAATTATTAATACAATTTCTATTAATGAAATATTTACCATTAAATTATTTAATTTAATATCTAATACATCAATTTTAAATTTTTATATAATAATTTATTATATAAAGAGTTAAATGATGAATAAATACTTATACACTTTTTTATTTATGTTAATAATTTATTTGATAATAGAAACTCTATCATCAATGACATATTCATTAATTTCTCGCCCTCAATGTAAAGAAGTTAAAAAATATGAATATGGCGGTCTTCATCCCGGCAATACATTATTGATAATTGGTAGTGTTCATGGTAATGAACCAGCCGGACATTACGCATTAAAAATATTGAAAAAAAAATTAGATACCAAACAAATAGAAGTTACAAATGGTAAATTAATATTAATACCAAATCCAAATTTTTGTGGAATTAAATATAATTATAGGCATGCACCAGGAGATAAGGATATAAATCGAGGATTTCCTAAAAGTTTAACTGAGGAATCGCATACTGAAAATAATAAAAAAATTGTTGACTATATTTCTAAAACAAATCCTGATATTATATTAGATTTTCATGAAGCATGGTCTTATTATAAAATGAAAGGTGGATCTTATGGTTCTACTATTATAATTCAAAAAAATCAAAATCAACATATAGTATCAAAATGTGTAAAAAGATTAAATAAAACGATTTCAAATAATTCTAAAAAATGGTCTATTGTTACCGATTTTCAAAATAATCCTGGCAGTTTAAGACATTATTGTAATATAATTAAAAAACAATATGTATTAGTAGAAACATCCGGTCAATTAAATGTCCAAAAATTAGACAAAAGAATAAATCAAAATATGACAATTATTAACACTTTCTTAAAAATGTTACATATAACAAATTAATTAGTTAAATCCATTATAGTTTTAATTACATCACCTTTATTTTTTTTTAAATACTTTATAGCCCTCCGTCGCGAAACATTTGCTTGTTGCATTACCATTCTAATATCATCTTCAGAATATACATTTGAATTATTTGAATTATTTGAATATCCTGGTCCCCAATCACTAATATGGCGAGGTGGAATACCAAATGGATCACTAAAAATAATATAACTTTTTCCCATAGAAGATGAAGTACCAGTACAAACGTGATTCTCTTTCTTTTTTTTTGAATCATTATCATCATTATCATTATAACCATCAAATTGGTTCAAATATTTTTCAAAAATTTTATCACCATCATCCGAAGTTTTACTTTCAGCTATACGAAAAATCCAATTAATTGTAGAATCTTTTGTAAAAATATTTTTTAGTCTTTTTACATATTGTTCAGCACATTCTTTTGTAAATCCTAAAATTCGATAATTTTCAATTTCTTCATCGATATTCCAACTCTCCTTTAATTCAATATCTGAATAAATTTCAAGATATTTTCGGAATGTTTGAATTAAATTCAAATTCTGAATTTCATCATCAGTTAACTTATCTTGTAAAAAGTTGTAAATATGTCTAGATTTTAAACCAACATTTCTCATAAAATCTTTTTTAGCATAATATTCAGGTGATTTTTGACAATTTTCCATAATTAATTTACTATGATATATATTTATTATTTTTTTTTATTTTCAATTTTTTCTTTTATTAAAAAATTTGACGAATTTTGTTTTTCGTTTGGTTATTTCTTTCTTTTCCATTTTGATATCATTCAAATTTGATTTATCAAATAGTTGTTCTTTCCAATCCAAAATTGTCCAATTGTTTTCAATCATAAAATTTAAACATTTTTCATACACTTCTTCAGTTGGGGTTATAATAGGAGAATATAAAATTCTCTTAACTAATTCAAACTCTTCTACTTTTACCCCCCCAGGAAGAAGCTTATTTATTTTTTCTCTATTACTTTTAATTCTACTCATTTTACCCAATGTTTGAGGAAATTCTATTCGTCTTCTTTTTGAATTTCTTGTTACATTTTCTAATAAATTTACCTGATAAGGAATTAAATTAAAATTTTGATTACTACGAATATTATGTTCAAATAAATCTACATCACTCATTCGATCTGAACGATTAACAACTTGTTCTAAGTTATTACTAGTAGTAATATAATTATGTTCAATCCAATGACCATACATAAATTTATCTGAATAAATTATATCCTTCTTCATATCACTATCAACTTTATTATTAAATAATAAATTAGAACCATCAAATATATTATATGCGATTTTCTTCTTATTATTTATCTTTTCTTTCCCTTCTTTCTTTTCTTTAGGAACAGGAATTGAATAAAATTGTAAATTTATTAAACAATACCTAATATCACATCTACTACTTTTTATTAAATTATTTATCAAATCTTCATCTACTTCTAATCCCTCTTTTTTTAAAAGAGATGATAAATAATTAAATACTTCCTTCTTTTTTGGATGAAATAATTCAATTGATGAACAATATTTCTTAATTGTTTTAATCTTCCTTTCATATTTATCACAACATGTCAGTATAATAGGTATTTGTGTGACTTTCAATAAATCACTTATATATTTTATAAATCCTTGATCACTACCAGTAGAAATTTCTACATCATCAATTAATAATAAATTTTTTATAAATGGACTACTCGTTTCAACCAATAACTTAAATTTTTTCATTACTTTTCCATTTCTTTCATCAGAACTATTTAATTCTAATACATTGTATTTATATTTTTTGGCAACAACATGGGAAAGACAAGTTTTTCCTGAACCAGATGGTCCAAATATTAACATTCCCTTATTTTTAGATGAAGGTTTCCAGTCCTTTAACCAATCCTTTATTTTTTTTAATTCAAATAAATTTGAATTTCCTATAAAATTTTTTAATTTTTTAGGTTTATATTTTTCAATAAAAGAAATCGGTTCAAAATCTGGATTTAAATCTAAATTTGCTACGTTTTGTGTTAATTCAGATACAGATTTATCTTTTAAATTAATATTTTCAAAATTATCTGTTAATGTAGTAATTTCAGATAATTTTCTCTTTCGCTTTTTCTTCTGTTTTTTCTTTTCTATCATCTAAATTCTTAAGTATTCGAATATATAAATTTTCAATTTTTTTTTTATATTCATCTATCGTAGTTTCATTTGTTATACTATAATCACCCTCCATTTTAGTTGCATATTGTTCTGAGACATGAGTATCAGAACAAGATTTTTCTGGTCTGGTAACTTTTACGATTATTGCTCCCATTTCTTTTAATGCTTTATGCTCATCAGGAAAACGAATATCTGTAACAATTAAACATTTATTTGGATTTTTCTTTTTCCAAACATCATACCATATTTTTAAACGATATACCCAAAATGAGTTCCCAATTTTTTCAATTTTTGTACCTGGTACGATTTTTCCATATTGTTCTCGAACCAAATCTGTTCCAAATGTTTGAAACATTTGACGAGGTGATAATCCCCATCTTGGATCAATAACTTCTTTTAAATTTCCATCTATCTGTTCATCAGATAAACAAAACATTATTCGGCATGCTTCCTTTAAAGGTGATGCAAATGAACATTTATCTACTGTTTTAAATGTTTCTATTAAATGATCCGCAAAGGTATCTTTACCAGCACGTTTATTCCCACAAAGTCCGATTATCATAATTTATTATTATATTACTAATATGATAATTTTTCAATTTTAACTTTTAAAATAAATTCATCGCAATTCTGTAAAATTCTTCAATGTTTTCTTCATCAATACTTCTGATATTATTCCATAATTTATATTGATAAAATGCTTGCTTATACAATATTGAAAATCCTTCAACAATATTTAAATCTTCTCTATCTATCAATTTTACATCTTTTCCAACATATGCCATGTTAATTACGCAAGTATTCGGTTTCAAATTATCATAATTAATCTTTACTTTCGGAGGAACACATATGATAACTAACGAACAATCATTATTTAATGTCATACTTTCAACAAAATTATTGATAACAAAATTTTTAAGAGTTTTAGATGCTCTTTCTTTATTACGACAATAGATGTTACAAGGTATATTCAATTGATTTAAAGCATAACAAGCTGCTTTTGCTGTTCCGCCATTACCAACAATACATCCACTTGTAAATTTTTTATCAAAATTTTTAATCGCATCACGAATTGCTAACCAATCTGTATTATCTCCGATAAATTTATTGTCATCTGTTTTAATTATTGTATTAATAGCACCAATGTTTGTAGCATGTTCCGATAAAACATCCATATGAGGCATCATCTTTTCCTTTAATGGCATTGTAACAGAAGCACCATAAAAACTTGGACGCTTCATTACATTTAAAACATCTTCAACATATTTTGTTTCATACCTTGAATATATACAATTTTGCTTGAATTTATCAAAAACATAATTGTGAATAAAAGGACTTGGAGACTTTTTGATTGGAAACCCAAAAATACAATATTCCTTTTCTTTATTTTTTAGAATTATATTTCTCACTTCATTAATTTGTTTATAAGTTAATTGACCTGGTGCTGTTGAATCAATAAGACTTGATGTAATAGGTGTTAAATATTTATTCATTACTCGTGTAAAACTACCTTCATTGCTAATAGCAATAAATATTTGTTTTATATCAAATTGTGATAAAAACTCTTTTGTTTTATCATAAATATCATATGATACTACAACCTTTAAAATATCTGGTTTATGTTTTTTTAAACCATATTCAACATTGTGTTTTAAAATATTAAAATTCTTGGTATGAACAGAACCAATTATATTACAATGTCTTCTATCTTCAATTTCAAAATCAGAACTTAATTCATGATCAATATATTCAACACCCAATTTTATAAATAAATCAATCAATTTACCTAATAATTTATTATCACCATCAAAATGCCCCCATTCTTTAGTACTTCTTGTTGTTAAAATTAATGGAACATTAACTATTTTTTGAACCCTACCAATTATAGTTTCAATATATTCGAAATTATCTTCTATTTTTGAACAAAAATCTACACGAAGTTCTAAAGCATCAGCACCCTCTGTCATTTCTTCCAAATTATGAAAATTTTCTCGGATCTGATTAAATGGAATACAAACAAAGTAACTATTCGGCAAAATTTCTCTCTTTTCATTAATATTTCTGAAAAATTTAGTAAAATATGATAATTGTTCCGAAATCCTCTTATGTGAACTTTTATATTTGTAATTTGAAACATCTTCATAATAATCCTTACGTTTTGAATATAACTCTTCAATTGAAACTCTGTATGGTGCTTTTCTTTTTCTTTTCATGTAACGTTGTTTAATTGTAATTGGTGTAGTGTCAATATAAATAATTAAACAATTAGTTTGTTTTTTTAGATTTAATAAAAGTTTTCTTGATTTTTCATATTCAATAATTCCACCTCCAGTACTAATAATATCATATTTAGCGTAATTATCTTTTAATATTTGATATTCATATTCTCTGAACTTCTCCCATCCATATCTGTTTATAAAATGTTCTGGTTTAGATTCATAAGTTTGTTCAAATAATAAATCACAATCACAATAGGTTAGTGAATATAATTTTGATAATTCTTTTGCTACATACGATTTACCACTACATGGCATACCAACTAATATAATTGGTTTTTTTGATATGTAATTCCAGTCTGTTGATTTCTTTTCTTGTTGTTTTTTTACAATTTCATTCTGTAATCCCAATAATGACATATCCTTCCAAAAATTAGGGTATGTCTTATTTACACAGCTATAATCTGAAATAACTAATTCATCCATTGAAACACTTAATAATGAAAAACTCATTGCTATCCGATGATCATCATGACAATCTACAAATATATTTTTTAATCTTTTCTGAGGGTTTCCATTAATAGTTAATTCTAAATTATCCAATTTAATATCAACTCCTGCTTTTTTCAAATGATTATATAAAACATTTATCCGTTCACATTCCTTTACATTTTGATTATCAATATTAATTATTTTTGTTACTCCATCAGATAATGCTGCTAAAATACCAATTGTTAAAAATGTATCCGATGAATCCATGTTTATTTCCCCAATACCTTTTAAATTATGAACGTAATTACTAATCTTTGTTCCATTTTCATCACATGTTAAATCAAAAATTCCAAATTTTCTCATAACTTCTGTTGAATAAAATAAATCCCCTTGAATATTGTTACTTGTTAAATTTGGAATATATAATGGTATTTTATTATTAATTGAATAAGCAATTGGGTAACTGCAGGAAGAAGCATCTGCTTCGATGTTATATATTTCTGGATTATCGTATTTCTGATGCTTGATAGTAAAATGTTTTAAATCTGAATCATAATCAACATTTAATCCAAACTTGTTCATAATTTTTAAAGTCATTTGAATAAATTTTACAGAAACTAGCTTGTTTAGTACATTTATTTTTAATCCATCGCGTATCGATGGAGCAACCATTAATAATCCAGTTAAATATTGACTGCTAACAGAACAATCCAAAAATATTTCGCAACTTTTAAAATCAGTATTTCCTTCTACTCTAATAGGAGGATTTTTTCCATTATTTTCTGCAGAAATATTAATACCATAAATTTTTAATGCTGATACTAAATTTCCAATTGGTCGTTGTTTCATTCTTTCTACTCCTGTTAAATTTACAATTCCTTTATTAAGAATAATCATTAACGAAGTTAAAAATCTCATAGATGTTCCAGAATTGCCAAGAAATAATGTTCTTTCACCTTCAAAATCAATATTACCAATACTTCCAACTACCATAATATCATTACCTTGTAATTCAATATCAATTCCTAATGTTTGTAATGCTTTTATCATATGTAATGTATCATCGGATAGTAATGCATTTTTGATAATACACGTTCCTTTACCGAGTGATGCTAAGATTAATACTCTATTAGTTTCACTCTTTGAACCAGGACCATAATAAATAATACGTTCATTAATATGTTGATGACTAAGTTTTCGTTGAATTGTCATACATTCTATGATTTGATTTAATGTACATTTTTTTGTGTATGAATGTCCGATTTCATCAATCAAAACAATTCTACCATCTTTCTTATCATGTTTCAAATATTTACATATTTCTGAAATTTCAAAATTTTTGCATTCTGTAGGCAGTTCATATTTTCTAATACATTCAATAATTTCATTTCGAATAGTAATTGGAACTAGATACTCATTATTTTCTTTTAAGCGTGTCTCTAATATCATACCAATCCCAACGGCATATCCATGTTTTAATCCTTGTGAATATTCGATAATATGACCAATGGTATGTCCGAAATTTAAGTGTTCTCGCGGACATGGGAGTTGGATATTGTTAGCAACTGCAGTATCATAAGCATCTTCTTTAACAATCTTCATTTTAGTAGTAGATGTTATTTGAATAATTTTGAACATTAAATGCCTATTATTTAAAACCGAGTCAATATCATTTTCAATCAAAATGTTCCATAAATTTTTATTATTAATAGCAGCAGTTTTTATAATTTCTGCAAATCCATTTATTACTTCTTCACGTGGTAATGTATTAATAAAATCCATGAATATCAAAATATATTTTGGATTATAAAATGCTCCGATTAAATTCTTCCCGAAATCGTTATTAATTCCTGTTTTCCCCCCAATACTCGAATCCACCATTGCCAAAATAGTTGTAGGAATTTGAATAAAATCAATTCCGCGTTTGTAAGTGGATGCTACAAATCCAGCCAAATCGCCAACAACTCCTCCTCCAAGGGCTACTACACAAGATTTAGTTCTTTTTACATCATTTTGAAACATAAATTTTTCAATATTTAGTTTAGTTTCTAAACACTTAGAACCCTCTCCATGAGGAATTTGATATACAAAAATCGATATTCCTTTTGATTCATAATAATTTTGAAGTGAAAGAATTTCTTCTGAATAATAACGATATACATTATCATCTGTAATTATAACAATCTGATTATAATCATCAAGAATTTTTATTTCTTTTATTTTAGAAAGTTTGGAATTGTAAATATTAAATATTGGAATCATTATTTAATATAAATTATTCATTAATGTTTAAATAAATAAATGACAATATTATAGATATAATATGAGTACTAACAATTTATCTAATGAATATATAAAAAAAAAAAATTTTTTAAGAAATTTGGGCTTAAAATTAGCATATGTTTACAAATTTTTAGATGATGAATTGACTGAAGACGAAAGAGAAAATTTGAATTTTATTCAAGTCTTTCGCAGATATTTAGCTACTTTCCAGAATATAGAACTAAATGAGTGTTGGACAGTCGAAGAAGAAATAGAAAACTATCGTCGATTAGGTTTTACTTTAAAGGCTGCAACAAAATACATTAGTAAGCTAAAAAAAGTTTATACGAAAGATTCAACCATTAATTGGATATATAGAATTGCAGAAAGTAAATCTGTTCCTGATGGTGATAAACTATTTGAAAAGCATTTAGAACAATACGATGAGAACCTTAAAAAGAAAGATGAAAAATCAGAAATATCTAATATAACAAACTGTCAGCAATGCTTAGCTTTTAGCAAAGAAAATGAAAAATGTAATATGTGTGAAATGGTTTGCTGTAACAGATGTAAACCTCATTCAGTAGAAACGTGCTATGTCTGTAACTATTTGGTAAATAATTTTTAATTAAATATCAAAAAATAACTTTTCAATAGTTATTTCTTTTGTTGGTTCATTATCAATATAATATTTAATCGTTTTAACTAAAAGATTAAATCTTTTATTGAATTCTTTTCTTAAACATTTAATTATATTTTTTTCATCAAATTCAAAACAACCTTCTATTTTTTCTTTTCCTATTTTATATTTATCAGGATTGATACGAATCATAACAAGAGGTCTATTGCCTAAATCAGTAAATAATTCCATCATTCGTTTCTGATCACAAGATGTTGATTTATGTTGGTCTTCATCTAATTCAATAATGATTGAATATTTATAACAATCAATAAACCAATCAGGCATTCTTCCCGAACATCCACATTTTATTTTTTTATCATATTGAAAAAAATTAACTCCAAATTCTTCTATTAATTTTTCATTAAAATAATGCTGTTTTAATTT
>ERZ651768.2236-NODE-2236-length-13608-cov-16.465376_pt1 | contig 13608 bp, 11 predicted proteins | sample MGYA00514754_ERZ651768 | MGnify/ENA metagenome assembly ERZ651768 | reverse complement strand
GAAATGGTATTGAATATTAGGCCACTCAATACCCTTTCGAGAACGAATGAAACCACAGGATTCAAAATGGTTAGTAGCACCCAAACCTGATTTAAATAGTAGCCAACGTGCGCCAATAAGTGCCTTACTTAAATAGTTTAACTTGCTATTAAGGGTGATCGGCTTTTTGCAATGATATTGAAAATATACTTCCAGATGATCTTGTAGATTTTCACCAACACCCGGTAGCTCATGTTGCAACTCAACACCTGCACTTTTCAAAACATCTGCAGATCCTATTCCAGATAGTTGGAGTAATTGCGGTGAGCCTACAGATCCAGCACTCAAAATTACCTCTTTGTTGGCGTTGACTGTTTTAATTTGATTATTGATTTTGTACTCAATACCTATTGCAGTTTTTCCTTTGAGCAAAACTTTTTGAACTAAAACACCTTGAATTATTGTCAGGTTTAGCCTGTTTTTTGCTTGATTAATGTAGGCATTAGAGGCTGATGCACGAATCCCTTGTTTAACTGTCATATGCATAGCGCCAAAACCTTCTTGTTGTTCACCATTATAATCATCAGTTTTTGGGTAACCCGCTTCATGACCTGCATCTATAAAAGCTTGGTAGAGTGGATTTAATTTCATATTGTTACCACCACAAGTTGCTACAGGACCACTTCCACCACGATAATCATCTTCACCACCCTGCCAACTCTCGGAACGCTTAAAGTAAGGCAGACAATCTTTGTAAGACCAACCCGCTACTCCTTGCTCTTCCCATTGATCATAATCACGCGCATGACCACGAACATAGACCATTCCATTTATTGAAGAGGAGCCACCCATTACCTTTCCTCTAGGGCAATGCATTTTACGATTATCAAGATAAGGTTCTGGTTCAGAATAAAACTGCCAACAAAACTTTTCAGTATTCATTGGGTAAGATAAGGCTGTCGGCATTTGAATAAGTATATTCTTGTCATTACCACCTATTTCAAGAAGTAGAACTTCATTTTCTCCAGATTCAGTCAAACGATTGGCTAAAACACAGCCTGCTGAACCAGCACCCACAATAATGTAGTCAAATTGTTTAGTCATTTCAATAATTCCAATTAATATGGATTCTCTAAATCATCTAGACGAATAAAAATACTCTTAACTTGAGTATAGCTTTTTAGAGTTTCGGGTCCGTTTTCACGTCCTATTCCAGACTCCTTGTAGCCACCAACCGGCATCTCTGCAGGCGAGTCGCCCCAACTATTAATCCAGCAAATACCAGCCTGCAATTGATTAATAACGCGATGCGCACGACTAATATCTTTAGTAAAAACACCTGCTGCTAAACCAAACCTTGTATCATTTGCTCTCGCAATAACCTCTGTTTCATTTTCGAAACTCAATACAGACATTACCGGCCCAAAAATCTCATCAGTCACATTAGGTGAATCATCTTCGCAATCAGCAAATATCGTTGGTTCCACAAAGAATCCATTTTGAGTTTCAATTGAATTGTGACGGTTTCCTCCATACACCAGGCGTGCCCCTGATGATTTTGCTTTATCGATATAACTCATAACTTTATCAAGATGCTCAGCACTAATCAATGCACCCATCTGGGTTTCTAAATTCATCGGGTCACCAAGCTTAATCTTGCTACTACATTCACAAATTTTTTCTATAAATTGATCATAAATACCTTCCTGCACAAAAACTCTTGTTCCGTTTGTACAAACCTCTCCCTGAGTATAAAAGTTTGCCAACAACGCCCCTGAGATAGCATTATCTATATCGGCATCATCAAAAATAATTAATGGTGACTTACCTCCAAGTTCCAAGGTTACCTCTTTCAGCGAGTTGGACGCATCAGTCATCACTTTTTTTCCAGTCTCACTTTCACCAGTAAAAGATATTTTCGCGATTCGTGGATGTCTTGATAAAAATTGTCCAACACGATAGTCGCCCTGAACTACATTAAATACCCCTGGTGGCATTCCAGCTTCAGTATATATTTCAGCAAGCTTGAGGACACTTAAAGGCGTCTCTTCAGAGGGCTTAAAAACCATCGAATTTCCAGCAGCCAGACAGGGAGCAGATTTCCAACAAGCTATCTGAATAGGGTAATTCCAAGCTCCAATCCCGGCACAGATACCTAAAGGTTCTCTCTTTGAAAGAAAAAATGTATTAACATCTAAATCCTGTTGAGTACCCTGAAGTGCAGGAACAAGACCTGCATAATACTCAATCACATCTGCCCCACTATGAATATCGACACAGTTAGCTTCTTGCAATGGTTTTCCAGTATCCAAAACCTCTAAGGCGGCAAGCTCATCATTGCGTTCTCGCAAAATAGAGACGGCCTTTAGTAAAATCCGACTACGTTCCACAGCCGTCATCGAAGACCACACGGCGAAACCTCTTTCAGCTGACTCAATAGCTCCTTCAACATCCTTAAGACTAGCTTGACCTATTTGCTCAATTACCTCACCCGTTGCTGGATTAATTGTCTCAAAAAATTCACCAGAGTTTGACTCAACATAGGCGCCATGAATATATAATGATTTTTTCATAGTGATTAACTAAACTGTGATTTTTTATTTAAACGAAAATTGCATTATATAGCAGGATTATAATATCTAACATGAAAGACAATTTCAAACAAGAGCGTGTTAATCTCGCTGCAGCTTTTAGATGGGCTGCTCGATTAAATATGCATGAAGCTATTGCAAATCATTTCAGCTTAGCAGTTTCAGATGACGGTTCTCAATTCTTGTTAAATCCTATTGGAATGCACTTTTCACAGATTTGTGCAAGCGACCTACTTTTATTAGACTCGAATAATGCTGAAACAATGTCTCAACCTAATGCCCCAGATGCCACAGCTTGGGCTATCCATGGAGCGATACACAGAAACAATCTTCATGCGCGCTGCATACTTCATGTTCATTCAAAATATGCCACCATTCTTTCCTGTCTTGAAGATAAAACAATGAAACCTATTGACCAGAATACAATGCGCTTTTATGAAAAAGTCTCAATTGATTATGATTATGATGGCATGGGACTTGGAGATGAAGCTGAAAGATTAAGTACTATTTTGGGTGATAATCCAGTTTTATTAATGGGAAATCACGGTGTATTGACAGCTGCTGATTCTGTAGCACAAGCATTTGACTACCTCTTTCATTTTGAAAGGTCTTGTGAGACTCTTATTGGGGCCTATCAAACAGGTAAAAAGTTGCATTTAGTCAGTCACGAAGTGGCAACGAAAACTGCCCAACAATGGGAAAAGTATGATGCCTCAGATCTTCATTTTAATGCTCTAAAAGCAATACTTGACAAAGAAGAGCCCGATTATAAAAACTAATTCAACAAAATTAAAACATACTCAGCAATAAGGAAGAAAAATGTCAATTAATAATGTCTCATTGGATATAGACTATGTAAGAGCTCAATTTCCTGCTTTTAAAGACCCATTAAGTGCCAAGTGGTCTTTCTTTGAAAATGCTGGTGGAAGCTATGTCCCAATTAATGTTATTGACCGCCTAAATCATTTTATGACGTCAACAAAAGTTCAACCCTATGCGGAGTTTGATACCTCTGCAATTGCAGGTGATAATATGGACCAAGCAACGAACTTATTTGCTGAAATGATTAACGCTGAGAATGATGAAATCATTATTGGTGGTTCTACAACTATGAATATGTATGTTCTCTCTAATGCAATGAGAAATCTTTTAAATCCTGGCGATGAAGTCATTGTTACCAATCAAGATCATGAGGCTAATGTTGGTGCATGGCGACGCCTTGCTGAACATGGAATGATTATTAAAGAATGGAAAATCAACCCAGCTTCTGCCGAACTTGAAATTAATGATTTGAAAGCACTTTTATCCGATAAAACTAAAATTGTTGCGGTCACACATTGCTCTAATATTGTTGGCTCAATAAATGATCTCAAGTCCATATCTAAAATTGTTCATGAGCATGATGCCTATATCATTGGAGATGGCGTCTCTTATGCACCTCATGGGTTTCCTGATGTGAAGGATCTTGACGTTGATTTTTACGCATTTAGTCTCTATAAGACCTATGGCCCTCACTTAGGACTTCTTTATGGAAAAAAAGAGATTCTCAATAAACTACCTAATCAAAATCATGAATTTTTGGAGGGTGATGTGCCCTACACTCTTAATCCCGGTGGACCTAACCATGAAGAGTTGTCTTGCTTAGTGGGTGTGTATGAGTATTTTAATAACCTACATGAACACCACTTCCCAGGAAGCCAAACAACAACGAGAGACAAAATTACAAAAGTTAATGACCTAATTGCAAGACATGAACAGGAGATAGCAAATCCACTCCTAGACTATATCAATTCTCGTGATGACATTAAACTTATTGGCAAAAGCAAGATAGAGAACAAGAATAGAGCACCAACGATTGCCTTTACTGTTAATAATAAATCATCAAAAGATGTTAGTAGCGAACTAGTCAATAGTGGCATAGCTACAAGAAATGATAACTTTTATGCTTGGCGTTGTTTAATGGCTCTAGGTATCGATGTGGATGATGGTGTTGTAAGAACAAGTATGGTTCACTACAACACCCACGAAGATGTTGATAATCTTATTAATGCTTTAAAAAAGATATAAATAAGCTCGCTAGGTTATTCACAATTAGCTCTCCTTATAAAGAGTTGGAAACATTTTTCCATCTAAATCATCGCCATTTTGATAACCATTTGCCACCATTATCGCTCTTTCCTCTTTTGCCCAGTCACCTCTATACTCTATTTTAGAGCCTTCTTTAGCCATTCTTAAGGTGTATCTGTGAATGTCATTTTTTGGAGTGATTTCATTCAAATTGCCGTGCAATGTTCTCATATCAAAAAACACACAATCACCCAATTCGAATTCCCACTGCAAAAATTCATAATCATCTTTGTTTTGAAGTATGTTAGGGGTAGTTTCATATTTTTTGCCATTAACAACACCAGCTTCACCATCAACTAAATGGCCGTCATTGAATCTTGTTCTTACAAACAACTTGTTCCAGAGGTGAGAGCCTTTAATCCAAGCAATACCCTCTTCTTTTGAAACAGGCTCAAGAGGTAACCAGAGAACACACATGGAACCCTCAAAATCAAAGTAAGTAATATCGTGATGAAATGGCGCGCTAGACTTAGAACCTGCTTCCCTATAAAACCAATTATCCATTACCAAATTAATTCTTGAAGCGCCCAAGAGTTCAGAGGCCATTTTCGATGTAGGAGAATTAAATACAAAGTCTTTAAAATCGGGGTATAAATTCCACGTCCAAAAGTCTTCATAGTAACCAGGCAAGTTACTATCTTTTGTATGATTTACAAATCTTGGACTGGGATTATTAATATCAATATCAATCCCATTTCTTAATTTTTCAATCCAACTCTTATCAAACTTACCTTTAATAAATACAGCACCATCTTTTTGAAATTGATTGATTTCTTTTTTACTTAATAGATTTTGCATAAAAATTTTAAACGCTCTTATTCAACTAAGTTGTTTTCTCAGTCTACCTTAGGCCAGAGTTGAGGAAACATTTTTCCTGCTAATATATCACCATCCTTATAACCAGCATTTTTCATTTCTTGCGTATATGTAAAATTAGTCAAATCTCCAGCATAACTAATCTTAGCATCTTCTTTAGCTACCCTTAATGTGTAACGACTTAATGTTTTTTTGGGTATAGACGAACTTAGTACTCCATGAAGAGTTCTGATGTCAAATATAACACAATCCCCTAATTCAAAATCCCATTGTAAGAATTCATATTTATCTTTATTTCCTATAATATCTGGAGGCTTTTCATACTTAATTCCATTTATAGTGCGTTCATTACCCTCTACTTCATGTCCATCCTTAAAAAAGACCCTTAAAAAGCGTTTATTCCATAGATGTGAACCCTTAACCCATGCAATTCCTTCATTTATTTTTAAAGGTTGTAACGGTAACCAAAGAACACACATAGCACCTTCAATATCAAAATAACTTATATCATGATGGAAAGGTGTTGCAGATTTAGATCCAGCCTCTCTTAAAAACCAATTATCCATCACAAGATTTATTTTGTCAGCAGACATCAACTCAGAAGCTATTTCTGAATAAGGCGAATTAAATACAAAGTCCGTAAATTCAGGCACTAAATCCCACGTCCAATAATCTTCTAAATAAGCAGGGAGATCATTTTGATTTGTATGAGATTTAAATCTAGGGCTTGGATTTTTTATATCTTTTTCAATTCCAATTTTTAATTTTTCTATCCAGTTAAGATCAAATTTCCCTTTGATGAAGATAGCGCCATTTTTTTGAAATTGATTGATTTCTTTTTCAGTTAAAAGGTTCTTCATAGGTATGGAGTTTGACCATTAAATAGAATCAAAAAACTATATTTTGACTGTCTATTAGAGTGGAGTATATTTCTCTAATACTACAGAATTTTCAATTTGTTTTGATGAAATTTCCCAATATTTATTAAGTAATTGAGTAGTTTGTTTTTTGGTCTGACAAATAAAACCAAACTTCTCATAAAACTGGATTGCCCAAGTGGCATCCTGCCATGTGCCAACAAATAAATATGAGCTTTTGTTGAGTTTGAATAAGTGCTGTAATAAAGATTTTCCGATTCCCATTCCTTGATATTTAGTCAATGTATATGCATGTCTTATAAGAGTAACATCTTTCAATTTCTGAATACCCATTACACCCACTAATTTATTATTTTGGTTATAACCAAACATTTGAACACCATTATCAAATTCATTGACTAACTCTTCTTCTAGCATATATGGCTCATGCCAGCAATCATCTGGAATCACACCCTTATACTTTAATGCAGCATCATTAATTACATGGAGAATGCTAGATAGATCTTTTTTTGTATTTTCTATTATCATTTAATACCCGAAAACTTTATCCAAGAATTTTCTAGTAACTAAGTTTACTTCATGTAATGTATCGCAATTTTTGCTGCTAAGGCTGCATTATTTTGTATCAATTTGATATTTGCATTTAGACTTTTACCTTGCGTTATTTCATTGACTTTTGATAACAAATATGGTGTTATTTCTTTGCCTATTATTTTTTCTTTGTTGGCCTCAATAATAGCCTCATTTATTGCTTCGTTCATCATAACCGACTCAAGTTCAAATGCTATTGGGATAGGATTCGCTACCAGTACACCTCCTTTGATTGAAAGATCCCACTTGGTCTTTAATATTTCTGCAATATCTATTGCTGAGTCAATTCTATAGTCAACATTAAATCCTGACTTTGATGAGTAAAAGGCTGGCAATTCTGAAGTTTTATAGCCAATGACTGGTACACCTTTGGTTTCAAGATACTCAAGAGTTAATCCAATATTAAGTATAGCCTTTGCCCCAGCACAAACAACGCACACGTTCGTTTTGGAAAGTTCTTCAAGGTCTGCAGAGATATCAAATGTTTTTTCTGCGCCTCTGTGTACACCACCTATTCCACCAGTAGCAAATACTGCTATTTTTGCTAAATTAGCAATTATCATGGTTGATGCTACTGTCGTAGAGCCAGATAATTTTTTAGTAACCGCAATAGCAAGATCTCTCCTTGAAATTTTTCTGACTTTATTATTTGTTGCTAAAAATTCAATTTCTTTGTTGGTAAGGCCTACCTTTAAACGCCCTTTAATTATTGCAATAGTTGCTGGAATTGCATTATTGGAGCGCACTGTATCTTCAACCATTAGTGCTGTTTCTATATTATTTGGGTAAGGCATACCGTGAGAGATAATAGTAGATTCAAGTGCTACAATCGGCAATTTGTTTTTTATAGCATTTTCTACATCAGGATGGATATCTAAGTAATCATTTAGTTTCAATTTTATTTTCCTTTAATATAAGTTCAATATTTTTTGTTGACATATCATCACTAATAGTGCTTCTACTTTTTAATGCTATTGCTGCAGCGGCTGAGGCATATTTTGCAGTTTTCTTAATACCATCTAATTTTAAAAATCCATAGACTATTCCAGCTGTAAAAGCATCTCCTGCCCCATTTGCACTATTAACTTCAGTATTTCGTTGACAATATTCTCCATACTCTATACCGTCGTAATAAAACACACCCTCTTTCCCTAATGTCATGAATATTTGCTTACACCCTCTTTCAAATAAGTTTTGTGCAGCTTTAAGCATGCTTTGCTTATCTGTAATTTTGATTCCAGTAATAAGCTCGGCTTCCAGTCTATTAGGCTTAACTGTATGAAATTTACCAATAATATCAATTATTTTTGAAGCTTTAGCGATCGATACTGGATCCAAAAATAATGGTATATGGCTGTATTCATCTGTAATGTATTGGATTATTTTGGTAGGAATATTTGTGTCAACTACTATAACAGAGCTTTGATTGAGAGTGTTACTCCAACTTTTTATATCTTCGATACTCATTTCATTAATAATTCTCATATCAGATATCGATACCAACATATCATTGTTGTCATCTAATACTGATAAATATTGACTTGTTGGCAATGTACTATGTTTTTTAATAAAAGAAGTGTCAACATTAGCGCTTTGCGTTTTTTCAATTAAAAACTCCCCTAAAGCGTCTGCACCAACATAAGAAAACATTTTTGTAGCTATAGAAATACGAGATAAGTTTTCTGCAATGTTTCTTCCAACACCTCCAGCAGACATAGAAATTTCACCTGGATTTGAATCATTTAGAAGAAGAGAACTGTCAGCAGAACCTTGAAGATCAATATTTGAACCACCTATTACAGAAACATGTGGCTCTGATTGTGTTACATAACCTCTACCTTTAATTAGGTTTTTTTTCACCATATTAGATATATGTACTCCAACAGATGAACGAGTAATATCTAACTTTTCAGCAAGCTGATCTTGGCTTATCATGGGATTGGAATTTATTAATCTTAATATTTCCCTTTCCCTATTAGTTATCTTCATATAAATAAATATTTATAATATAAGCTTATCTTTATTATATACACTTAATGATTATATATAGGAGTAAGAACTAAATATGGTGGAGGGAATGGGATTCGAACCCATGATACCGTGAGGTATACACGCTTTCCAAGCGTGCTCATTCGACCACTCTGACATCCCTCCGTAACTTTTTACTAATAAGTCTATACCTTGGAGGATTCAACCATTTGATCAATTTGATCATCCTCTATTCGCGTCATTAAAGGTTTAAATTTATTGATTTTATGGTTTATTAACGGGTGTTGAATATCAGCCCATTTTAAAGAATCAACATTAAGAAACTCCTCAGAACGTGTTGTCATCTCTGGAAGTACCGGTTTAAGATATGTCATTAACACCTTAAACAGATTAATTGCCAATGAAGTGATCTCGTGAACTTCTTTTTCGTTGCCTTCAATTTTCGCTAATTGCCAAGGCTTCTTTTCATCAATGTATTGATTAGCTTTATCAGCTAATTTCATAATTAAGCGCATAGCATGGCTAAAGTTTCTTGCTTCATAATGCTTCGCAATATCAGAACCTGCTTCGACAAATTCATCATAGAGAGATTTTTCAATACAGTTAGCTGATAACTCATTATCGTATTTTTTCACCACAAACGATGCGCTTCTAGAGGCAATATTGATAACTTTACCAACAAGGTCTGAATTAACACGCTTTTTAAAATCTTGTAAATTCAAATCAATATCATCGATTTTAGCTGTCAATTTGTACGCATAATAATAACGCAAACATTCAGGATCAAGATTCTCTAAGTAGGTTCTTGCGTTAATGAATGTGCCACGGGATTTACTCATCTTTTGGCCATTCACAGAGAGAAATCCATGAGCAAAAACTGCATCAGGGGTTCTGAAATCAGACCCCATTAGTGTTGCAGGCCAAAAAAGAGCATGGAAGTAGACAATATCTTTGCCAATAAAATGATAAAGCTCAGTATCAGAATCCTTGCCAAAGAAGTCGTCAAAATTTAGTTCACTGTTGTCACAGAGTTTTTTAAAACTTGCCATGTAACCTATCGGAGCATCTAACCAAACATAGAAATACTTGTCTTCAGTTTCCGGTATTTTGAAGCCAAAATAAGGCTTGTCGCGAGAGATATCCCACTGTTGTAGACCTTGCTCAAACCATTCTGCTAGCTTATTACTGACTTCATCTTGAAGGTGCCCTGCCTTGGTCCAATTCTTCAACTCCTGTTCAAATTGCGGCAAGTCAAAAAAGTAATGCTCAGAATCCTTTTCAATTGGCGTTGCTCCAGATATTACTGATCTAGCATTTTTTATTTCAGTTGTTGAATAGGTGGCACTACATACCTCACAGTTGTCTCCGTACTGGTCATCAGCACCGCACTTAGGGCATTCGCCTTTAATATAACGATCAGGCAAAAACATTTCCTTTTCAGGGTCAAAGGCTTGCGAAATTACCCTCTTCTTGATATAGCCAGAAACGTTAAGGCGATTGTAAATTAACTCAGAAATTTCACGATTCTCCTCAGAATGTGTTGAGTGATACTGACTAAAATCTATATGAAAATCGTCTAAATCAGCTTGATGACGGATTCTTACCTGTTCTATAAGCGTTTCAGGCTCTATACCCATCTCATCAGCTTTAAGCATGATAGGCGTTCCATGGGCATCATCTGCGCAAACATAGTGACACTCGTTGCCCATCATTTTCTGAAATCTGACCCAGATATCTGTCTGAATGGTCTCCAACATATACCCCAAATGAAGTTCTCCATTGGCATAAGGAAGAGCTGATGTTACGAGTATTCTGCGTTTAGACATAGTCAGTTGTCAATAAGCCCAATATTATTAGGGATTGGAGAGATATTTGTACGATAAAATAGCGTTATTTTACCGACTGGAGTCAACAAATTGACAAATTTAACGCAAGAGAAAATTGAAAGCATTCTTAGCACTGTGATTGATGTGCATACCAATAAAGACCTTGTATCTTCAGATAATGTCAAGAATATTTCCATTGATGATGAAATAGTCAATGTTGAGCTTTTACTTAAATATCCAGCACTGAACTATCATGCAGAACTGCAAGACTCTATTGAAAAAGCCTTTTCTAAAGCCGGTATTAGTTATTCATCTATCTCTATTAAATCAAAAATAGTGTCTCACACCGTTCAAGGCGGTGTTGAAGCCTTACCTGGCGTTAAAAACATTATTGCTGTCGCCTCCGGCAAAGGTGGCGTTGGAAAGTCAACTACTGCGGTAAATCTAGCGCTCGCACTTCATTCTGAGGGCGCAAAAGTAGCTCTTCTTGATGCGGACATTTATGGACCATCGCAACCACGCATGTTGGGTGTTAAAGAGCTTAGGCCCGAAGGCACTGAAAATGGCAATATGAAGCCAGTTTTAGCACATGGAATACAAGTAATGTCAATTGGATTTTTGGTCGATGAAGCGTCCCCTATGGTTTGGCGTGGACCAATGGTCACTCAAGCCTTAGAGCAATTATTAAAAAACACCGAATGGAATGATGTGGATTATATGATTGTAGATCTTCCGCCAGGCACAGGTGACATACAGCTCACGCTATCACAAAGGATTCCTGTTAGCGGAGCTATTATTGTCACTACACCTCAAGACATTGCTCTTATCGATGCCAAAAAAGGTCTTGGCATGTTTGAGAAGGTCAATATTCCAATTTTAGGCATTATTGAAAACATGTCTATTCATATCTGCTCAAATTGCGGCCATTCAGAGGAAATATTTGGACATGGAGGTGGTCAAAGTATGGCCCTCGATTCTGAGACTAACTTTCTAGGCGCATTGCCGCTTCAACTAGATATTAGAACGGATGTCGATGAGGGTAAACCCACTGTCATAAAAAGCCCAGAAAGCAAGGCTTCTCAAATTTATCAAGAAATTGCACGTAAAACAGCAGCAACCTTATCACTACAAAGTGAAACGGTGGGCGCTTTTCCAAATATTACAATTGAGTAGTAAACGTTTTGAAGTTAATTGTTTTCGGAAACCTGGTTGATGGTGTATTTTGGTATCTCGATAACAATATCCTCCTCAGCAACAACCGCTTGACAGGAAAGTCGAGAGTCTGGATCAAGCCCCCAAGCTTTATCAAGTAAGTCATCCTCTATTTCGTCAGATTCTTCGATAGAATCAAATCCTTCTCGAATATGGACGTGGCAAGTTGTACAAGCATTAGACATCTCACAGGCGTGTTCAATTTCGACGTCATTAGCTAGTAAAGCTCTACAGACGGTAGTTCCAGGTTCAGCTTCAATGACGACACCTTCTGGGCAAAACTCTTCATTAGGTAGAACAATTATTTGAGGCATATTATTCTTCTATTTTTTCACTAAACTCATCAACATTATGACCCTGCATGACGCTCATAACTGATTTGTTCATGCGCATCTCAACAAATTTAGCGCTTGTTTCTTCTAGTGCTTCAATTGCTTTTTTTATTGCTTTTGCATCATCTGATTCAGCCAAAGATTCAAGTTTATCTCTTGCTCCAAGAATATCCTTTAACATCAACTCATTCAGAAGTTCTTTGTCAGCGTCTAATGCAGAATTGATTGCCTCAATGGTACGATTAGCATTCACTTTTTGTTCCTGTAGTTGCCTCAGCAAAATGTCTTCTTGGGCAAAAATAACTGAATCCTTTAACATTTTTTCAACTTCAGTATCAGTAAGCCCGTAAGAGGGCTTGATAATGATTTCTGATTTAACTCCAGAAGTTTGCTCTTTCGCGCTAACAGAAAGCAATCCATCAGCATCGACTTGAAATTCTACTAGAATTCGAGCGCTTCCAGCAACCATAGGCGGTATGCCCTTGAGTTCAAACTTTCCAAGAGAGCGGCAATCTTTTGTTAGTTCACGCTCTCCTTGATATACATGAATGCTCATTCCAGTCTGTCCATCCTTAAAGGTGGTAAATTCTTGGGCCTTTGAAATAGGTATGGTGGTATTTCGATGAATCACTTTTTCAACCAAACCACCCATAGTTTCAAGACCTAATGATAGTGGCAATACATCCAAAAGCAGAACATCATCTCGACTTTTATTGCCTGCCAAGATATTAGCCTGTATGGCGGCACCCTTAACAACAACTTCATCAGGATTAATTGAACATAAAACTGGTCTACTGAACAACTCCCCTACCTTATCCCTCACTGCAGTCATTCTTGTTGAACCCCCAACCATAATGACATCTTTAATCTCAGACATTTCAATACCTGCATCTCTAACAGCTCTCTTTGTCAACAGTAAGGTTCTTTTTAATAACGGTCCAGTTAATTTTTCAAAGTGGGATTTAGTGATTTGGTAAAGCATATCATCAACAAGAAACTCAGCTAAATCCTCACTAGATAGTGTTTCTTTTGCTGTTCGTGCAAGCAGTTTAATAGTTTGAATTTTAGCGGGTGTTAGCTCACCTAGATCAAGTACTTTTTTACAATCATCAACAATTAATGCATCAAAATCATCGCCACCTAAATTGGAATCTCCGCCAGTAGAAAGAACCTGAAAAACACCTTTATTAAAACTAAGTAGTGAAATATCAAATGTACCACCACCTAGGTCATAAACGGCATGAATACCCTCTTCTCTAGACTCTAA
>ERZ651768.2235-NODE-2235-length-13608-cov-20.985736_pt1 | contig 13608 bp, 10 predicted proteins | sample MGYA00514754_ERZ651768 | MGnify/ENA metagenome assembly ERZ651768 | reverse complement strand
TTTAATACTTCCACAGATTCAATATCACCAACATTAAGATCATTCATTCGAGATTGTTGTGAGGTGCCACCAAATCTTGAATGGCCAGAATAAATCTGGGAATTGTTGATAGGGACACCATCAACAATAATGAGAGGCTGACTTGCACCTGAAATGGTGTTGTGTCCTCGAATCCTGATAGAAGTACCAGCGCCGGCATCGCCGCTTACAGCACTCACCATAACGTTGGAAGCTTTGGCCGCCAAAGAATTTGCAATTAATGATTCACCTGAGCGCGCCATATCACTTGCAGCTACAGGGACACTGCTTGATCCCTGCTGATCACGGTTAGTCTGGAAACCAAGAGCTGTCACACTAATGGCTTTTAATCCGATAGCATCAACTATCAGAGTAAAATTATGTGTGACAGCTCCACTCATTGGAACACTAACAGTTGCAGACGAACTTTGATATCCAATAAAGGACGCCGTTACGGTCACTGTTTGACCTGTCACCGTCCCGGATGGTACATCAATTGTATACGAACCATCCAGCGCCGCTGCCGTACCCAAACCGGTTCCTTCCACAACAACATTTGCGCCCACCAGAGGATCGCCGTTGTTATCATTAACGGTCCCTTCTATAGAAGACTGGGCATACAAAAACCCGGATATAACAAACAGAACGAAAGCACTTCGGAATGTCTCCATAGTAGTGATCTCCAAGTTATTTTTCAATTTTTTCGCCCCTGGCCAAGGGCGGTGAGATTACAATCTGTTTATGTAGAATAAAACAAAAAAAGAATCTTTAAAATATAAACTACTCAACAGGTTCTTGCCTGTGCCTTTGGCAACCTTCAACTCACCCTTTCGGATCGCCGCTAATTAAATCAAGCGAATGACTGTTTCAATAGGGAAATATAGTCGGGCGTCGTGCCGCAGCACCCACCGATGACAGTGGCGCCCATGTCGTGCCACTTCTGACATTCATCACGATATCTTTCAGCAGGATACTCATCAGTGAACATCCACTCGGGAGGATTGAATTTGCCCACGTGGGCGTACACGCCCAGCGGTCCATCCCAGGCGGGAGCTAGCTTTTCCAGACCGGCAGTAATGTGATCCGGTGGGGCACAGTTGAGTAGAAGCACATCTGGCTTGAGCGGCCCCATAGCGTCCACCACTTGAGCCATGGTTTCTCCACCCAAAAGTTTTCCATCCTTGTAAGGGACGAAAGCAATCCAGGCCGGTTTACCCACTTCTTGCGCCGCTTTCAGGGCAACTTCTCCTTCCGATGTAGAATTGAATGTCTCGAACAGGAAAATATCTGCACCAGCATCAGCGTAGTCAGAAAGTTCTTCAATATATTCGTCATAGATCTCTTCCACATCTGGTGTTTTGTCCGGCCGAAAACACCATTCGAGGGTCGTGATGGAAGCGGCAATGAATGTATCTTTCTGATCGGCTTCTTTGCGTGCTTTATCCGCAAGTTTTACCGAATCTTGGATAAGCTCCCTCGCCCGGTTCAGCAACCCTTCAGCTCCAATGGCATTCAGATGGTCGTTATTAGCGAAGTGAGCACGAAAGCTCCGCTTGCTGAGCTGAAAAGTGTTGGTGGTTATAACATCGGCACCAGCGTGGATATAGTCTTGATGAATTTCGAGGTTCATTTCGGGCTCACTCTTAAGCTGATGACTTGCCCAGGTGTAGCCCCGTCTCAATACTTCTGTTCCGATGCCGCCGTCAAGCAGTACAACTTCTCGGTCATCAATTTGCTGTTTCAGTTGATCGTAATTCATAAACTCATCCAATCCGTCCTCTGATGGCGGCGATATGTTCTGATGCGGTGCCACTGGATCCACCCACAATCCTTACACCATTGGCAAACCACTTTTCAGCAACTTCGGCATATTGTTCCGGGGTCGTGAGGTGAGTATCATCAAATCGAGGATAGAAATCTGGTTTCCAGCTGGGCGGACTATATCTTCCAACAGTAGCCTGGGCACCAGACGGTGTGCCATTCAAAATGGCAGAGAGATTATCTGAGATTGTGGAGAGAGGCGCACCCGAGAGCAGTACCGCATCAGTACTCTCTTTGCGTGCGATGGCTGCCGCTTCGTTCAATGACTCTCCACTTAAGAGGTTGCCAGCTGTATCGGGGATAAGACTGACCCAGACGGGGAGTCCCGTCCCCTTCGCCCCTCTGACTGCTTCTGTCATTTCCGTAATGTTATTCATCCCCTCAAGGAAAATGAAATCGGCACCGGCATCAGCCAAAAGCTCAGAACATTCCCGGTGATGGTCAGAACATTCTTCAGCGTCGGGAGATAGATCGGGCCGGAACGGATGATTCATAGTTGATATGGAGCCAGCTATTGGGACTGTACCCGCCTTATTGGTTTCCTGCAGTGCTTCTTTTGCAAGGGTCATAGCACTACGGCACAGGTCTGTAGCCTTCCTATCGAGATCGGGAGCACCAATCTCCGCCATGTGTTCGGCGTCGCGGAAAAAGTTTATAAAGTTTCGTTTGGTGAGATTGAAAGTGTGGGAAGTAATTACGTCGGCACCGGCGTTGAGATAGTCTACATGAATCTGCCGAATCACATCCGGGGCGTCTTCGATGCCATGCTGTCGCCATCGGACGCCGCGCCGTATCAGCTCAGTACCTATGGCGCCATCAAGGAGCACATGTCCGCCATTGCTTAGCATTTCATGGATTCGTGAATAACTCATCGTGTTATCATCAATAAATAGGGAGAGCGAAATTAAGAAACGCGGAATCCATTTACAATTGGTTGCTTATGCAATTGAATGGTGCCCGGGATATATTATGATAAGGGTTGATTGTGGCCATAAACAATCTTTTTGAACTCGTAATCAACATCATATTGTCACTATTTCCTGTCAGAATTTACAGACATCCTAAAAAGTGAAAGTTGATCTAATGGATAACACGAGGGCGTTTGAGAGAGCGCTTGAGCTCCCCGGATGATGGATCCATTGTATATTAGGCTGAAGTGTCAACCACGGTGTCGCCGGGAACTGGCCAGTGACTTCGAAGACAAGTTCATAATCGGAAACGGGTAGTATACCGACCTGTTCTTCCAACTGCCAAATACTATCACTTACTTTAGCAAAGATGATCCCCGCACCAACTACATCTCCTTCCATTTTAGTGAATGGATTGAAAAAGTTGAATCCTCCATCCATGGCCAATTCATACCGGTTGCGATCCCTCGGTGCTAAACCACTGCGGAAAAAAAGACCCAGTTCCTGCCCCTTAAGGTTGTTTCTCCATATAGATTTTTCCAGTGCGAAAAAAAGCCCATAGTTTCCTCGATGCTGTTCTCCTGTCAGGTGATCATCAAAGGATGCTGAATGGCTCCAGCCACCCAGTTTGAAAATTGACGGCACTAAAAAGTCGCGCGCGGCTTTCGTATGCCCAATTTCAAACATGGCAAAATATCCCTGCTGAGAATTGATCCGCCAGCTTATGCCATAGGCATTTGTGGCACCATCACCAGCCGAATTATCGAAGGAATCTCCATCATAGATGCCTCCTTGGAGGTACCACGATTTTGTGGATTCCAAGCGAATCCGGATTCCTGGTGCTGGTACAAAGAATGCGGGGCCGGTGTTTACCGTATTAGCTGAAATAAATGCTGGCCAGCCAAAAGCGCTGTTAAAGAACAGACCTCCAAGATCAGTAAAGGTGAATTCGGCATCGGCCAGCAAACTGCCGAATCGCAAAGTTCCGTAGTCATTCCAGAAGGAAAATTGAAGCCACAACTCGTAAAGGCGAATGCTGTCATATCCGTCAATATTGCTGGCTGCCAGTTCGTCGCCAATGTATTTCCCGCTTGGACTTTCACCATGGAGAAGCATGCCGCTGGCACGGAAGAAGAGGTGCGGAAGATCTCCACTTGATTTATTAGCAACATAGTCGAAAACAACATTCCCCATCCCACTTAAAATTGTGCCTCGCTTCAGTCCACCTGTTACGTTTGCCATTGTTTCACTGGTATAATTCAGCGTGAGATTGAATTCACCGCTAGGCATATTGTTCTTACTGAGAATTGCTGCATCTACAGGAATGGTAAGGCTTGTTATAAGAAAAAAAAGGAGAAAATATTTCACTGGAACTGTCTACCGTGGCTCCTCAAATCGGAAACCGAAGTAAATCATTAATTCAATGCATCAAAAAGATAACTGTATTTCACCACTATGGAACGTGTCTGACTCTGAATAGGAATGCCATCGTAGTCCTGAGTTTCATTATACACCAAGTAGAGCCCTGTAGCAGCCGACTGCTGCCAGATGAACCGCCAATTCATGGACCACTCATCAGCCTGGCTGTTGTACTGGAGGAGGGACTGAATATAAATTTTGGGCGAAAAAGCGTAAGTGAGCCTCGCTTTGATGAGATTGGTGACAAAATCTCCACCAGGCAAACTAACATTGTTATAGTTTACACTGAACTGAGAAGTGAACATGTCACTGTAGCGGAATTTCAGGGTGGGTGTCACATTAATCCTTTCACCACCGAAAAACCCGCCAATTGTGTTTCTGGAACTGAAACTGAGCTGTTTTGCATCGTTCGTCATGATCATGATCTGAACTTCTTTGTGATCATAGGTGCCAGCGGGGACAAAAACATCCGATGCAATCTCAAACGGTTCCAGCACTCCCTCCTTAGTAAGGTTCGTCCCTGTATGTATCTCAAAACCACTCCTGAATTCCCAGTGTGTATCAATATGCCACCTTCCTGATTCATGAAAACCATTCAGTTTCCAGTAGCCGTCATAATTGACATGAGGCCTGAACTCCAAAAGTCCAAACATATCTTCAGGACGAAAACGAGTAAAGATTCGTCCATTCCATTTCCGGTAGTTTTGCCGCTTAAGGTATCCCATTTCCGGGTTGAAGTCTGACCCTACTTCAGAGTAGGACAAAACACTGGACACCTGCTTTGTATTCCTGCTAACCTGTAACCTGTAAGCATATGCTTTATCCCTTTCCAAGCCGGGAGTGTCCGTTATGCCGGCAAATGCTACAATTTGACTCAATTCTCCAATACCCAGTTGACCGTCCACGGCATAACCGCGATTGGCATAACCACCCTCCCCCAGATGGTTAAGATCAGTAAACATGCCACCAAAATAAGTGCGGTTGGGAAGCTCTTTCTTCAACCGCATGACAGAATAGTGATTCCCATCCGATACATCTTCTACAGCATCGGTGCGCATACTCAGGGCCCCCACTTTCATCCCGGACAAAGTTCCCGTAAGTCTTCCGCCTCCTAGAATTGGTACCTGAGTCCCACCTTCACCAATACCAATGCGGCGGCTGAAAAACATTTCAATGTCAGGGCCATAGAAAGTACCCCCTTCTCCAACAGAAAAAAGACCCGCATTTTCCAGAAAAAAGGACCGCTTTTCAGGAAAGAAAAGGCTGAAACGATCAAGGTTAATTTGTTGTTCATCTGCCTCCACCTGGGCAAAATCCGTGTTGTAGGTCAAATCCAGAGTTAGGCTAGAACTGACACCTAATTTAGCGTCCATGCCAAAATCACCGTCGTTGACAGTGGAGGATTCTTCTCCCTCGTGCTTGTTGTACTGACCCAAAGCATATGGCATTATTTTCAGGTTCCGAGGGGTAGGAACATTCATACCTGTTAGGGTTCCCGCCGATACAAGACGGTTCATGGTAAATTGCCTTGGGATGGGGGCCCAGTAAGCCTCTTCCTGTTTTCTTGCCACAACCCGTTGAAAATTGATCCCCCACGCCTGGTCTTTTTCTATTTTATATCTCAAAGTTTTAAAAGGGATGGCAAATTCTGCGCTCCAACCGTAATCACCGATTTCTGTTTTCACCTGCCACACCGCATCCCAGTTCACGTTATATCCGCCACCGGTGCCTATGGAAAAACGTCTGGTCATGGAACCCTCTTCACCACCACCAGTGATCTGGGCATCATATTCTATCCCGGCTGCATTGGTCCCAAAAACATAAGCTGTCTGATAATCTTTAAAGGTATCCAGCAGGAACACGAAACTGTCCATGTTATTCAGTGTCGCGTCCCTCCGGGTGTCCGATATGATAATCCCATCAGATTCGGTGTCGTAACAAACCACAGACAGATAAAAGAATTCATCAGAATACATCACTTTGACAATAGTGTTCTCTGAGGAAGGTTCACCTTCATCAGGTGCTTTCTGCGTGAATGTTTGAACCACAGCTAATCCTTCCCAAGCAGGGTCATTAAGCACATCACCATCAATGACAGGATCTGACTGCGCTTTCACCGCATTGGTGACATAGTCCGGGTTTTGAGAAAAACAAACAGAGCACAGAAATAGAGCTACATACCACTTGGCGGAGTTTTTCATAATTGTATCAATCTAGTTTGAATATCCGGTTTTCCGCAATTACTGTGGCGAGGTCCGCCACTAGGGGCCTAAACGTGGGATCAGGTTCCTTTTTCCGGAGGTAATTTATCTTGGAAAGTCATAGCCATCAAACGGTATAATTGAACATTGCCCGTATGATAGTTATCTGATATAACACCCAGAAAATTATTTGCGAAGCATCGCTTTTTCAAAACGAGAATCGGGAATATCTGTGTCGAAAGCGATATCATCAATGATCCATTCCGTCCCTTTACTGTTTTTTTTCAACTCATCCTTGAAAATGAACCGGGTTGGAAACCATCTGTCCTGAACTTTCTTAATGCCGTCCATGGAAGTGGATTTCAGGAGTTTACCGCTTTTTGCATAGAGTTCTTCTTTCATGGGAAGCAAATATTCCGAATCTACCCAAGCACGACGCTTGGGGTAAGATAGCCCCTTCACCCTGGCTTCAAGAAAAAGTATCCAGTGCTTTCGGCCATCAATCATTTCCGATCCTTCAACTATCGCTTCGTAAAGATCGGTTAAGGGCCGGTCTTCCATCATATCATTATATGACATGTCTGATCCCATAACAGATTGGCGCAACATGTGGCCGGAGATCTGGATCACCCTATCCGTTTGGGGTGAGTATGTCCATAGTTTATCTCCCGATTTCAACATCTTTGTGCCCGCTTCCCTGGGTGGTGCCAAATATTCCGTGTAGGCTTGGTTTATACCCTTAACCCAATTTCGGGATTTAATAGTCCGGCTGACCCGTCGACCATGAACAATCATCTTGCTCGTGAGCACTCTGGTTTTGGCATTCAGATTCTTGTCCATGGCTCTCACCAATGCTTCCGCAGTCATGGCCGCTTCTTGCCCGGATGCCTCAACAGCAAACAATGTAGCCAATAATATATAAATCATGTTTTTCATCATGTTTCCAGTTCCTTGAAGAGTTGTGCCATCTCCCTTTTGTAAACGGCAAGACCGGCCAGCATAGTGCCAAGGACTGTGGCTAAAACACCAGGTATGAACCCGATATAGTATAGATCTGGAGTCACCTGAGCATAAAAAATATTGGGCATAATCATGGATGAATTTGAAAGCGCTTCTATTCCTTTTGTATAATCTATACCATTCTCTTGTACATAATAGGTCAGCGCAAGCCCAATTCCCGTACCAATTACTGTCCCAAATAGTCCTATGATCACAGCTTCAGAGATCATAGAGCGGTACACCTGTCCCTTGGATTCACCCATGGCCAGCCGCAGACCCACTTCCCCATAGCGACGCAGACCGTTCATAAGGCCCATATTCCAGAGCACAACCATGACAACCACCAGAAATATTCCACCCATAATTGCAATCATTGCGCCACTTACATCCACCATGGTGCCCATCTGATTCCCATCCCGCAGGGCGAGCATAAAGGGGCTGAAAATATCCAGACTGTCACTAATAGTATTATTATAATGAGTACGCAGTGCAACAGCCGCTTCATCATCATAATATAATGAGTGAGTAAAGCCGAAAATCGCTGAAGCAGCATTATCCATATCTAATGCAAGACGGGCACCAGACAAATCAACAAGCATCATTTGTTTGTCTGTTTGTCCTTTTCTCAAGTTGAATGTCCCTGACACGTTGAAATTGTACGTTGTAAAAGCATTGTCCATGGTTGAGCCGATAAAAGTGACGGTCTCTCCTACCGCAAGATCCAGTTGATCCGCAAGCTTGGTACTTATAAGCGCATCATCCCTGTTTTGAGGGATCTGTCCTTCTACAAGGACCCTGTCCAACTCCCAGATTTCCGCCTGCCTGGAATTCTCTGAAAATAGATCGATCCCCAATGTAATGACAGGTCCCTGGGACTTGGTCTCTCCGTTCTCATCAGGAACATCCAAAAGACCGGCAAAAGTTATTCGTGGTGTCCAGAAAAAATTGGGATAATCCCGGCCTAGTTCATCTACCAGTTGGTCCACATCCAAAAGGGCAAGGTCATTCGGTAAGAGTTGGTTCTCTTCATTGTAGGCCCGGGTAACAATTTTTTCATGGCCGGAGAATACGACGGCAGTATCCAGAAATAAACTGTTCATCGTACCTCTCATAAAGCCGATTGCGAAAACAACCATGGCAACGGTGAGGGTAATAACCAAAACGGGGAACAGACTTCGGGAACGATCCCGGAGCAATCCTTTGGTCAAAAACTTGATCATGCCACCGCCTTGCCCCGCAAGGCATCAGTAGGTTTCATGCGGGCAATTCGTCGTGAAGGCAAGTAGCTCACTATGAGTACAATTATAGATACCAGAATGGTGGTTGATACAACAAGTCCGATGGTATAAACCGGAATCAGACGTTTGGCAACAATCATACCCATTTCTGTGTAATCAATGGGTAGGGGAATCCCATACACACCAAAATACCAGAGTACGGGACCGAAGAAAATCAATGTTGCCACAGCGGCCAGCACCGCATTGAGGCCTCCTTCCAGTGTGAAGAGTCCTACCACTCGGGGACGTGTCATCCCGATAGCCATGAGCGTACCTATCTCTCTTCCCCGGCGAAAGATAGACAATACCTGAGCATTAAAGATGCCCATGGCCGCCAGAGCCAAGAGAATCATATACATGACCTGGGCTCCCGGTTTGTCCGCTGCGATGATGGCTTCCATGTCCTGCACCAGGTAGTTGATATCACGAGGTATCCAGTCCCCTTTGTCTTGAACCGGCGGAAGTCCTTTTTCATAAGTCGCATAAGTGGCCTCTCCTTCCATAGCCAGCATGGTTTGTGCTTTTTTAAGCGGTATCCAGATATGGCTCATATCCAGCTTGAAATTCTCCGTATCCATAATATGCACAACGGTCCCTTCATCGGCATCATAGGTGCGGTCAGTATCCAGCCAGCGAATGGTAAACGCATCCCCTACATTCAGCTTGGTATCGCTGGCCATTCCTTTCCCGATCAATACTGGTATAGCAATATCATCATGTCCGGAAAGTGCGTCTGTTGGCATGTTAACAATATTCTGCCCGGGGGGAATGCCCTTCATAATGGCCGGCATGATGCGACCACCGGGATAGATGGAAGCTTGGCTTACCAAAACCGGGAACGCTTTTTTCTGATCCACTAGTAATTGCACATCTCTGGGCAAAGCAGAGTGGGCATCTTCAAAGGTCATGGGATCCAGCGGATCATATTCCGGGTGCCAGTAGGCGCCGCCGGCAATCTCCGTATCCATGGTAACCTGTTTGGCGTGTTCCAGCATACCATTGTACATGGCCGACATAAACAGGATCAGAAAAAATGAAAAAGCGGTCACAAGAACATTCAGAAAAGTGCGCAGCCTGGCGCCCAGGAGGTTTTTCAGTGCAATTTTAAATAGCATCTCTATGCACTGGCCTTGGGGTTTTCAATTTTTTCATCTTCGGTTATTTGACCATCATCCAGGTGAATAATTCGTTTAAGGTAAGCCATGATTTTTTCATCGTGAGTTGCAAAAATGAAAGAAGTGGACAGCTCGTGATTTAGCTGTAACATGATCTTCATGATGTGGTGGGAATTCTCCGCGTCAAGGTTAGCGGTAGGTTCATCTGCCAGTACCAATGCAGGCTGGTGTACAATCGCTCTGGCAATAGCAGTCCTCTGGCACTCGCCGCCGCTGAGCATTGCTGGACGAGAATCTGTCTTGTTGCTGAGTCCGACCCATTCCATGGCCTGGGCTACTCTTTCCTCCCGTTCCTTTAGACCAACCTTGTTCAGAATCAGTGGCAACTCCACATTTTCAAAAACCGTGTATACAGGAAGCAAATTATAACTCTGAAAAATAAAGCCCATATGCTCCCGCCGCAGGAGCGCCCGTTCGCCGTGGGACGTATCATTTAGAGCTTGGCCCAGGACGCTTACCTGCCCTTCGCTGGGAGAATCCAGTCCACCGATAATATTCAGCAACGTAGTTTTTCCAGAGCCAGACGGTCCTACCAAGCCAGTGAATTCCCCTTTGTTTAGGGTCAGGTCTATATCCTTGAGTGCGGTGAAAAATTCACCACCTACGGGGAAACGCTTGACCAAATTATTTATGGTAATGACTGTGTTGTTTTCCATCTTTTTTCCTTAATGATTGTAAATGAGCATAAACTGCAAACCAGTTCCAAAACCCGCTACTGTCTTTGGCAGGTATTCCTTTGCCATGTTGTAATCATCTCGCCTTGGACTAATTGAAAAAATGAAATTTAAGCTGAAATGATCATAAGTAATACCCCACCTTAGGTAATTATAAATGTAGCTATTATCCCAATCGATCTGGGCAATGAACATGAGGTTGTGAAGCATGTTGATTGGCAGGCTGGCCATGAGAGCCGTATATGTCTGTTCGCTGCTGCTATCTACTGCGGTGGATGAGCCGTTAATTTTCATTGTTTCCGCCATGATCAACAGTCCAGAACCAATAGGAATGGTATAATCCGCACCCAAAGTAAACAGTGTAAAGCGGTTCAATTCCACATCCTGTTTGCTATCAGCAAATATTCCTACCCCTTCAAACCAGAAACCGAAATAGCCATCATAGCGGTAATCAACGGCAGCGCGCTGATGAGGCCCGGAGATGAAAATAGGAAATTGGCCCACGCTCTGGCCTAATTCAGTTGGATCCTGGTAGTAGGTTAACCCCCATTCGCCAATACTGGCGGAAAGTTCTGCCCGGCCACCATAAGACAATGTATCCTGATCGTTATTTATGGACCATAGCCAAAGGGCAAGTGAACTTGTGGGAAATAACCGTAACCTGAACGCTTTTACTGCATCAGTCTGGCCGGTAGGGTCCTTGGGATCAATCGTATCAAACCAGGCCAGCGAGCGCAGCACCATGGCCGGCCCAAAGGCAATCTTCTGCAAGCCCAGACGAGCCTCAATCTGATCGCTTGAATAACGTAGCCACTGCCGGTATGGTTTATTGCTAAAAACAACATCTTCTTCATACATCCTGTACTGCATGCGGTAACTCCATTCCAGATCCACAAAACGATTAATGGAAAGATCGCGAGATAAGGACAACATCGGAATGTATCCCAGATCTGTTACAAAAGAAGATTGATCTGCGGGGGGATCATTACCATGCAGCGTGTTACCCCAGAACTGACCCTTAAGAGAAAATGGCTGAGCAAAAGTTATAGCACTAGTACTCAAACAAATTGCCAGCAGGATGATTCCCCGTGCAACAGTCCCAAATTTTATTACATTTTCACCAAATCCAAACATATTTGCCGTTAATTAATTTCTAGGTCAATATACGGAAAAACCATTATAAATTATTCCAGATTAAACATGATCCGCAGCAAACGTAAGATATCATTATTGGTTGTACTGCTACTTTTCATGTGGGGTTGTGAAGATGAAATGACCCCCTTAGCCAGTTACGTACCAATCGATGCCCAATTATGGGGCTTGGAATTCCAGGGCTATGATGGTTATATCGTTGCTGACTGGGAAATTTCCAACACTGCTGACGTAAGTATCTCTGGGTGGGAGATCCATATCAAAATTGTTATGATCAATGATCAAACTGAACAAGGCCTTTTCTTCCGACACGATGCGACCATGGCTCCCGGCGACAGTGCTAGATTTGCTGGTAACGTATTTTTCCACCGCGACGCTGTGAGCATTTACCCGGTGGCACTAACGACCGATAATGCGGCCATGAAAAGCTGGGATATAACTACTGTACGGGGTCTGGTCGAATAAATCATTCCCAATCGTCACCGTACGGCCCACCATAAGCTCCCATATCATTCCTAGAACCATTACTATCCTTATACTCATTTCCCGGGTGGCCGGCATTAATGGCCGGGGACTCAGGATCTAGGCGAAAATCGGATTGTTCAGGGTCCACAAAAAGAGGATCTGCAACTATATTCCCCGGACCAGCAACGATGGTGACCTCCTGGACCAGGGAATAGATACTGTTAATGGAATAAAATTTAATATTAGACCCATCCACAAGGCTGCCTCTTGAAATAATGCAATTAATTATTTCTATAGTGCCTGGTGAGGAAACTGAGTATTCTTTACTGAATAGATTGTGTGAACCATTTCTATATAATGAGCAATTTAATAAATCTAGCGAGCTTCCAGCCCCTACAGATATCCCGCCACCGCCTAGCTTGGCGTAATTATAATTCATAATACAATTAGTAACTGTTGCCAAGCCGCCTATAAATATTCCACCACCTGTGTTTTCCGTTCTGTTACGGGTAAATCGACAGTTTTTAATTGTAACACCCAGAGAATGGCTTGATACAAATAAACCGCCGCCAGGATACTCTTGTTCTCCAGATGGGGCAACATCATTTATATTACTATAGATTATACAATTTCTTATTGTGGCAAACTCGTCGGCTGCAACTCCACCTCCGCCGCGGCGGGACCGATTCTTAACAATCTTGCAATTTGTCACCAACGCTGTATCTGTTATAAAAATACCTCCACCGTGTCCGGATGGATAAATCTGCATATTAGCAGTAAGATCTTCCACTGCCAGGTTATTCCTTATGAAACAGTTGGTAACAACAGCTGTACCGCCAGCCCATACACCACCACCACTGAGACCGTTACCATTTTGAATACACACACCATCAAGTTTCCCCTTATCAATACTGATTACAGATTGTTGAGCTGTGATACCAATCAAGATAGTAATAATTGGGCCGTGAGTGGATGTAATCACTACATCTTTACCTAATAAATCATGATTCCCAAGGTGAACGCCGGGACGAAAAATGATACTATCGCCATTATCAATGAATTTGGTGTCGAAGGCTGTTTCTAAATGAACATAATGATCAGGTATATATAATGAGGATATATTTGGCACTACAAATTCTTCAGAAAGTTCATGGCGGTATTGATCGCGCTGATCAACGACCCGCACCCGGTATTGAAACGTACCATCATCATCCAGCGTATCTACATATGATGTGGTCAATGAATCAGGCAAATGCGCCAAATCAACCCAGTAATAATCCCCGGCAATAATCTTCGCTTTCTCAATACGATATTCCTTGAAATCTTCAATCGTAATGTCTGACCAAGATATAGTGATAGCTGTTTTTTCACGAATAACACGGCCATCATAATCATGAGTTACGAGAAATAAATCCTCCTCCGCCGATGGTTTCGTAGAAAAAGGAAGATCACAGGCCAGCCAAAAAAACATGGGCACAAATAACCATCGTAAGCTGAAC
>ERZ651768.2234-NODE-2234-length-13609-cov-12.827372_pt1 | contig 13609 bp, 13 predicted proteins | sample MGYA00514754_ERZ651768 | MGnify/ENA metagenome assembly ERZ651768 | reverse complement strand
AATCCCTGTGCCTGACGAGATTTTCTCTCATTTGGTTCAAAATACGCATAAGGCTCGTCAAGCGGTTCTCCATTAATGAAAACCTGGTCGTTGCGAATTTCCAGAGTTTCTCCGGGAAGACCAACAGCTCGTTTTATGTAATCAATTGAAGGGTCCTGAGGATAGGGAAAAATAACAATATCTCCTCGTTTAACAGGCTTTTTAAAAAGCTTGATGTCTGTAAATGGAATTGGCGAACCATAGGTATACATGCTTGCAAATATGTGATCTCCAATCTGTATCGTGGGCAGCATCGAACCTGATGGAATTTGGAAGGGTGCGAAAAAATACGTTCTTACAATTGTTGCCACTACAACCGCGAATATCAATGCTTCTGTCCATTCTCTTATTGTTCTGTTAGGAATCAAAAGGTCTAAACGCATAAATCCCTTTGCCGCTTTCAGAAGATCATCCTCTTTTTCCATTATCTCTTTTGCCTGAGAAAGTTTACTGACCCTGCCAAGGAAGGTCTCCTGACTTGAGAAAACCAGGTTCTCCATTTCAGCAAGATCATTCAAAGCAGCTTCGCTGATTCCTTTTTTCTGGAGTTTGTTTAGTGATTTCTCAGAAAGTTTATAAGTCACGAACATAGTTATAAACTTTTAATTATGCAGTTTAATGATTTCATACAATATAATTTTCTCTGAGGGAAAAAATTTTGCGTCAGTTATCCTGTCAACAATTTAAAAAAAGTTTCGTTTAACTTTTGCGATCAGTCAACAATGTAAACTTTATTATTTATTTTGAATTGCTTGTTAAAAATTGTCAAATATTCAATCTGGCAAAACTCTGATCAGACAGCTGAGAATTCCGGTTCATGGCGGAAATCAAACCATCCGCGAAAAAGTGAATAGCTCATCACCCAGGGGAGCAGTTGCAGCTGGACTAAATATACTAGCCAGTCTTTTAATGACATTTCCTTCAGATTCGCATAGCGAAGTCCGCCTGCTGCTGTTGCAGCAAATATTATAAGGTATGAACCTCCAGTCAGCATATTTTCACTTCCTGAAAACCCCGCAAGAAATCCTGTAAGAAAAATAATTTGTGAAAGCATAAAGATAGCGTATAATTTTCTCTTCAAATGGGGAATTTTCAGACCAAGAATCTTATGCGCGTCCAGTTCATTGTGATAGCGTGAAGGGAATCTGCGTGCAAGCAGACCGTCATAATAATAGCGTCGTGCCAGGATAAATGGACGGGAATAACTTGATGCGAGAGGCGGGTGCTCCACCGCAAGTTCAGAGGCAAAGATGATTGGATATCCTGATTCCAATATGCTGAAAGCCAAATCTGTGTCTTCCCTGAAAGGAATTTTATAGGCCTGATGAAAATGGGCTAAGTTTTTGCGAACAACTAAATTGCAGGTGGGGTAGCGCCCGCCGACAGTATTTTCCGTTTGATGTGTAAATGGTGTGGCACGGCCTCGCCTAGTGACTTCGGTGCGTCCCTCAAATGCGCCGGCTTTCGGATTATTCCTGATTAATTCGAGTGCGGTTTCCACCCAGTCCGGATGTGGAATGACATCGGCATCAAGAAAACCAATCCATGGTCCGGTCGAGATTGCTACTCCGGCGTTTCTTGCGTTTGCCGGTCCGGAATTTTTTATAGTGGTCCATTGCAGTTTGAGCTCTGTCCTGACCTGAAACTTTTCCAGCATTTCCACGGTTTCATCTGTGGAGCCGTCATCTGCCACAGTTATCTCAAAAAATGATTTTTTTGCAGATTGATTTTCCAGGGCACTGATGCATCTTGAAAGCAGCTTTGCGCTGTTGTAGCTTGGAATAACGATAGATAAAACAACAGAGTCTTTGTTTTCCCTGCTTTTTTCAGCTTGAATTATATTGTCAAAATTACTCATGTCTAAGCATTCACTTGACCCGGAATTATCTGGTTTTATCCACAATCTGCGTTCTGCTCTACCTTACCTGGAAGAATTTGATCAGCAAACTTTTGTTATTTACCTCAGTGGAGAATTAATTGAGGTTCAAAATTCCAGGGTAATAGAAGATTTAGCACTCCTTCAACAAGTTGGCATTAGGATAGTATTAGTCCATGGTGCAGAATTGCAGATTCGGAATCTCTATGCCAGTCAAGGACTTGATTATCATACAGAAGATGGAATTTTTGTTGCTGAAGAAACAAATATGCCGTTTATTGAACAGGCAGTCTCTTCGGCTAACTGGAAGCTGCTGTCAAGACTCAGGAGCTGTGCTCGTCAACTTCAACCTTTTACCGGACATTTTTTATTAGCAGAGAAAAAAAACTTTTCAGGTAATAATGATTCCCACTTTACCGGCAGTGTTTGCGGTATTGACCTTGAAACTCTGAGACAGGCTGCTGCTGACTCGAAGCTTGCAATTATACCACCTTTTTCACTTGGAGAAAAGGGGCGCCTATGGATTCTGGACCCAATTCAGGTAGCCTTTGAAGTGGCAACGAGGCTGCGTGCAAAAAAGTTGATTATGCTTGATACTTTACCATTAACGAATTTTGACAATACTGATTCTTCTGAAATAACCACAGACAGTATTTCTCAGTGGTTGAAAAAGGAGCCTGATTTGCCATTAGTGCAGAAAATACAATTAACTGCCATGACTGAAGCCTGTGTACGGGGAGTTGAACGTTGTCATTTGCTGGACGGAAGTATTGAGGGAGTATTGCTTGCGGAACTGCTTACTCCAAAAGGCGCGGGAGTTATGATAACTAACAGTTCATACAAACGAATACGTCCTGCAAGGTTGAATGATTTACAGTCAATCATGGAAATCCTCAGCAGTCCAGCACAGCATTCTGCAATAGTCTCACGTACGCCTGAATACATTGAGCGTCAAATTGACAACTACCTGGTGTATTGTGTGGATGAGGATGTAGTGGGTTGCTGCGAAATTATTCAATATGGTGATGGCTCAGCAGCAGAAATTGCCAGTTTGGCAGTAGACAAATCGTACCGGAATCAGGGTATTGGAAGTGAGCTGGTCAGGGAAGCTGTCAAGGAGTTGCGCTCCGGGGACATTAAACTGGTTTTTGCTTTAAGTACAGCAGTCTCGCATATTTTTACACAATGCGGATTCAAACAAATAAGTCCGGAAGAACTTCCTGAAGAAAAACGTAAAAATTACGAATTTCGGGAATCAATCGTGTATGGACGCAGTCTGGACTAATTCGGAACAGTTATTCAGGCAGCACAATAACTTCCACCCGGTTGTTAAGACTTCTTTGAGTTGGTGAGGTTTCAAGGAATCGGGGACGGGTTGAGCCAAAGCTCTTTACAGTAATTTTTGTGGGATCTAGCCCGTTTTCAATAAAGAAACGGGCAACCCTGGAAGCACGAGCACCGCCCAGTTCCCAGGTTGAATCCCAGTTCTTTGCAGGTTTTTTTTCTGTATGACCTTCAATTTGTATATTATTCGGCAGCAGAAAAACCAGGTTGGAGAAACGTTTCAATTCTTTGATTGCCTTAGGACTCAGCTCGGCAGAATCCGGTTTAAAATATGCGCTTGCCTTAAATGAAACAACCACGCCTTTTTCTTCAACACCGATATTTGCATCATCTCCAAGCTCGCTTTCTTCCAGCTGCTGAGCTATTTGTTCAACTACCGAATCTTTGCCCTCATTCATAAACGGTGTTCCTGCAGGCAGCGGCTTAAAACTGGCAGCCAGGCTTTTAAACTTCATTGTTTCGTATTTACATGTTGAAAAAAGTAAAATAAAAAAGCAAAGCAGGAGGGTTACCAGATCACCGTAAGTAAAAATCCATTCCTGGTCGAAGGGAACACAAACTTCACAATCTTCTTCATCAATGAGTTGTCCCATTCAGTTCTTTGCTTTTTAAGATTAAAAATTGAAAGTTTCTGCTTTACTCTCTGCCAGCAGGTGATCAGTTAAAGGAAATTAATTCCTTCCTGGGGATCATCCAGTGTTGTTTTAATGTTCAACGGTCCTTATCTTCAGGCAGGAGCAGTATCTGTACACGACGGTTCAAATTGCGTTTATAAGCCGTATCCGGGAAAAACCTTGGGCGGGTATCTCCATATCCTGCAACCTGCATACGCTTGATAGGGATAAGTTTTGATTCCAGAAAAGCCGCGATCACACTTGCACGAGCTACAGAAAGTTCCCAGTTAGATGGATACTTTTGGTTTGAGTCTGACTCATCGGTGTGTCCGGATATTTCGATGTTGTTTTGCAGCTGACCGATAATGGGCATCATTTTATTCAAGGCCTTAATTGCTTTATCTTTCAATTCAATTGATCCCTGATCAAAAGCAACTGTTTTGCTGAATGTAACCTCAACTCCTGATTTTGAGGCATTAACTTTAACATCATCCGGCATTTCCAACTGCTGCAGTTCTTTTGATGCTTTGTCCAGATTTGAACTTTGTCCACTGAAGATGAATGGACTTCCGGGCGGCATGCTCTTCAGACTTTCTGAAATCTGCTTGCTTTTTTCTACATCAGTCCTGCACATTGAAAAGAGCAGAATAAAGAAGCAGAGCAGAAGCGTTACAAGATCACCATAGGTAAATATCCATTCCTGGTCAAAAGGAACACAGACTTCGCATTCTTCCTCATCAATCAGCTGACCCATGATACTTTATTTCATACCAAGATCATTATGCTGCTTCAGCAGCAGCACCGCCTCCACCGCCTTCAAACTTGAGCGATTCATACATGGTTTTTTGAGGTGGCGGCAGATAATTCATCAGATCGTTTTCAATAAAATCCGGACGCTGTCCACCCTCAATGTACAGCACTCCATCACGAATCATTTCCATTAAAACTTTTTCCTCAGCCTTATATCCTTCAAGTTTCTTCTTGGCAGGAGCAAAAATCGTATTTGCAAATAGAGATCCATAAAAAGTTGTAATAAGAGCCACAGCCATTGCTGGACCAATAGCCGAAGGATCATCAAGATTCTGCAGGAGCAGTACAAGTCCAACCAGCGTTCCAAGCATCCCCCATGCAGGACAGAGTGAAGCCATTGTTCCTACCACCGCAATATCATTATCTTTTCCTGCCATAGTATATTTTACTTCGTGTGCCATCATTTCTACGAGTGCTTCACGGTCAGCACGGTCCACAACCAGTCTTAGTCCTCCCCGCAGGAAAAGATTTTCAATGCTGGGCAGTGCGTCTTCAATGGCCAGGATATTTTTACGCGCAATTTTGGAAACGTCGACAATTAGAGTCAGTGTCTCAACTAACTGTACTGGATTGGCCTTCCACGATTTACCAATTATTCCCAAAAAACCTTTTGCATCCCCCATCGTATGCGAAATGAAAGTAGAAGCAATAGTTCCCCCAAAAACAATCATCAATGATGGAGCATCTACAAAATATCCTAGGTTGCCGGCGTTCACCTGAAAAGTATTAAAGTCAAAACACATTGCAACGAACAACAGCACCCATGCCAAGATAGTTCCAACTAGAGTTCCCTGTTCCATAAATAGTTTTCTCCAGAATTCAAATAGAGAGGATCGTTAGACCTCCCCAGTAAAAATTAACATTTTTTGCAACACGTTTTTGATTAGCAATAACCGTGAAAATACAAACAGCTTCACTGAATTTTTTAGTGAAAAAGAGGTTTTATCAGTCGGAATTTCCTGGCAGCTTAATTGTGCAGTTAAGTATTTAAGTCTTTTTTTCAGAAAGAATTTTTGTATCATGGCTAAAAAACCATGATGCAACCCAGGCCATTACCTGAGGTTTTTACTATATTTTTTTGAGCAGGTAAAATGTCTTGGGACTGTCAGGAAGATAGGGCAGGGATTGAATATTCAGATGCTAAACAATCTGTGTGCATTTTGTGAAGTTTTTTCTGCTAAATGTTCAATTGGAATTTTCCGAAGCTCAGCGATAAAAGAAGCGATTACAGGTATGTGGGCGGGCTTGTTTGGTTTCCCTCTAAAGGGAACGGGGGCAAGGAAAGGAGAGTCTGTTTCCAGCAGCAATCTGTCCAAGGGAAGCCAGCGCACTACTTCCCTGAGATCTTCGGCTTTTTTGAAAGTTACAATTCCATTAATCCCAAGATACCATCCCATATCCAGCAGGGTTTTGGCCATCTTGAGTGAACTGGTAAAACTGTGAGCCACACCTAGTGCAGGTACAGGAATTTCCTTCAGGATGCTGATAGTATCAGCTTCTGCTTCTCTGCTGTGCAGAACAACAGGAAGATTGAGCTCAACAGCAATCTGAAGCTGTTTGCGGAAAGCAAACTGCTGATTCTCTGTTGAACTGTTCATGTAATGATAATCAAGCCCTGTTTCTCCTATTGCAATCAGCTTATCCTGTTCCCGGGCCAGTTTACGGATGCTCTGCTCCAAAGATGGCCTGAATTCTGAAGCATCATGCGGGTGTACACCTATAGTCCCGTACACATCCTTAAACTGCATAACAGCATTGGAAACAAAATCAAAGGATTCTTCATCAACAGAAATGGTAACCATTGTTTTCACTCCTTCCTGTATTGCTTGTTTTACCGCTTCTTCGGGGGTTGAATCCAGTTTGTCCAGGTGGCAGTGAGTATCGATAAAACTTGTCATCGGGGTTAGAAATTAGCTAAACTGAAGTCGTTAATTTTTTAAGATTTTTTTACTGTTCATAAATTAAGAATGGCAACCTGTTTTTCCTCTTAAGACCATTCTCACACTCAGATAAGTCCAGCACCTTTTAGCAGATTAGTCAAATGATCAACACAATACTCAGCACACATTACAGACCATGGACGGTAATGCTGGTTATCACACTGGTGACTCTTTTCATAACGGGCTGTTACACAATACGTGTTTTTCATGATACTGACATGCTTCGTGAAAAGCACGATGGAGAAATATACAGCATCAGCATGCCTTTCACAGACAGGCAAATCGGGGGACCGGCAAAAGTTCGTTCTGCCTGTCCCAGCGGAGCCTCACTGGTAGTAATTGAGCAGACTGTGACTGATGGAATGGCACACTATTTCAGCTTGGGATTTTACAGTCCAAACACTATCAGGGTCTGGTGTAAACGCAGGATAAGATAGAATAATGAAGCAAAAATGGATACATCTCTGCAAGCTTCTGGATTACCAGTTTGAAAATCCGAACATCCTGCGCCAGGCATTGACACACAAATCTTACCTTCCCCCGGAATCAGAGGAGAATTTCGGCAACAACGAAAGAATTGAATTCCTGGGTGATGCAGTTCTTGATCTGGTGATCAGCGAAATGCTTATGCAGGAATTCCCGGAACTGGACGAAGGCGGCCTTTCTAAATTTCGGGCAAGTCTGGTCAGCGAATCAGGTCTCTGCAAACAGGCACGTGCCCTGGAATTAGGTGACTGCCTGCTCCTTGGCAGAGGAGAAGAAATGACTGGAGGTCGGGAAAAAACTTCTTTGCTTTCTGACACATTTGAAGCAGTTATGGCTGCCATTTATCTCGACAGTCGCGAGAAGCATGGTCTTTCAGAAATTGCACGTGTAATTCAAAAATTGTTTTTGCCTCATTTGCCCGAAAACGCCAAGGGGTATATAACTCGAGATTATAAATCTGAACTGCAGGAACACGTGCAGAAACTTACGGGCCTTCCATCCACATACGAACTTGTTGATGAAACAGGCCCGGATCATCAAAAAGAATTCACCATGGCGGTTTTTGTCAGGGATAAGGAATATGGCCGAGGAAGTGGAGCAAGTAAAAAACTTGCCAGCCAGCTTGCTGCTGAAAACGCTCTGGTAAGAATACAGCAGGATCCTTCACTGCTTGGAGGGGCGTAAAATCAGCTGATGAAAAATCCTGACAGTGATGAACCGGTAAGGATTCAAAAAGTTATCGCCCAGGCCGGAGTTGCTTCAAGACGTGCCGCCGAGGATTTGATCCGGGCCGGCGAAGTTTTGCTGAATGGAGAAATTGTGAGGCAGATGGGCCGGAAAATGCTCATCGGTAAAGACCATCTCAGCGTGGAAGGCCGGCAAGTGATCATTTCTCAGCAGCAAAAAACAGAGGTGTATGCACTCTACAAGCCTAAAAATTGCATCACGACTCTCAACGATCCCCAGGGACGAGTGACAATCAATGACTTTTTCCCTCAAACATCGGCAAGACTGTTTCCCGTAGGCAGACTTGATTATGACGCAGAAGGCCTGATTTTGCTTACCAATGACGGTGATCTGGCACATCAGCTGATGCATCCCCGACACAAGGTATCAAAAGGATATTTTGTCAAGGTGCGTGGCATTGTGGAAAACAAGGCACTATCAGATTTACGCAAGGGGCCGGTTATTGATGATCGCAGGCACCAGCGGGTTCGAGTCAAAATTTTGCATACTGTTAACGACAAAACATGGCTTGAGCTTTTTCTCAGGGAAGGAACCAACAGGCAAATAAAAAAAATGTTTCAGAAAATCGGTTATTCTGTGCAGAAAATTAAACGTTTCCAGATTGGCCCGATTATGCTGGGTGATTTGCAGTCTGGAGAATCCAGAGCTTTGAGTCCTAAAGAAATTGAACAGATTCTGAATTAAGTCAGTTGCTCATCTCCAACCGTTATTCAGGACTTACTCCAAACTAATAAATGCCCAAGGCAGAATTATACAAGATATCAGTCGCAGACGGGAAAGTCATGTTGCGCATACCTGAGCAACTGGTGGGAGCTGAAATTGCCGATATGGGCGATATTCAAGCAGAACTGCACATGATGGATGTGGATTATGTTCCAGAAGAACTGCTTGATATTTACAATCGCACAAGCGGTGAGTTTGATTTCCTGACAGATGTAAAGACCACAGATTTTACTTTGCAGATTGAACTCAGCGATGATCAGTCAAAAGCCTACCTGAATGTTATTCCGCCCAAAGATGTAATCGAACCGCTTACACTTGAGCGAGTGCTGGGTGCACTCAGGGAAGAAAATGTATATCAGGGTATTGACAGGGAATTTATTGAAAAAATTATTACGGACAGAATTTATTTTGAACCTGTAATAGTGGCGAGCGGCAAAACCCCTGTACATGGCAAAAATGGTCATCCTGAATTGCTTTTTCTTCCGGAAAAGTTTCGTCCGTCTCCGGAATCAAGTATAAATCTGAGAGAGCTTCCGGTAATGCAGAAAGTAACTGAGGGGCAGGAGCTTGTAAGGGTGGAACAGGCAACGATGGGAGAAGACGGATACACAATTACCGGCAGGCTTATCACGGCTACCTCCGGTAAACAGTACCGCATTCGTCCGGGGCGTAACACCAGATTCAACCCTGAAGGAACTCATATCATTGCAGCAAGTGAAGGCATTGTCTGCCTTGGAAATGACAGCATATCCGTTGAACGGATTAAATATATGGATAAAGTAGATGGCAGCGTAGGTCGAGTACGATTTGACGGAATAGTCAGTGTTCGCGGAAATATTTCTGACAGATGCAGTGTGGAAGCAGTTCGTATTGAGGTCGGAGGTTCTGTTGGAAAAGCTAGCCTGCGGTCTATTGGTGACATACGAGTAGCACAGGGACTCAAGGGTACAATCGTGCAATGCGGAGGTTCTCTTCATGCCGGCAATATGATTGATACTCAGGCAACCATCTTTGATCATGCTGTAGTGGATGAATTCATTATAAACTCCAAAGTCTTTTGCGGTTCAACCCTTCAGATCAATGCAACTGACGGATATGCCTGCGGAGGAGTGCTTCAGGCGGGAAATCTTATTCGTCTTTCAAATGTAGGGTTGCCGGTAGACAAGAAACGCAAAAATAAATCTTCAAACGAGCAGGAAATTCCTCCCCAGACCCTAATTGAAGTAGGCATCTCACTGAAAAACAGGAAACAGTTTAATGAGCTTGAAAAACGGGCTCGAGATTCACTGTACGCTCTTCAGGACGATTTGAGTGAAATTACGGCTTTAATGGAAGATCTGGAAAAGACAGACTGGAATGAAGAAAAGGATGAGGATTATCGGGCTAACAAAATCCGGACCTTGGGAGAATTGGAAGAGAAGGCAAATAAAAACGTAATGAGCGCATTCTCAGATTTGCGCAAACGGGAGGCACAGGATGAAATCAACGAACTGAACAAAATCACTGGCGGAGGAGTGGTCTTCATCACAGGCAGGATTCCTGAAGGCACATCCGTAAATGTTCGCCGGTATCGATATATTGTTCGTTCAAATATGGCTGACAAGGCTTTCAGCTTTTCGGAAAACGGAATTCAAACCAGCTCCTGCAGTGAACTTCTGAAGGATTATCAGAAATATTTTTTTGAGATAATGGTTTGAGCTGAGAACAATATTATGGGTGATTTATCAAGGAAAGAAGTTGAGCGACGCGTGAAGCATCGTGATCCTTTAAAGGAGCTCGACCTGACCGGAATGAAGCTGGATGACTTTAATTTTGAAGGTGCATCTTTTACTAAATGCAAATTTACCGGAAGCAGCTTCAAAGGCTCAATTATTGCCTTTTCACGATTCGAAGAATGCCTTATTAATGAATGTGAAATGCAGGATTGCACAGTGCAGGAATCTTCGTTCAAAATGTGTGATTTCAGCAAATCCGATTTGCGTGACAGTGTTTTTATTGAAGTTAACTTTAGACAGGCGGTGCTTCATAGTGCTGATTTAAGCGGAACTTTCCTCAAAGACTCAGTTTTGACTGAAATTGATGGTGACCTGTGCAATTTCTCATTTGCGACTATGTCTGGCTCCAACCTGAATGGGGCAAAGCTGCATATCTGTGATTTCAGTGCCTGCCGGGCATTTGGCATAAAAGCCGAAGATTCAGATTTTACCGGCTCAGAATTTGCCGGGGCGCACCTGGATTCATCACAGCTTCAGGGCACAATATTGAATTTCTGCAATTTTTCTGAAGCATCATTGCAGGAATGCGACCTGAGCAGGGCAAAACTTTTTTCCGCGACTTTGCAAAACGCCCGTTTGAATTCTTCTGCCTTAAATTCAGTGACAATGATTGGCGCTAAAGCTGGAGGAGCAGATTTGAAGTACGTGAACCTAGATAAGGCAAATTTGACAATGGCGGATTTATCCAACAGTGATTTTAAAGGATCTTCCATGAACGGTGTTTTGGAGCAGGATACAATATATGACGGGGCAAACCTGGAAGGAATAAGTCGATGAAAAGCAAACTCAGCCTGTGTTTGATTCAAATGCTTTTTCTGTTAAGCGTGCCTTCAGCATTCGCGGAATATCGGGCATACGAACTTGAGGTATTTGACAGGATCGCAAACACTTCACGCAGAGTGATAACCTCTTTTTCACCATCAGACTTTATCCAGGTGAACGGCGGCCCGCAGCGTACAGGCGTGATTATCCGGGCTTCCTGGATCTGCTATGGCGACACTTCACTGTATAAAAAAGTATGTCCGCAGCCAAAGGCAATCAATCCGCGTTTTCAGCCTGGCGACCGTGTTCAAATAGTGTTGAAGAAGCATCTGACTGATCAGTGGATTGGTGTAATTGAAAACAGTTTTTTTCGTCCGGGATTACGCAGCAATGTTTACGGAGTAAGGTTTGCTGAACGGGGAAATCTTTACACCCGCTACTACGAATCCAACCTGAAAAAAACTCCATAAATTATTTTACTGACTGCCTTGAACCTTTACGCTGTCTGAAGTAAAGTGTGCAAAACCTGCTGCATCAAAATGCGTCTGCAAGGCCTGATGCTCATTGACATGCACAGGAAAAAGACAAAAACATCCTTTCTGAATTGAATGGAACTCATAATCAAAAAAAAAGTATGAAAAAAATAAAATCCGCAAGTCTGATGACCGCTATCAAAACTCCTTACAGGCCTGATGGAGAAGTGGACCTGGAAACCTTTGACAGCCTGGTGGAAGCACAAATCAAAAATGGTGTTGAGGGGCTGATTGTCTGCGGCACAACAGGTGAAGGTCATCTGATGGACTGGGAAGAGCATCTTATGCTGATTGCGCACTGCGTGAATCAATTTGGCGATCGACTGGCCATTGTCGGCAACACCGGCAGCAACAACACTCGAGAGGCACTGAAAGGCACCAAATATGGTTTTGCCTTTGGAATGGACGCGGCACTGCAGATAAACCCCTATTATGGAAAAACTTCGGAAGCAGGCCTTAAAGAGCATTTCACACGGGTTTTGGATTTGGGTCCGTCAATTATATACAATGTTCCTTCTCGTACTGGACAGGACTTGCAGCCGGAATTAATTGAAAAACTGGCAGAGCATCCGAATTTGATTGGTATGAAAGAATGCGCGGGCAACGAAAGAATGGGGTACTACGAATCAAAAGGCATAGCCTGCTGGTCCGGAAATGATGACCAGTGTTTTGAAGGACGCCACAGACACGGTGCTCACGGAGTAATTTCCGTAATCAGCAACCTGCTTCCGGGTCTGATGCGACGGCTGATGGATACTGACGATCCTGATCTGAATGAACGCTTGCAGCCACTGATGGCCTGGCTGTTTCATGTGCCCAGCCCAAACGCACTAAATACTGTGCTGAGCATGACAGGGGCGATTCAGCCCGTTTTTCGTCTTCCCTATTCACCGGTTGATTTAACCGCGCGTCAAGAGGTATTTGAAATGCTGCAGGGTTTTGAAGCAGAGGATTGGGTTGGTTCAGGTCTGGAGTTGATGGACGACAGGCAGTTTATTCTTACTGCTTGAGGCTTAAATCAAAATGGCAGTGCCGTGACGCCGGCACTTATCAGCCTTCATTGACCCAGGAAAGCAGGCTGTTCATCAGCATTGTTTTGAAACGCTCCGCGTCAACCTCAAGGGCTACATTAATGTTTTCCTCACCCAGGGGAGTTCTGCCCCTCCGGTCAACTACCGTCATCCCGCGTGTCAATTCTCCGCGCAGTTCGACATCCACATGACACTTCTCGGTCTTGACCAAATCAGGAAACAGGCATACTGCTGCCGCCAGCGGATCATGCAGAACACAGCGTCTCCATCCAGTAAGCTTTTCGTATGCCCCGGAAATAAATCGAATGATTTGCAGTAAAAAATCAGCACGTTCATTTCCAGCATCCTCTAAAGGCTGCAGGTCACTCTCTTGCCAATAGACCTTGTGAGTCACATCAAGTCCGATCATTGTAATCTCAATCCCTGAACGAAAAACAATCCTTGCCGCTTCCGGATCATTGTAAATATTTGCCTCGGCCACCGCGGAAACATTACCGGTAAACACTGCTCCCCCCATGCATACCAAGTTTCGTATTCTCCCTGCCAGCGTGGGATCATGAAGCAATGCTGCCCCCAGATTAGTCAAAGGGGCTGTTGTAAGCAAAGTCAGCTCACCTGCATGCTGATGACTGATCCGCAAAATCATGTCTGCTGCTGATTCTTCTGAGGGGGATTCTTTCGGCGGAGACAGGAAAGTATTTCCCAGTCCGTCGTCTCCGTGCACTAGCGGGGCGGTATTCAAAGAAGACAGCAATGGACGTTCAGCACCTGAAGCTACTGGAATTTTGGCACCTGCCATTTCCCATATTTTGAGTGTGTTACGGGAGGTCTGTGCCACCTCAGCGTTTCCGCCAACGGTTGTGCATCCCAGTATTTCCAGCTGATCCTGTTTTTGTGCTTCAGACAGGAAAAAAAGCGCTAGTGCGTCA
>ERZ651768.2232-NODE-2232-length-13613-cov-2.746897_pt1 | contig 13613 bp, 9 predicted proteins | sample MGYA00514754_ERZ651768 | MGnify/ENA metagenome assembly ERZ651768 | reverse complement strand
CAACCCAGGATTCGCCGGTGGCGCGTATGGTTACGTATCCATGGGACCATGGGTCGGCGGACAGGCGGAACTCATGCAGGTTCCATTTGCCGATTTCAATTGTCTCCCATTACCTGAAGGCACTGATTATGAAGCAGATTTCGCACTGTTGGCCGATATCTTTCCGACTGGTTATCACGGGACAGAATTGGCGGGAGTTACTCCCGGAGAGCGGGTCGCAGTATTCGGAGCAGGACCGGTCGGGTTAATGGCAGCTTACAGCGCCGTTTTACGTGGCGCCTCCATAGTTTTTTCAGTCGACCATGTCCAAGAACGTCTAGACAAAGCGGCTGAGATAGGAGCAATTCCAATCAACTACGATGAGTCAAATCCGGTAGATCAAATCAAATCTCATCTGGACGGCGATGGTGTGGACAAAGGAATTGACGCTGTGGGTTACCAGGCCACATCGGCTGGATCATCCGCCGCTGGCGGTGAACAGGACGAAGTTCCCAACATAGTCCTGAATCAGCTGATCGATGTAGTCAACCCTACCGGAGCTTTAGGAATACCCGGGCTTTATGTCCCATCAGATCCGGGAGGTGTCGATGAACGTGCAAAACACGGTGCGCTGGCAATCAATTTCGGAAAACTTTTTGAAAAAGGTTTACGACTTGGCACAGGACAATGCAACGTTAAACAATACAACGCACACCTAAGGGACCTGATCATCGCTGATCGTGCAAAGCCCAGCTTCGTCGTTTCCCATGAGATCGCTTTAGATGAAGCTCCAGCTGCATACCAAAAATTTGATCGGCGCGAAGACGGCTACACAAAAGTTATCCTGCATCCATAACGGACAGAATGGTTAGGATATGTGCCACTAACTTACTCTGACTTTGCTTGAACTGGTCGCGGTTTAACGCAATTTCGCAAGCTTTGTATAGCGACCGCCTATTAGCCACTCGCCTGAGTATATGTTCCCGTCATTATCAGTTGCGATGCCATGCGGGCTGTTGAATTTTCCAGATTCCAAAACACTGCTTCTGACAGCGTTGCCATCATCATCAAGGTTATTCGGCCAACCAGGTATGTCTCCCGGACTATTGCGCTCAACCCTGGATATTGACTCATTTTCACCTATGTACGTAACGAATTTATCGGTGGAATCAAACACAGCAAGGCGTGCTCGTAACTCTGCAACAATCATGTATTGTCCATCGACAGCAAATGCGCTAGGGCTTGTCAGCACTTCCTCGCCAAATGCCCGCTTGTAAACACCCTCTAGGTCATAAACTTGAACACGCCTATTTGCACGATCAGCAACATAAAGTTCAGGATCAGCCTTACGGTAGTCAACCCATACTCCGTGGGGGCAGTCAAAACGACCGGCGGCGCCCTCTTCACCGTTGATCGACCCGATAAGATTTCCAGTGGAATCGAATCTATGTACAAAGCTCTCACCGTAACCGTCAGCCACCCAAACATCTCCATTACCCCCCGATGCGGTGTCGAAAACAGTCATCGAAGTAGGCGCAAAATTGCCATGCTCATATACGGGATGCCCTGGCGTGGAAATAGTTCGCTTCACCTGCCCGTTCAGAGAAACACACAGCACTTGGCCTCCTCTTTCACCAAGTACCGGATCATATCCGCTGGATTTGAGATTCTTTCTTCCTGGATCCGCAATCCACAAATACTGTTCACCATTGTCGGTTGATAAAGCCAGTTGATGCCCCTCGCGAATTGGTACGGCAAAGGAGCGATATAAATCTCCTGACTGACTGAACACCAAAATACTGGGATTCGCGGGATGTACCCCTATGATTTCCCCGGCTTGCGTCACAGCCATGCCGTGGTGGGCCCATCCAGATTCTGCATCATCCGGATCAGGAATTGTCGCCCAATCAGATAACCAGTTGTATTCAAAAGGTGCGGTTCCAATTTTCAAGGTTTTCTCCTAAAGTACAAGCACTGCATATCAACTAGCTATATTTAGACCCAATCCCACCCTAAGTCTCGTCACTTATCCGAAGTATTTTGACTGTTAGCTCCCAATTGTTGGAAAATCTTAACGACATAACACCCGAATTCGTTATATTATCGTGCGATCAGAACAAACAAACAAACTTGTATTAATCCGGAGCGAAATACCGTGGTAACTGCCAGTAAAACCTTTACAGAAGAATTTCTTGAGAACGGGTTTGCAATAGCTGAAGGTGTACTCGATCCAGAAACTGTTCTTGACCCGATCATACACGAGTACCACGGCGTACTAGATAGGCTGGCGTCCGAACTCTATGAAACAGGCAAGATCAGTTCCAAATTTGAATCGTTATCCTTTGATGAAAGACTGATAAAAATTTATCAAGAAACTGGGCAGGCACATAATCAGTACTTCGATTTCTCACTACCATTCCAGGATGTCAGAGAAGACACCCCTTTCTGGGCCGGGCCAGCAGTTTTCAATGCATTCACTAACGACAAGCTCTTAGATCATGTCGAACAGTTGATTGGGCCAGAAATTTACTCAAACCCCGTTCAACATGTTCGAATCAAACCGCCTGAAAAACACCTTCCAACAAACGATCTGGGAATGCCTGTCATCGGCGCTACTGTCTGGCACCAGGACCATGGCGTTGTCACTGAAGAGGCTGATGACACCAACATGATTACAACATGGTTTTCATTGACCGACACACCGGTCGAGTCAGGCCCACTGCGTGTTGTGCCCGGTAGCCACCGGGACGGCCTGCTAACCCATTGCAACGACTACGAGGGAAACGGTCCTGAATTCCGAGGTGGACGACAAATACCACAGCGATTATTTGACAATGACGAAGCAATTCCCTTGCCTACTCGACGAGGAGATGTCGTATTCCTCCACAAACAACTGGTCCATGGATCACTTGCAAATGTCAGTGACAACATTCGATGGAGTTTCGACCTTAGATACAACCCTATCGGGCAAAACACGGGTCGAGAGGTCTTCCCAGGTTTTGTCGCCCGAAGCCATACAAATCCTGGAAGCGAACTCAGAGATCCCGCAGAATGGCATCGCATGTGGTCAGACTGCCGAACACGGATGGCAAAAATCAACCAGGCGAATACGGATGAAATTCCGTTCAGTCGTTGGGAAGATGGGCATCCCGACTGCGAAATGTAGCCAACCAGATCGCAGTAAACAAGCGCTAAAGCCGTCACGTAAAGTTGCGTCAAACAACAATTTCGGACAGCACTACGCCCTCCTGTGTCGATCCAGTACGGAAGTTTTCCAGATTTCAATGTTCTAATACGTGCACGTATTTAAAAACCAATGAAATTCCAGCTGTTTAATTGGACATTGTTCGTAGGGACATTCCTTTCACGTAAAAACACCTTGTGATGCAAAGAGCTGTAAAACCTGTGGTTGGTGAGCGCAAATAAACAAGCCCACCGCAAAAACATCAGATGCTTCTATTGTTGTCTCATCGTTGGTAACATGCGCCATATTGGCAAAATCCAAGATTTGTGAAGGAATATGTTTACATGGTGACTGCAGCGCGCAAACCCTCACTGGTTGTAATCCAATTGTCTGGTGGAAATGATGCGATGAACACGGTCGTGCCTTACACCGACGGTATTTACCACGACTCCAGGAAAACCATCCATCTCACCGAAGAGAATGTGATCGATCTAAACGGCACATTAGGGCTCAACCCAAGCATGGGTCCAATGAAGAGCCTGTGGGATGCCGGCAAAATGGCAATTATCAATGGAGTCGGATACCCGAAACCCAATAGATCTCACTTCCGGTCTATGGATATATGGCACACTGCTGAATCGGACCACATAGCCGATAGCGGCTGGTTGGGTCGCACAATTCGAGAGTTAGATCCTGGTGCCGAGAACGTCATAACCGGCATTAATTTCGGACGAGGACTGCCAAGAGCGCTTCACTGCAAAGGAGTACCCGTAGCATCGGTCGGTAATCTCGAGACCTATGGCCTCATGCCCGATATAGCAGATCGCGCCACTCGGGATTTGGCTGTCGATGTTTTTGCGCGAATGTATGGCCCTGACGACTCACGGGATTCAGTGTTACAGGCGATCAGCGAAACTGGTATGGGAGCATATCTAGGAGCTGACATCTTACGAGCTGCCCCGGAGGCATACTCTTCGACAATAGAGTTCGAAGCTGACGTCCCGATAGCACAAAACCTCAAAGATATATCTCAGGTACTACTCGCTGATCTGGGAACACGTGTGTTTTACACCCAGCATGCGGGTTATGACACCCATGCTGGCGAACTTGAAAACCATGCTCAGCTATGGCACGAACTATCCACGGCTGTCAGCGACTTCATGGCAGATCTAGAAGAGCATGGTCGTGGAGAAGACGCTGTAGTGATGATCTTCTCAGAGTTCGGACGCCGTATCCAAGATAACGGAAGTGGAACGGATCATGGCTCAGGCGGCGCAGCCTTCGTGCTAGGAAATGCGGTCAAAGGCGGGTTCTACGGGGAGTACCCATCACTGGAACTGAGTGAGCAGGTGCAAGGAGATATGCGGTTCAACAATGATTTCCGCGGCATTTACGCCACTCTACTCGATCAATGGATGGGTATCGATCCATCGACAATACTCAATGACAACTATGAACAGTTCGATCTATTCAGGCGGTAAATTATGAGCAATAAAGACGTCGACCTTATGGCCCATCTGATGCGCAGGGCCGGATTCGGTGCAACCCGAAAAAGGATTAACGAGTTGGCAGCTCAGGGATACGAGAATTCCGTAGAAGAACTTTTCAAAGCGGTCGAAAACCCAAACCGACTAAGTGACAACCTGATTCGTCGGTATCACCCTGAGTACTCAGGGATGATGGGCAACCAGTCGCCAGGAGCCAACTGGATGTATCGTATGGTCTCTACCGACGCACCGCTGCGGGAAAAAATTGGCCTTATGTGGCACGGTATCTTTGCCACTGGATATTCAAAAATACCAAATGGCAAAGTGCTGCACGATCAAATCAGAATGTTCGAAAGACACGGTATGGGTAGCTTCAAAAATCTGCTCATAGAACTATCAAAAGACCCGGCCATGATCGTATGGCTTGATAATTCCGAAAACCATAACGGCGCTGTAAACGAGAACTACGGACGTGAACTTCTCGAGCTCTTCTCCATGGGCGTTGGCAATTACAGCGAAAAAGATGTGAAGGAAGCGGCACGAGCATTTACGGGTTGGACAATCGGTAATACTGAATACATGACACTGAAGTGCATGCGTGATTCGGTCTGGCCTTATGGGCGGCTTTCGTTCCATTTCGAGTACAAGGAAGACGACCACGATAACGGTGACAAGGAATTTCTCGGACACAAGGGAAATCTGAACGGAGAGGACATCGTAGATATTATTTGTGAGCAGCCAGCAACTGCCGCTTTTCTTTCCCGTCACATGTACAGCTTCTTCGTTGCAGATGAAGCACCAGTTCCAGAATGGCCGTATAAACCTCCGAGAGACCCGGATGCGATAAATGCCCTCTCTAAAGTTTATTTTGAATCTGGGTACGACATTGCAGAAATGCTCAAGTTCCTATTCAAGTCAGACTTTTTCAAGGCTGAAGAAGCGCGATACCAGAGGGTAAAAAGCCCAGCCGAATTAATGGCAGGAGTGTTAAAGCTCACCGAAGAATTCGAACAGCCAAAATACGACATGAATCCGACACATCTTCAGGCAACGTATATGGGCCAATGGCTTTTGAACCCGCCTTCGGTTGAAGGCTGGCACTGGGGTACAGAATGGATTGATTCGGGGGCACTTGTTGAAAGGGTGAATTTCGCGTCAGAGCGACTCGGAAACCTCAGTAGCCCTGGTGTTCAAACGATAGTTGACCACATTCTTTCTAATAACAGTGACAGCGATTTAGTGGCTGAGGACATAGTCGAAGATGCACTAAGCGAACTGTCCATCAACAAAGTTTCGGAGAGAACACGATCTGCACTGGTCGCGTTCGCCAAAACACAACTGGATCAGGAAAATGGCACATCTTCCAATGGCAACTCAAAACGTGAAAAAGTTGCAAGCGTGCTAAAAGTGATAGGCGCAACCCCTGAATTCCAGAGGGCATAGACAGGTATACAGAATCCATGACAACAGGAATCAAGCCCTCTACAACGCGATTGAAATACAACCGTACAATCGGCGTCGCTGCGATGCAGGGCCGCGGCTTCTATTATCCCTGGTCAGGAGCCGTCGCAGAAAACGGCAAAATTTTCGTGATGGGTCGAGGTTCAGACAGCGACCCTCGAGGCGTACGCGTCACAGTAATGAACATAGAAGAAGAATACTTCGGCACTTTTGGTTCGTTTGGGCAAGGAGAAGGGCAAGCGATCTGGAATGCATCACTTGCTATCGATAGCAAACAGCGTCTCTTTTCCAGCGATGATTATCTAAACAGAATATTAGTCCGCACACTGGAGGGTGAACTGCTGAACACCTGGGGTGAATCTGGTAGGGAAGAAGGACAATTAAACGGCCCAAATGGGATCACTTTTAATTCAAAAGATGAACTAATTGTTAGTGACCACCTTAATGGTCGTATTCAAAAATTCACTGGTGATGGCAAGCACTTAGCAACATTCGGAGAACCTGGTTCAGGTGACGGGCAGTTGAATTTACCGTGGGAAGTTTGCACCGATGATGAAGATAACGTCTACGTAGCCGACTGGGGCAACGACCGTATCGTAAAATTTTCCTCCGACGGACGCTTTCAAGCGAACTTCGGTTCATCAGGCCGTGGCGACGGAGAGTTAAACGCGCCATCAAGCGTTTGCGTGGACTCAGATGGCTACATCTACATCGCTGATTGGGGCAACCAGAGGATCCAGATTTTCAATTCCAGCGGCGATTTCGTCCAGTTAAACAGAGGACAAGCCACAATTTCTAAGTGGGCTCAGGATTTTTTGGATACCAATGTTGAGGAAGGCGAAGCGCGAGCTAACGCAAACTTAGAACCTGAGATTGAATTCAACACTGATGACCTCCACGAAGAATCAGCCCACATAGAAAAGTATTTCTGGGGTCCTACTTCGCTAGCAATGGACAAAGGTGATCACTTATTCGTGGTCGATAGCAACCGGCACCGGCTACAGGTTTTCGACATTCAAAGGTGATACGAATCAAACTCGCGTGCTGTTCCGATTCCTAACAATAAAAGGTTCCTACAGGATCAAGCGCTATCCTGAGTAAGAATCAATAAATTGCAATCAGCATTCGTCCATACGGGCAGGACTGAGAGCAGATATATCGACATTCGTTTCGCCATCAATTATTAAATCCGCCATCACGCGAGCAGTCACAGGAGCGTAGTGGATACCCTCAGATGCATGCCCGGCGGCCACATAAACGTTATCCCATAGCGTAGCTCTTCCCACATACGGCCGTCCATCAGGAGTAACCGGGCGCAGACAAGCCGTTTGAGCAGATATTCCAATGGAATTTGCATGATCGGACAACATAGCGAACTGAGACATTAACAGTTCGCGAGCCGATGCCGTGGTCGAAACATCAAATCCAACATCCTCGCGAGTGGACCCCAGTAGATTCTCAGAAAGGCGCTTCCTGATAATCGACACGGGTACCTCAACGGCGGAAAACCCGGACTCGACCCTTACACCATGTCGATTGTCAGGTTCAGAAAGATAAAGTAACTGCCCACGCTGTGGAGCAATAGGAAACGTTGAACCGGTCCAAGCAGACGCGGCGCCCGTCCACGGACCCATCGCAAGTAGAACTGACCCTCCCTCTACCATTGATCCATCTTCCAAGGTCACCCCTGCCGAATGACCTTGCCGCTTGCCACAAACGAGCCCAGTCACACGACCTGACACGATATTGGCTCCATATTTTTCTGCTGCCTGCATCGACGAATGAGTGAACTTATAAGAATCCAGTGTCGGCTCATCATTGGACAGCAAGCCACCGAGGACTCTATCTGTTACCCATGAATTAACCTGGCGTATATCCGAAGGTGAAATCCATTCCATTACATTCCCTTCAGCAGCACGTTCAACCTGCCAGGACTGCAATTCACTAACCCCCTCTTCAGTGATTGCACAGCGTAAAAAAGGTGTCTCTTCAAAACCGTAGTCGACTCCCGTCTCTTCCGGTAGAACCTTCGAAAGAGTCCTGTGTAAATCAAGACTTTTTGGTGAAAGCGCTAACATCGCAGGATCGTTTGCATGTGAATAGGGAGTCAGCCATCCACCAGATTTTCCAGATGCTCCACAAGCGACTTGATCAGCCTCTATAAGAGTGACTTTGTGATTGGCCTTAGAGAGATAATATGCAGTCAGACAACCGATAACGCCACCACCGACGATTAATACATCTGACAGAGATTTACCCATCAAATCTATTCCTGACTAGAGCAGCATTCTGAACTGCAATTACTAAATTCCTCACTGGCAAATTCTTCCCCTGAGTAAATGCCCGTCATTTTAGTCAACTGAAAAAATCAGCGAAAACTGGACTGATCCATGCCATCTCCATGTCTTGCTGCACTATCTTGACCCAGTAAGGATTGACCCCGGGCTGCACATCGTCATCGATCACGGTAAACGCAGATCTGTCAGTGTCCGGTTCAGGAGCTAGTTCTAAAGTAACGCTCCTGTTTGAATGCCCCAGATCTACCCGCATTGGTCCGTTAGCCAGCTGCTCAAGCGTACCGCCCACTCTTACGGAATCGCCCGGGGCGTGGGACATTCGGCGAAGAGCATTTTTTTCACCATGGTCAGCAAATGTCGGTCCGACAATTAGCGAAGAATTCATTGCTACAGTGATTTCTGACTCTGTAGATTTTGCCAGTTCGAACACTACGCCACTCGGGTAACCGCACGCCCAACCGTTCAGGGAAAGACGAGATGAACCAACCCGTTCATAATTTGATCTTGGACTGTCGAAACGGATAGACATTACGTCTCCTATTTCACCGTCGGCAACATCGACATGTCCATCCCAGCGAATACCGGAATAACTTGACCATCTACTGGCTCCATCCCAAAGTACACGAACCTTATTCCCGGTTGCTGGAGCTGCAACAACTTCGGTGTGGATAAGATTCAACCCACGATAAACTTCAATTCGCTCAAGGGGTCCAGTTCCCTCAACATCGACTTTGATTTCACATTTGTTACCACATGAATACTTTTCGCCGATGAAGTGGCCATCAACCGTAACTGCTGCCCTGATGCGCGCACCGGTTGTGGCGTAAAGTCGTTTGGCTTTCATGGCTTCGAGGATGCTCTTCAAGGTGAGCTGGTCTGCGTAGATACCTGTCAAACCACCCTTCGAATATCGACGTTCCTGGTAACCAGGCCTGTCATCTCCAGCGCGGCCAGTATGACAGTCGTTTCCACCAACAAACCCCATTTCGTATCCTCTCTCAATGGACTCTCTGAGAATCCATTCAAAAGAACCGTGAGTAGAGGTTACTTCAACTGCAGGCTCGAGAGATGGATCATGCCACTGCAAGTCGGCATGTTGGCCACCAACGTGCGGAGTTATGACCGTGTCTGTTCCGCGATAGTAGTTATGCAAGTCTCTTACATGGGGAAGATCTGACTCATCAGGTCTTCCCAGTCGTTCCGCTCCATTCCAGCGTTTCATAGGTTGATCGAATCGACCAAAGTAGACATTATGATGTCCACCTGCCTCCAATGTTCCCGACCATTCAAAGCCGGGGAGTGGAACAAACCTGCCCGGCTCATGAAATACCTTTTCTTCCACCTGCTGAGCTTCGTATTCATCAGTTGAATGCGCACTATCGTTTCGTTGATAACCTGCGAAATCTAACGCTGAGACATCCCGTGCATACCGGAAATAATCTCCAATCTTCGATGCATCGCCTATTTGTCCAGAATGTGGGTCTCCCCAGAAGAGCTTAAGAGCGGGTAATTGTTGAGCAATGCGTATTTGATTGCTGCTTGCGACTAGGTTATTTTCTCTGTCCTGCAGGTCGATACGAGTAGCACCTTCCTCACTAAAAACCGCTCCTTCGACCCTACGCACACCTTCATCTTCCTCAGAGAATTCCAGACTGTTTCCTCCAGGAAGCACCAATCCTGGAGACGTCACTTCAACGGTTCCACGGTATTTCTGTGCTGGATTGCCCCATCTATCTGAGGCTTTGAGCTGCAACGCAAACTCTGACCCAAGTTCTATATCCGACGGCGCAATTGCGGATAATGAAGTAGCATCGCCACCAGTAACACGCAGTACTGCCGTTACGGCACTTCCCGTGCCTGCTTCAATTGCCTCTTGCGTAGGTGGATCCCATCGCGAGAGTACCGTATCTCCCCTGGTTTCAGCACCCATGGGAGTCCAACTGACTGCATCCCCGCCAGGATCCACCTCACATCGGAAATTACGACGAGATTCATAAAATGTCTGGGCACGTATCCCACCGCCACCCTCACTTCGGTCTCCAAGGATAATTTCTATGACATCTCCCTGAGTTAAATTACCGGACATCACTGTTACGACAAATGATTTATGGTCCGGCGTATGTACGGATGCCGCACAGTCGGTAGGTGGCACTATTTTCAAATAGCCGTCGGCAGACGGATCATCTACCTGTGGCTTCGCCCAGTCGGAATCTGAATCAGTCCATATGGTCAGAGTAGCTCCCTGTTGCAAACCGGCGGCGCCAGCAATATAACGAAGTGCTACACAGGCAAATTCACCGGCTTCAATTTGTTCCGGCGAAACAAGCTCCAACACTCCAAATTCAGCATCAGTTATTTGTTCCACGTCGCTATCCTCCATGATTTAACAATCCTAATCTGAAATTCAACTGTTGTGAATAAATTTCCAGAAATCCTCAAACCTGCTGTCTGTCAAGGGTTCTCTCCCGAGAATGGTGTCCATACCCCTTTGGGAATAGAAGTCCTTTGCATAATCAAACACCGCCCGTAGTTGATCCTTTTCAAGGCCCATATCTGATGGACGGTATCGCACCTTACACTCATCCAGAAACCCCACCAATTCCTCGTAATCATCCGCAGCCCAACACACTGCTACGCCACCCAGAGCCGCCACCTCACCGTGTATAAGGCCAGTCTGAAGGACTTCCTCTAACGCCTGTGTCAACGAATGACCAGCTCCTGATGCATATGGTGAAGTCAATTGACGATCATCTCGTTCATGGATGGACTTCATGATAAATCCAACACTCTCGGCCGTTAAATCACCTCGTGAATCTAAGGTTTTTGGGAAATCTACGGATAGATCTCGATAGTACTGTAATGTCGGTTCAATCAATTCCAGATCGACGGATGGGGTATCGCCAACACCAGCTTGATTACGCCACTCTGAAATTCCTGAATACATGCAAAGCACATCACCAATGCCAGCGGTGTTCAAATACCATGGCGCCTCTAAAATCAGCTCATAGTCCACAAGAACATGCTCAAAATCACAGTATGGCCAGAATTTTGAATCGGCAACGATACTGTGCCCTTTCCAGTTGGCAAAAACACCGTGAATTATCGCTCCGGTTGAAACCGCAGTGGGAACAAGCCGCAATGGCAGGTCTTTCTTTAGAGCGACATATTTCGATGCATCAAGTGCAGTCCCACCTCCAATGCCAACAACCATTTCCGCATCATCAGGAAGTGCATTAGATGCGTCCTCAAGGTGATCCCAATCGAGCATACTGACAGCACATACACCAGCAGGCTTCTGTGCTATATATGGCTGTGCGGTTTTCCACGCCGTAGGTGTAGTAACCGCGACATATCTTGGCCAATTGGCGCTTTCGTTATTTACCAACCCATGACCGTATATAACATCCACCTCCCTTGCCGGGCGAAAATTTTGCCCGCCTGTCCATCCTCTCCCTAAAGTCATTACGGATTACCTCCATTAGTTCATGTTTTAGGTTTTCATGTGATGTCTGGCAATGGTTATACCTGAGTGAGTGGAGCTATAAGTGCCTCAGCTTTGGATTCTAGTCCAACAACACAGGATCTTTGAGTTATAACGCGATGCTTTACATTAAGCTGTAAATCACAAATTGTGACTTCGACACCGCTGGAGCCCCATGAAAATAACCTCAATTGAAACTTACGCAGTTGGTGCTGGTTGGAAGAACTGGCTTTTCGTTCGGGTAATGACCGACCAGGATGGTCTTTATGGGGTTAGTGAAGCAACTCTCAACGGGTTTATCAAAACCACCGAAGCTGCGATTCACGAACTGTCCCACCTCGTTATCGGCAGAGATCCTCACGATGTCAATGCGATCTCTCGCACAGTCATAGAAACTGTGCAGGATGCTGGTCACATTCACCGTCTTGCAATGTCGGCCGTCGAAGTCGCTTGTTGGGACATTCTCGGAAAATCGCTGGGAGTCCCCATCTACCAGCTGCTCGGTGGCAAGCAACGCGAGTCGATACTCGGATATGCAAATGGATGGTATCGGACAGAACGCACTCCCGAAGCTTTCGTGGCGGCAGCGGACGTAGTAGTCGATCTCGGATTCAGAGCGGTGAAACTCGATCCGTTTGGGCAGTCATTCGGAACCATCGAGGAAGAAGATCTGCAACTCAGTTATGACATTCTTGCTGCGCTCCGCGCTCGATTTGAACCAGGTTTCAAAATCCTAATCGACGTTCACAGTCGATTTATCCCGTCGGAATCTTTACGCGTAGCCCGATTTCTTGAACCGCTTGACCTGTACTGGTGGGAGGAACCGACCAGGGACGAGCGTGAAGCCATGACAAACGAAATCGCTTTGCAAAGCCCGATCCGAATTGCTACCGGGGAGCAATTCGACAAAATCGGCCAGTTTGAAACTCTCGCTCAAGGCGGAGGTGTCAGCATCTGGCAGCCTGAGCCAATGTCCCTTGGCGGCATAACGAACACCATCGCAGTAGCCAATATCGCACGCGCAAATAACGCAGTGATCGCCCCTCATCAGAGCGGAGGCCCGGTGGCAACTGCGACCTGCTTACAGCTGGCGGCATGTGTTGAAAATTACTTGATTCAGGAACACTTCGATGCGACTAACGAAGCATGGACGCGCGATCTCATCACCTGGCATCCAGAGATCGACCAATCGAACGGACACCTCAGTTTCCCTACGGCACCAGGATTGGGAATCGACCTAAATCTCGAGGTAATAGAAGAGCATCCGTACGACCCGGACGCATTTTTCAACTTGCACGAAGAAGGCTGGGAACAGCGTATCGGCTCACGCGAGAGCAAGTAGCGCTCAAACCCCTGACCATGGTTGCATGGTATCGCCTCCGTTCGGGCCGGAGTTGAAACCAAGCCAACACGCCTTTGCCGGGGACGATCATGCACGGGCCTCCGGCTGATCGCGTAACCGGGGATAATGTGTCTCAGCGCTGGCGAAGGCCGCGTCACTATCCGCTGAACAGCAGTTGTCAAAAGGGACTTGGAGGCCATCGCATGAGACTATCGGACAAGATCGCCGTCGTAACCGGCGCCGGTTTCGGCCTCGGCAGGGTCTTTGCCATGACCGTCGATGTCGCCGAGCCGGAGGCCATCGAAGCCATGGCCGCGCACATGGCCAAGGATCACGGCGCCGCTCATATCCTGGTCAACAATGCCGGCATCACGACCCGCTC
>ERZ651768.2231-NODE-2231-length-13616-cov-12.743630_pt1 | contig 13616 bp, 7 predicted proteins | sample MGYA00514754_ERZ651768 | MGnify/ENA metagenome assembly ERZ651768 | reverse complement strand
AACATAATACAAATATAATATTTTTGAAATAAATATCGTATTAATTAGATTTGTTAATAAATAATATGAATTAATTATTTTTTATTATACAAATATGTATTTGCAGTATTTCTGTAATTTTAAAAACATTAGAGTAATCTATATGCTTTGTTATTAGACAAGTATATTGTGAAATACATTATAAGTCATATTGTAATAATACATACTGGCTGTACTAATAACCAGTAAATATCGAACATGCTACACGATTGAAATACTTATGTTTAAGCGTATTTCCAAGAGTTAGCAGTATATAGAACTTTACAGCTGACTTAGAGTCAATGCTGTTAAATGGTAATAATATAAATTAATATATAATTATATGTAAACATAAAATACGTTTCAGAATAATAATATATAGCTAGATATAATATGAAGTAATAATTAATGAATATGTCTCATATATTACATGTTATCTTACAGAATATAATTTAATCTGTAATTAAATAATAATGTAGCATATGAGCATTACTAATTTAATTATCTAAACTCAAGTTTACAGTAATATATTAGATTTATTATTTTTAATAATTTCTGATTGAACCTGGGTGATTGTATACTACGATAGTAATATATACAATTTTATAAATATAAATTACACATTATTATATTTTTAATGTAATTAAGAGCTCCATTTAGCTTTTAATTCTGCTGAAGGCGGAATGGTCTCCTTCAGCATAATAACCCTCATTATTTTGATGAGGGAGCCTGAAATTATGCATGGATGTATAACTATAAAGGCACATAATGATCCTCACATGCAGTGAGAATCAATTAACACGCAAAACCAAGGAGGACAATATGTCTTTGCGAATAAATCATAATATGAGCGCAGTTAACGCTCACAGGAACGTTGTGAATAATTCCAGCGCCCAACAAAAAACCATGGAGAAACTTTCTTCTGGTGTTAAAATAAACCGTGCCGCAGATGGTCCTGCAGCACTTCAAATATCAGAGGGACTTCGTGCACAGACCGCTGGTCTGGGCCAAGCCATTGATAATTCAGAGATGGCAGTTTCTCTTATGCAAACTGCAGAAGGCGCGCTTGATGAAGTAAGCCGCGCATTAATCCAAGCTCGTCAGGTAGCTGTTCATGCTGGTAACGAAGGCAGCAATGACCAGAATATGCTCAAGGCTGACCAGCAGGAAATTGATAATATCCTGGAGCAAATCAACCGTATTGCAACAAGCACGCAGTATGGACACAACTTTCTGCTTGATGGAAGTCGTGCAGGAAATGGAGTAACTACAGGAGATAATCTGGAATTTGTTGTTGCCAATGAACAAGCGCACAGTTCCGGTCCCGGTGGATACGAAATTACCATTGAAAATGCGGCAACTCGTGCCACTCACAGTGGTACAGTAGGATTATCTAAGACTGTCATTGATGCCGGAGAACAGATTACTGTTTCAGAAGGAGGAAGGACTGTAAACTTTTTAACTCAAGAAGGTAAAACAGTTGAACAAACTCTGAATGATCTGGAAACCGCAATAAATGATGCGGGATTAAGTCTTGACTTAATCAGACCTTATCCGCCTACAACTGAAGGCACTACAGCACAAAATATTACTTTCAGACACAAGGAATTCGGTAGTGAGCATACTTTTCAGGTAGCCAGCAATACTGCCGGACTTGTATCTGCCGTTTCAAACACCAGTGTGGTAGTTGACAATGGTACTGATGTGGCTGGAAAAATAAATGGTGAGGAAACTGTAGGAAGAGGTCAGATTCTTACTGGCGGTCCAGGTGCAGACACTGTAGAAGGTATTCAGATTCGCTATACTGGTGAAACTGAACCAGTTGGTGGCAGAGCCGGTACTGTTACTTTCTCGCAAAACTCATTGACATTTCAGGTAGGTGCAAATCCTCATCAGCACTCTGAAATATCTCTGAAAAGCATGAAAACCAATGATTTGGGCAGAGGAGAAAAGAATGAGTCAAACTTCGATTCCCTTTCTCAAATTCAAGTTTTGAATGCTGAACAAGCTCAAGATGCAATTCGAGTCATTGACCAGGCTATTGAAGAAGTCAGTGCAGACAGAGGTAGGATGGGAGCCTTCCAGAAGAATAACCTGGAAAGCAACCTTAACTACCTGAGGATTGCTCATGAGAATGCAGTAAGTTCAGAATCTGTAATCCGTGATGCGGATATGGCAGAGGAAATGGCTACATTCACCAGAAATCAGATCATGATGGAAGCCAGTACTTCCATGATGGCACAGGCAAATCAGAATTCAATGACTGTGTTGAAACTGGTTGGGTAGTTTTTTCAGTTTGTGGGCATTACTGCTTAAGCGGTTTTGTCCACAAATCTCCACGCTATTCATTGCCCTTCATTACGAAAGTAATGAAGGGTTCCTGCTTCACTGCCGATTATCATATCCAAATCACCATCTTTATCCAAATCAGAAAACACCGGATTACCTCCAACTGGAAACTTAAGCTCTTCAAAATACTCCTCAGATGGTTTCCATACTTTTGAACTTTGAATTTCAGAATCTGCCTGGAAGCTGAATATTTTCCCAGAATCAGAACCGATAATCAGTTCTGACTGCTGATCATTATTGATATCTGCAATTACAGGCACAGAACCCAAGCCTACATCCAAATCTAAATATTTTCGTCTTTCCAGCATAAAACGAAATTCTTTTCCAATATCTTTACGGATATATTTATACAGTTGTCCATTAAATTTGCCCATCAGTAAATCTTTTTTACCATCAGCATTTAAATCAATTGCAGCTGGAACAGAGTTTCTACCACCGGTAACACCTATAAATACAGTAGGATTGTAGACAAAATCAGCAATTTCAGATATCCCTTTATTTTCCCAGTAATGAATGCTCCCGCTTTGATTTCCTACAAGCAAATCCAGGTCGTCATCTCCGTCTAAATCGGTTAAAACAGGAGCTGCGTTTTTCCCTCCCTGATAACCAAGAAAATAATTGCTTTCCAGAATCCATTGTACACTTCCTGAACTGTGATCACTGCGGTAATATCTTAATTCTCCTTCATGATTGCCCGCAATTAAATCAAGAAATCCATCCCCGTCAACATCTATAAACGCCGGGAATGCTCGACGGCCAAGATCCAGATTCCCATATTTTGATGTGACAAATTCGAATATCGGTTCAATTGGTTCATTTTTTAACGGAATTTGTTCTGCTTCCGTTGTTTCAAGCTGATTTAAAGAATCTGAACGCTCTACTTCCTGATCCTCATCCTCCAAAGTATTTTCAACAAGTATTTGCTTTGTTTCCTGTTGTTCTTCTTTTTTTATGCTTGGACCTCCATTTATCCAGTAGCGTAAATTACCTTGTTCATCTCCAATCAGCATATCCGATTTGTTATCTCCATCTAAGTCGGAAAAATGTGGTGCACTATATCCAGCAGACTTAATTTTCTGCCAATGTGTTGCTTCAAGAGTCCAGCCTCGCAATGCAGGTAATCTTTTAGGTGGCAAATGACTAACCAGACTCAAGAACCCTTCACGCCCTCCAACAATCAGGTCCGGATTTTCATCCTGGTTCCAGGTCCAGAATGCCGGAGAGGAATTACCTTTCATTTGAATCCCGGAAATACGTGTATTGCGCAGAACAAAATGTGGCTCGCTTTTATCTCCTTGATTTTCATAGTAAATAATCAATCCTTTACTATTGCCTATCAGCAAATCCAGATCTTCATCACCATCCATATCATTCAACAGAGGTTTGCTGAAACTTCCTACATCAATTTGAGACACATTCAGATCGTGTATAATCCATTCAGGTTTTTTATCAGTTCCGCGATTCAATAGCCATTCTATCTTGCCATTCCGGTTTCCGCTGATAATGTCTAAATCACCATCGCCGTCTATATCAGATAAAACAGGTGCGCTGTAATTTCTCTTATTCTTTTTCAAAGATGGAAATTTTATCTGGAACCAATCTGTACCTTTATCTGTACGATTCTCAAAAGCGTATATCTCTCCAGTGCGGCTGCCGAGCAAAATGTCTTTGCGCCCATCCTTGTTCCAGTCTCCACTAGTGACAAACACGTGACGATCTCTGCCAACAAGATTTTCTATCTTCAAATAGTTTCTTGACGAAAGCCATAGTTGGTTTCGTGTAATAATTCCTTGTTTTTTTAATTTATCAATGCTTTTATTTTGCCCTTCTCCATCTTCAGCCCCTTCTTCCTGGGAATCTTGTTCTATTTCAATATTTTCCTGCCCCGGAGTGTTGAGTTCATTTTGATTTGCTGCAGCATCATTTTCCTGATAATCTGCAACTTCTTCCATAATTGAATCAATGCTCAGGTCTCGACGTAAAATATAGGGATTAAACTGATCCAACTTCTCGATCTTTTGCCCTTCTGGTACGCCAAAAGCCTTTGAAAGTTCAGTTAGGCATTCAGGTAATCCATTCAATTCTTTACACGCACTGGAAAGGATTCTTTCCACTGAATCCGTTTTATCAAAAGATTCTGGATCAATAGATTTTATTTTACTTAACATGCTTGTCAGAATTTCATGGTTTTCATAATAGATTATCCTGGAAGTTGCTGTACCCAAAAACAATTCAGGGTAATTGTCATGATTTAAATCATAAAATGTAGGGGCAACAAATCCGCCAGCGTCTATAAACTGAAAATGATTTGACTTTAAGTTCCAGTCTGGAGCATAACGGTCTCCAATGTTAAGATAAAAGTTTATCTTTCCATCTGATTTACCAGCAACCAAGTCCAGGTCTCCATCACGGTCCCAGTCCACCAGTTCAGGTACAGCATCCACCTGTGGTAATATGTCTGCCACAATCTCAGGTTGATATTTGCAGCGGTCATCTGGTGGATTTACGACGTCAAATTCTTCACAAAATATTGCTTCTTCGGACATTCCTGAATTAAAAAATACGTGGATTTTTCCCGACCTGGTTCCAACAATCAAATCAAATGCACGATCACCATTTATGTCAGCAAAACGCGGAACACTGTTTCCCACAAATTTCAATCCCATGTATATCGGAGTTTTACGAAAAAATTTCGGACTTAGCCGGTTGCCTCGATTTTCATAATGGAATATATGTCCATCCTGGGAACCAATAAACATATCCAGATCACCATCATTGTCTATGTCAACAAAATCTGGAGCTGCATTTTCTCCTACATCAAGCACAGTACGAAACAGTGCAGGATTGCTTTGCTCATCAACACCTGAGTGAAAAACCTCATAATCTTCGGTGATTAATTTGAACAGCGGAGTGATGCTGCTGCCTTGATTAAGAAAAAATGCAAGTCTTCCGTCCGCTTTTCCCACAAATAAATCACTGTCACCATCATTGTCAATATCCACGAAGCGCAGCTGACTGCGACTAAAGCTGCGTGTATAAAGCAGCTTGCTGTCTCCTTCAATTTTTCCATAATACTGCGGTATCCAGTTATATGTTAAGGCTAACTCATCCTCACCCGCTGAGATATTTACTTGAATTGTAAGCATTAGCAGGTTGGCCAGAAATATGATCTTTAATATTAATAATTCCGAGTTCTTAAACATGAATCAAAAGAATGGTATTATAGAGGATGGATTGAGAAAAAATGGTTAATTGCAGAACTTTTTTTGGTCAAATTTGTATATGCAATTTTTATCCATTTACAACTAACTTGTATAATTGATTTAAGGGTACCAATCGGGTATAAGTAAAAAGTAATCCTGAACTCCGGTATCGTAATGCTTTGGGTCTTCATGCTGTTTAATAACTCAATCCTAAGCAAGTTGACGTAAATATTTTCAATGTTTTTTGTGAGATAATTATGACAATTACTCTGCTGATAATTTGCTTTGCGGTAGTCACCTGGTCTGCATATAAGCATTTAATATTTCTAAAAATAAATTTGGAATATCTTAATGGAATGATTCGCAGATCACGCTCACTTTGGAGATGAGCTACTGTCATTACTACTAATGTCTTGTCTGTTTCTGAGCAGGCTCTGTAAGGTGGTAACCAAATATTCTCCCATTTTACCCTTGCAGAAAGAAACTGATATTGTTTTCTGCTTAAACTATTTTTGAAATAATTTCAAAATGAAACTAACAATCGAATACAGCAATAATTCCCTTTCAAATCAAAAACTTGACGCAATAATTGTGTTTATCTTTGAAGATTCAGACCTTACTGGAAGCGGACTAAACTCCTTTCCCAATGCTTTGAAAAAAAACCTAAATACCTCTCTTAAACTGAAAGTTTTCACAGGCAAAAAAGACAATTGCCAGCAATTGTTTTCAGGACATGCAAATATCCCACAAATTTTAGCAGTTGGAGTAGGTAAAAAAGATGAAATGAATTCAGAAACACTCAGACGAGCTGCAGGCAAAGCCGGGAAAATGCTTACTTCCCTGAAAGCTAAAAAAATTGGATTTGCAGTAACTTCTCATCTCCAAAAATCATCTGAAACAGATGTTGGTCAGGTTCTGGTTGAGGGCCTGACGCTGGGTTCATATCAGTTTAATCAATATAAGGAATCACAGGATGAAAAAACAAAATTGGAATCAATTAAAATTCAATGTTGTGATCCAGAAAAAATTACCACTCGGAAAGCATTAAAAACAGGCAAAATGAGGGCAGATGGGACAAATTTGGCGAGAAACCTTGGTAACACTCCTGCTAATGATCTGAAACCAAAGGATCTGGCATCTACAGCCGAAAATATTGCAAGGCAGCATAAAATGGAATGTACAGTATTGGAAGAAAAACAAATGAAAAAGCTTGGCATGGAAATGCTGCTGGGTGTATCTCAAGGCTCTCGTGAACCGGCCAAGTTAATCCTGATGGAATATTTTCATCAGAAAGCAAAACAAACAGTTGCACTGGTTGGAAAAGGAGTAACATTTGATTCCGGAGGAATATCCCTTAAACCCGGGAAAAATATGGACGAAATGAAGTTCGATATGTGCGGTGCTGCCGCTGTTTTGGGTGCCATGAAAATCATTGGGCAGGTAAATCCACAGATAAATGTGATTGGTGTCATTGCTGCAACAGAAAATCTGCCCGGAGGCGATGCCCAGCGACCGGGAGACATTGTTACCGCATACAACGGTAAACGTGTGGAAATACTCAACACCGATGCCGAGGGTCGACTTATTCTTGGAGACGCCTTAAGTTATGTCGTCAAGGAATTTAAACCAAATGCGGTTATTGACCTGGCAACTCTTACAGGTGCCTGCATCACAGCATTAGGTCACTATGCATCAGGCGCAATCACAAACAATGACGCATTGATGGAACAGGTACGAACAGCTGCAAATCTCAGTGGCGACAGGGTATGGCAGCTGCCGAGTTTTCCCGAATATGGTGAGTCAATCAAGGGCAAATATGGTGACTTGCAGAATATCGGAGTCGGAGACTCCGGAACCATTATAGGCGGCTTGTTTTTAGAACATTTTGTTGACAAAACCCCCTGGGTACATCTGGATATTGCCGGCACAGCCTGGAATGTCAAGCATATCGGCTACCAGCCAAACAGCGGAGCCACAGGAGTTGGAGTGAGGCTGCTTGCCGATCTTGTGCAGAACTGGGAACCTTTAAAATAACTGAGGTTAAAAATCTAAAATTGTCAAAACAATGACAAAAACTCGCGACACTCATTTTCATAAACTGGTTAAAAAACTTATCAATACTGAACGGACACAGCTGCTGAAAAGTGTTCTTGAACCGCTGAACCCTGTGGAGATTGCCAACATACTCCTTCAGCTGAATCTTCAGCATCAGCTTATAGTTCTGGAAAATCTGGATCGCGAAAAGTCTTCCGATGTACTCAACAGTCTGCAGGGATCACCATCCATTCTCGGCAACATAGTTCAACAAATGTCCCCTGACCGCTTGAGTGACGTGATTGAGGATATGCCCCAGGACGATGCGGCAGACTTTGTTGGACTTCTGGATGATGAAAAAGCAGACGCATTGCTGGAGAAACTTCCGGAAAAAGATCGTGAAGAACTGACACAGCTGCTTCAATACGATGAAGAAAGCGCTGGAGGTTTGATGACGCCTTATGTGGTGGCAATTAGAAAAAACCAGACTGTTGCTGCAGCAATAAAAGAAATTCAAAAATTTGTACAAAAGGAAGGCTACGAATTATTTTATACTGCTTATGTAGTAGATGAGTACGATCACCTTATTGGAACAATCGGAACTACAGAACTTTTACTTGCCGAACGTAATGCCCTTATTGAAAATCTGATGAATCCGGATGTAGTTGCTGTGGACCAGGATCTTGACCAGGAGGAGGTTGCCAGAATTGCTCAGGAATACGATTTGGTTGTTGTTCCTGTGATAGACAAACATTTAAAATTAATTGGTCGAGTTACTCTAGATGATCTAGTTGACGTGATCGTGGAGGAACATAATGAAGATTTGGGGCATTTAGCCGGAACCGGTCATGAAGAAGTTACTGAAACTTCAGTTCTGCGTACCTCAGGAGATCGCTTACCATGGCTTCTTATAGGTTTATTTGGGGGGTTTTTAACTGCAATTGTAATGAGCTTTTATGAAAATGCAATAATATCGCTTCCGGATGTAGCTTATTTTATTCCACTAGTAGCGGCACTGGGGGGAAGTATAGGCATCCAGTCATCTACAATTGTGGTACGTGGACTCGCTACAGGAGCTATACAAACAACTGATATACTTATTCGTCTTTGGAAGGAGTTAAGGGTTGGCTTATTGAATGGTATTATATGTTCTATTATACTCACACTTATGTCATTGTACTTAACCAGTGATTTAGGCAGGGCGCTAACTTCCGGAATTTCATTGCTGATTGTTGTTTGTTTAGCCGCAACTGTTGGTTCAACAATTCCAATAATACTTAAACGAATGAATATTGATCCTGCTTTAGCAACGGGTCCGTTTATTACTACAACAAACGACATTATTGGTATTGCCATCTATCTGGGCCTTGCATTTAATGTCAGCTTTTCTCCATTAATCAGCACCTGATTACTTAATGCCTTTTGGAGATATCTTAGGACAAGAACATGCAATAGAGCTGCTTTACCATGCAGTGCAAAGGGACAGAATGCCGCACGCATGGTTGTTCACAGGACAGGCTAATATTGGAAAATTTAAAACAGCTGTTGCCCTTGCCCAAAATTTAAACTGCAGTGAAAACGGTGAAGACGCCTGTGGAACATGTGATTATTGCCTTCAGATCAAGGAAGAAAATTTTCCTGATTTTCTGGTGCTTAGACCTGATGGTAAATTCATTAAGATTGATCAAGTAAGAAAGTCACTTAACTGGCTCAATCTTCATCCTGATCAGGCAAAAAAAAGAGTATTGATACTGGATGGAGCAGAGCATTTGGGAAGGGAAGCAGCTAATGCATTCCTGAAAACATTGGAGGAGCCTGCTCCGAACACTATAATTATTTTAATTGCTTTATCAACAAAGCATCTTCCGGAAACAATTGTATCAAGATGCCAGCAAATCCGATTTCGTCCTTTATCTCCGGAAATTACAGAAAATATATTACGCAGAAACACGGATCTGTCTGATGAATTAGTCCAGCTTATAAGCTCATATGGAATGGGCAGTGTTAAGGGTAATCTGGCGGCTAGTTTTGAGATTATGCAAACAGTGCAAATTACTGCAATTAACTGGTTGACTACATTTAAGTCAGAGACCCTTGAGGATTTGCTACGTACCTGTGAAGTATGGGGGAAATCTAAAAATGAAGAATGGCGTTTTCTGCTTGATTTTCTTGAGACGTGGTTTCGTGATTTAACATGGATACGTTTCGGTCTCCCTGAAAATAAACTATTAAATCGTGATTATACTTTAAACGTGGACAGAGTAAGAGAGTTAAAACAATGCGGGAAGTATTTTACTCTGCATCAAATATTTGAAATATTCAGTAAAATTAAAGAATCAAGAGCAGCAATAGATCTTAATGCAAATAAGTCCCTGGCAATTGAATCATTGTGCCTGCACATTTACCGGACCGCAACATGATCTTTTACTAAACTTATGAAATTCAATATTTTTGAACAAAATGTATTGTTCCGACAGATAATTTTTTTCTGCTTGCTGACAGTTATTTCAGGTCTTTCAAATGCAAGCGCTCGTCAGCCTACACCTGCTGAACTGGAGGAAATACGCAAAGAAACTAAGATTGTTTTCCAGAATTTCCTGCAGCTTTGGCAGGAAGAACGTTATTTTGAGCTGTATGAATACGGTAAAAAGCATTCCAGAAATCAGTTAACAATCGAGGAATTTGCAACTCGCATGGTTGAACTGGACTGGGTTCCGGTGGGTTTGCTTCCTGATAAAAATCCTGAAGTTAATTACCGCTACAGGACACTGCTATACGTTAATGCTGCAATATTGTTTCGTCATAAAAGCTTTATAGATTTGCAGTTCAGCAAACAACAATCTTTTCTGTTACTCAAGGAAGAAGGCAAATGGCGGTTTGACTTGCTTCAGATGATTCGTTCTCCTTTTTACTCCCCACCAAAATAAGCATTAATCAATTAATTAATTTCAATAATAGTAATGTCGACCGAGGAAGTAACATTAATTGGAACTTTAGAAAAAATATTGTACAGCAACCCGGAAAACGGATTTATTATTGGGACATTCCTCACTGAAAATACCATAAGACCTGTCACAGTTAAGGGCATTGTATACAACAACGTCGTTCATGAAACTTTAAATTTAAAAGGTAACTGGGAAAATCACAAAATTTATGGTCGGCAATTCTCTTTCCGTGAATTCATGCCGGTTGCGCCAACATCAGAAGAGGGAATGATTCGCTACCTTTCTTCAGAAATATTTAAGGGCATAGGTAAAAAAACTGCTCAGCGCATAGTTAATAAGTTCGGAAATGATACTTTCAAAATCATAGACAGTTCGCCTGAATTACTTTCAAAAATAAAAGGAGTAAATAAAAAGCAACAAAAATCTCTGCTTAATTCATGGGAAGAGCAAAGAGGGCTCAGGGATGTGATGACTTTTTTGAGAGGAGTTGGAATATCTCATGGTTTCGCACAAAGAATTTATGCAAAACATGGCATGAACAGCATTCCTCTGATTAAAGCTAATCCTTATTTATTAACAGATATTTCAGGAATTGGATTTCTTACAGCAGACGGAATTGCCCACAATCTTGGATTTGATAAAAATTCTCCGCATCGAGCAGCTGCAGGATTGCTTTATATGCTTGAACAGCAGGTGCTCAACGGACACACATGTTATCCACTGCCGGACTTGCTGGAAAAAACAGCTCCAGAGCTTCTTATAGACAAAACAATCCTGGAAGAATCCCTAAATCAACTGATTGAAGATCGATTGATTTATTGTGCTGAACAAAATGATGAAAATGGGGAAAGGCAAAAATTTATTGCCAGAATGCGTTATTACAGGGCAGAACAGCGAATAGCGGAAAATATTTTTCGAATCCTTAAGAGCAAAGCTTATACAATTTTTGAGAGTGAATCATCTCTAATTGAAGAGCAGGAAAGGAAAGTCGGGTTAAAACTTGATGAAGCTCAAAGAGAAGCTGTAAACGCAGTTCTTAAGTATAAGGTTTTGATTGTTACAGGTGGACCCGGAACTGGTAAAACAACCCTGGTGAGGTTTATACTTGGCCTGATGCGTCCTAAAATTCCTTCTATAGCTCTTGCTGCTCCCACGGGTCGTGCCGCCAAACGCATTACAGAAACTACAGGATCATCTTCATCCACAATTCACAGACTTCTGGAAGCAACCAACGTGGGTTTTCAGCGAAACAGGGAAAATCCGTTAGACCAGGAGCTGATTATAATTGATGAAACTTCGATGATAGACACGTTGCTTATGGACAGTTTTCTGGAAGCTGTTCCCTCAGCTTCTCGCCTAATAATTGTCGGTGATGTGGACCAGCTTCCATCAGTAGGTGCAGGAACAGTTTTACAGGATTTTATCAAATCCGGGTCAATACCTGTAGTACGTCTAAACCATATATTTCGTCAGGCTTATGGAAGTTTTATTACAGTAAATGCTCACAAAGTAAGACGGGGGGAACTCCCCTCTGTTAATAAATCATCCAAACAGAGTGATCTAAAGGATCAGTTACAGGATTATTATTTTATCGAAGAATCCGATCAGGAGAAAATCGTTGAAAAAATACTGCTGTTGAACACAGAAAGAATACCGCAGAGGTTTAAGCTGGATCCAATGAAGGAGATCCAGGTACTTACACCTATGCACCGTGGTATCACCGGGGCATCACAGCTTAACCGGAATTTACAGGAAAAAATTAATCCTGATGCAAAAGGGATTGAGCATCGTGAACAATGGTTCCGTGTGGGAGACAAAATCATGCAGCAGCAAAATGACTATGAAAAACAAGTATTCAATGGAGATTTAGGAAGAGTAGTTGACTGTGATCAAGATTCTAAAGAATTGTATGTGAGATTTGAACAATCACATATCCATTATAAATCAAATGAATTAGACCAATTAACACTTGCCTACGCAATTACAGTTCATAAATCTCAGGGAAGTGAGTATTCCGCTGTAATTATGCCAATAACAACACATCATTACATGATGCTGCAGCGTAATTTGCTGTATACTGCAATTACACGTGGTAAACAATTGGTAGTTTTGATTGGTACATCAGCTGCTGTCCGAATAGCAGTTCAAAACCAAGGAACCTTAAATCGTTATACGGGTTTGCTCAATCAATTTTCTGAGTGGGAGACAATTTATTAATTTTAGTGATCTTCAAAAAGAATGTTTAGCCAGTCTTTGAAAAAAATTGTGCATCTTCTGAAGTTTACAGTAATGACAATATTGTTGCATTACACAACCCCTTATTGTTTTGCAGAAGATGGAGTTTTTCCCAGGAAGATTGTTTTGGCAACACACCAGCCACTCAGTGGCCCGGCGCAGGAATACTCTGAAATTGGTAAAAGTGCTCTGGCTTATTTTAAATATGTCAATGATCAAGGCGGCATACATGGACGTGCAATTGAACTGATAATGTTTGATGATCAGCTGAAACCAGAAATTACAGTAAAATATTTTATACCAATTTCTGTCAAAAAAGGTATTTTTGGCATTTTCAGTGGCATCGGCAACAAAACTAATCAGGCTGTTTATCCATTTTTAAAACAACATAGAATTCCCAGCTTTTTCATTGGTTCTGACTTACCCGAATGGACTTTACCAGTACGTAAATCTGTTTTTGCTTTTTTACCTACTGCTGATACAGAAGCTCACATTTTAGGCAAATATATCACACAAAACCATGAGAAACAGGAACTCATAATCTGGTATGCAGAAAAGCCGATTTTTCTAAGGGCAGTAAAAACTTTATCCAAAAATTTGTATGGTGTTCCAGCAAAGCTACTTCCCGGGAAAACTGGTCGACTTGATGCAGAGTGGAAACTGATAGTGAAGCGAAAACCTGATCTGCTGATAGCATTAGGCAGTTTCAGTGATACTATCAATTTTTTAAAAGCTGCTCCCCGCCTAAACATTCCTGTATATACAGGACATGCTATTGCCGACAGTCGCCTGCCCAAGTGGCTTGGCAAAGGTATTTATGAACAGGTACGTG
>ERZ651768.2230-NODE-2230-length-13617-cov-3.021787_pt1 | contig 13617 bp, 8 predicted proteins | sample MGYA00514754_ERZ651768 | MGnify/ENA metagenome assembly ERZ651768 | reverse complement strand
TCCCAATCGTCCAAGCTATTGCCAGAACAATCCATATAACAACGAAACGTTTGATGAGTTTTTTCATACTGCGATTACCTATTTATTTGGGGCTATTGCAACAACTTTGCAACAAATTCGCGAAAAGTCCCCACATTTCTGTGAGGACTCCTCAGTTCAAGTTCAGTTGGAGCGGGAGACGAGGATCGAACTCGCGACCCTTTGCTTGGGAAGCAAATGCTCTACCACTGAGCTACTCCCGCCCGAACACAAAGTATAGGTCAACATTTACTTGCTGTACCTAAACTCTACTAGCTGCAATTAATTTCTTTACTCAAGCTTCTCTAGCCCGACCATTAGCAAACAATTACTCCCTATTGAATACAGGTTCCGTGACTACAGGCTAGGTCCAGCATCTAATACAAACAACTTTATGGGTTTTGCGCACCAGCTCTTAGCTCGGGTAGCGCTTCCTCGATTTCGTTGTATCTCACAGCACGATTATCAGATTCGATTAGCGTGCTCTTCTGTATAACAATACCCACAAGTTTTCCATCGATGTCGAAAAGCCCACCACCACTCATCCCAAAAGTTACAGCTGAATCAAAACCAAGCGTGGATATTTCTCCCGGCATCACACTCCACCACGTAGAAACATGTCCAAAACTCGTCATAGGCACAGCCGACGATATGGTCTTGATATACCCGATTGCGACTACTGGACTACCAATCTCCCCACTTGTGGTCCACTTTTCCCCGGTCCACTCTGGTCCGGTCGACATAGTTGCAATGTACTCCGATCCATCGGCAGAAAAATTAAGAACAGCGAGATCCCTAGTAGCATCCCAACCAACGACAGTTGCGTTAACCAGTCCCCGGCCAGGTACAGTCACTAAAACCTGACTTTCACCCCTTATGACGTGTTCAGCGGTCAATATCTCACCCGAGCCAATCAACACACCAGATCCTGTACTACTACCGGAATCGATGAAAACGACATGGTCTTTCGTGTTTTTTTCATCGTCAAGAAAAAGATTGCTGAAATCTACCCCGGCATCTCCAGGAAAACCCTGTTCACCACGGGGTCCAGCAGGACCTGCATCACCTGGTAGGCCCGCAAGCCCAGCGTCACCTGCAGGACCGGCTTCGCCCTGAGTACCTGAAGGCCCCTGCTCACCAGCTGGACCCTGATCCCCCTGAGGGCCGATCGGGCCTATTTCACCTTTAAGCCCAAGTGGTCCTGTCTCACCCTCAGGGCCTGCAGTTCCCTTTTCGCCTACCTGACCCTGCTTGCCTTCCGAACCGACCGGACCGACCTCTCCTTGAGGACCGACTGCCCCTGCTTCACCTTGCAAACCACTAATACCCTGAGAACCTTGGGGGCCGACTACCCCCGTTTCACCTTGCGGGCCGGCAATGCCCTGCTCTCCCTGTGGACCTTGCGAACCAACCGCGCCTGCAGGTCCAGCGGGGCCCTGACATCCCATCACAGACATCACAAGCAATGCCAATAAAAAGTATCTAATCACACAATATCCAGCTGCTACGTAATTTCGTGAACATATGACAAGCCTAACAAGCCCACACTGCATTGTGACCGAATCGAAACTTAACAAAAACCAGAATTAACACGATAAATTCATGGGCTAATTGAACCTTAACTTATCTAAACAAATTCGGAACGTTGTATAATCCGAACAGATTGAACTGACCTAACGTTATTTTTCTAAATGTAAGTTTGCTGGACAAAGTGACCGAACTGACCAGAGTGTTGGCCAGATAGATCGCTTTCAATGTCAAAGGTGTTTCGTAATGCTTGTAAAAGCTACCTCTGTAGGACTTCTTTCCGTATTTCTCGCTGCCTGTGGAATCGTAGACACAGAGCAGGCTCAAGAGGCAATAGACCTCAAGACACAGGTGCTTGAGATCAAAACCACACAGATCGACCCCCTCATGGACCAGATCGACCTGCTGGGCCAAGAGATCGACCCGCTGGAACAGGAAATCGAAGATCTTGAACGGCAACGAGAAGAACTCTACGACCAGGCAAGACAACTGTCGGACGAGTTTGAACGAGAGATGCAAGATCGCTTCCATATCATCTTTGATAATCAAGAGGACGCACGCCGAGCCTTTGAGGACGAGATCGAAGACGAAATGAAGGCGATGGAAAAAGAACGGCGTGCTGCGGAACGAGCCGGGCAAGAGGAGTGGGACACTATTGAAGACCAGATGAAGGCACACCGGGAAGTTGCCGAAGATGAAATGCAGGTGAAACGAGAAGAAGTAGAGGCCGGAAGGGAAGTCTTCGATGAGCAACAAGACGCCCTTAACGACGAGATGAAAGTCCTGAAAAAAGCCCAGTCAGCCCAGAACAAAATTCAGCAAGAGATACAGCTTGCAAATATGGAGCTCGAAGAAGAGCGTATGGAACTTGAAGACCAGATGTACCCTCTCCGAGAACAGATGGAGCAATTGTGGGAGCAGGAAAGAAACGTCCACGAACAGCAAGATGGCCGGGTGAATTACCAAGAACTCAGGCAACAGAAACAAGACCAGATGCGTGACATCCAGCAAATGATCCAGGATGCCTGGAACCAGCAAGAAGAATCACACAACATCGACTTCGGCAACCGGGAACAACAACGTAACGAAGCCAACAACGAACATCAGGCAAAGCTTCAGGCAATCCAGCAAGCCCGAACAGACAACTACGCCGTGGCAGAGGCCAGTGACGTCGGTGCAGGCGCATCGGAAGATCTAGGGAGTCTGCAAACAACTTATGAAAACGATCGAGCTAATTACGACGCGCTACTCAGCGAAGTAAATGCGGTGATTGAGAGCCTCTCTGGTGATGCAGGATCGGGTGGCGGAGGTGGTGACACGAGCGCAATAATCGCCCAACTGAGCAGCGCTCAGTCAGACCTTGAGACTGCACAGCAACAGCTTGCAGACACTCCGAGAATGATCACTGCAGAACCTACTACTAACCCAGACCGTGAGGCTGCTGCCGCTGCACGCGACAGTGCCACTGCGAGCAGGGATAGTGCGAACGCTGCGTTACAGACGGCAAATGAGGCCCTGACCGCTACCCCTGCAGAAGAGCCGGCAGGCACTGTCAACCCGGCATTAGCTGAAGCTCAGGCCGCTGTAGATACTGCACAGGCAGCAGCGACAGACGCACAGACTGCCGTAGAGGCAGCGGAGGCTGCTCTCTCGGCAATTCCAGAAACTATAGATGGTACGGAAGGGCCCAACCCGGCCTACAACGATCTGGCCGCCCAGATAGGTACTTACGAACAAAACGTAGCCGAATACGAACGGCAACTACAACAGGCGCAGGAAGAGGCGGCAAGCTCTGGGGCAGCTCCTGAATCCAACCCTGAACTAACAGACGCCTACACGAAGCAGGTGGAGTACCAGGCAATCATAAAGGACCTGGAAAATACGTACATCGCCGAGCGAGATGTGCTCAACGCAAAGGTTCAAGCCGGATCTGAATCCGGTGGACAGCCCGTGGACATCAACAATAGTGAGGACCAATTCCAGCAGCAGATTCGAGACCTAGAAAACGAACTGAGAGAGAAACTGAACAACATCGACAATGATTCGTACGGCGGCAACAGCAAGCCGGCCGAAGTAGAGCAGTTGGAAAACACCTCTCGGGAACTTGAACTCGAACAGCGGCAAATCGAAAAAGACGAACAGGCGTCCCACAAGGAACGAGAAGACCAGCAGCGAGAGATTCGTGCGCAGATTCGAGTTCTTGAGGATCAGCAGGACCCGATCGAAGATCGTCGACGAGCGATCGACCTAGAGATGCGGCCACTTCGCAAACAAGGCATGGCCGTCGAAAAAGAACGCATGATGCTGCAACCGCTGTGGGACGAAATCGATGAAAGGCGTGAGCCCATTCAAGAGGCAAGAGAAGATTGGGAAAAGACTGCCTGGAAAGAATTCGAGGACTGGCAGCGTAACCGGTGGAAAGAAGTTGAAAAAGAGGGTGAGGAACTAAGAGACACCGCCGAGAAGAAGTTCCGAGACATGCAGGATGAAATGGAAGAGCAGCGGTGGGCATTAGAAGAGCGTCGCGAGACGATAGGCGACGAGTTTGAAGACAACCGTGACATTGCAATCAAGGAACTGGAAAGTCAAACCGATCAGCTCCGAGAGGAAAAGATGCTGCCACTTGAAGAAGCAGCAAATGAACTCGATGCTCAATTGGAAGAGCGCTGGGTTGCCCTGGATGCACTTTACCAACAGCAAGGTGAACTAACTGGTCAACTTAAAGAGTTGGAGGCAACGGTCAGAGACCTCGACCGACAGGCCGAGTTCGGTGTTCTAAACGTGATCTCAGGTGCGCTTGAGGCTGCCGAAGAACTTGAGAAACAGGGCGGTGTCGGCAGCTTCGATGCCTTCCTGCCTGACATGCCTGGCAGCGGTGAAGGTGGTCCTGGCGGCGGCGGCGGCGGTGGCGGCGGTCAGTAGCCTATAAAGCTAACTCTTCGAAACTTCGCCGGAAGTTGAAGTAAATAGGAAACTGCGAGCTACGAATTGTTTTTCATAGCTCGCAGTTTCGCGTCTGGGTCCACCGAAACAGATCGCTATTTCAACCGGGAAATACAGATTCCAGAGCATCCTGCATCGCAAGTAAAGTTTTACGAGCGTAATATGCACTAAGAGCTATGTATTTAGCTGGTCTAAAAACTATCGATATAAATAAAGCGTAACGCGTCAACAGCAAAGGATCCTCGTAATGCTTGTAAAGGTTGCCTCGATAGGACTCCTGTCCATATTTCTTGCCGCCTGTGGAATTGTCGACACGGAGCAGGCCCAGGAAGCTATCGATCTCAAGACCCAGGTCCTGGAGATCAAGACTACCCAGATTGACCCTCTCATGGACGAGATAGACATACTGAGCCAGCAAATCGATCCGTTGGAACGTGAGATCGAAGAACTAGAGCAGCAACGCGAGAACCTGTATGACCAGGGCCGTGAACTTGGAAATGAATTCGAAAACGAGATGAAGAAGAGGTTCTCTACCTTATTCGAAGCCGACGAAGACGCTCGCCAGGCCTTTGAGGAAAAATTCGAAGACGAGTTTAAGGCCCTACAAAAACAAATGAAGGACTTAGAAGCTGAAAAGGCCGACAGGCAAGCCGAGGTAAAAAAGCAAGTCCAACCACTTTACGAAGCCCTGGAAAAAGCCGGAAAGGCCAAGGAAGCTGAGGCAGAGACCGCAGTACAAGAAATCCAGGATCGAATGGATATCGTAAAAGAAAAGCAGAAAGCGCTAAAAGCAGAACAGAATGCTCGATCCAAGATCAACAACGAGTTGAAACTAGCATCAATGGCCCTTGAAGAAGAGCGTATGGCCGTGAATGACGAGCTTACGCCTCTCAGGGACCAGCGTAAGGAACTGCAGCAAAGTATGCAGGATGACGGAGGGACCGAACAGCTTGCTATCCCTTACAGGGAACAAAGAAAAGAAAAAAATAATCAAATACGCGCTATCCAAACACAGGTGAAATCAACCTGGAAAGAGGCGAAGGATGTTCAGTGGGGCGAGCGGGACGAACTGCGTAAGCAGGCCAACGCAGACCACGAGGCGAAACTGGAAACGATTAACAAGCTAAGGGCGGACAGCTACGCAGAGGCAGACGCAAGTGACGTTGCTGCAGGCGCAACCGAACAGCTAGAAATTCTGGATACCCAGTATGAACAAAACCGGGCAGTCTACCTATCACAACTTGAGGTTGTGAATGCTGAGATCGAGCAACTATCTGCCGCAAACACTGATTCAGGCGGTGAAAGCGGATCTGACCGAAGCGCAATAATCGCAAGCCTAGAAAGCAACAGGTCAGATCTGGAAACGGCAAAAAGTACACTTGCAGATACTCCACAAAATCTAACTGCGGAATCGACAAAGAACCCTGCCTACGATGGCGCTGTCGCAGCACGGGATGCAGCACAGGCTGCACTAGACGCAGCAACCAATACCCTAAATGGAACGCCCGAAAAAATCGTCGGCACGAGTGCTCCTGATCAGCCTGTTACTGAAGTGGACAATCCCAATTACGCTGCGGCAAAAACTGCTGTAGATGAAGCGCAGGCCGCTTTAGATGCCGCTTAGTCAAATCTTGCCAGCACACCGGAAAATCTGACGGGATCGGAAAGTCCCAACCCCGCGTATACAGAACTTCAGACTTTGATAACCAGCCTGGAGGCTGTGGTTGCAGACTATGAGTCGCAGCTTGCGAACGCAGGTGAGGCGACGGGATCCAACTCGGAACTCACGGCCGCGTACACAAAGAAATCTGAATATGAATCCATCCTGAAAGAGATCGAAAATACCTACATAAGTGATAAACAAGCTCTGCAGGAAAAGGTTAATTCAGGCAGCAAAAAGGTCAATGTAAACAACGTTGAAAACCAGATCCAGAAACAGATCCGGGACGCTGAGAACGAGCTAAGGCAGAAGCTCAAGCAAATTGACAACGATTCGTACGGCAGCCGTGAAAAACCCGAGTCTGTGGTCGCCTTGGAAAACCAGGCTGAATTACTTGAAGCCGAACTAAGAGAGATCGAGAATAAGGAACAGGCTGCCCACAAGGACAGAGAGGACCGACGGAACGAGATCAGAAAACAGGTACGCGATATTGAAGACCTGATGGATCCCCTTGAAGATCGCAAGAGAGAACTAAACCTCGAAGGAAGGCCGATACGAAAACAACAAATGGCCCTCGATAAAGAACGCATGCTCGTTCAACCACTCGGCGAGGAAATCAAAGAGGAAAGTGACACGATTCGAGAAGAACTGAATGAGTTCACCAAAAAAATCAAAAAGGAAGTGGGGAAGTTTAAAAACGAGGCAAAGAAAGAAGTAGAAAAACAGGAAGAAGAAATAAAGAAAAAAGCGCAAGAAGAAGGCCGGGGTATAAGGGAACAAATCCAGCAAGAAATGCAGGCGCTAGATGAAAAGCGCGACCAACTAGACGATGAGTTCCGCAAGGAGCGCAAAGCCAAACAGGCTGAGCTAGAAGGTCAAACTGAACAGCTACGCAAAGAAAAGTTCCAACCACTGGAAACACAAGCAAAAGGACTCGACGCTGAAATTGAAAGCAAGTGGGATGATCTGTCAGCACTGTACGAGCAACAAAGTGCACTGACTGCGCAACTTAAAGAATTACAGATAACGGTCAGGGACCTCGATCGACAGGCCGAGTTCGGTGTTCTAAATGTCATCACAGGCGCACTTGAGAATGCAGAAGAGCTCGAAAAACAGGGTGGACTTGGCAGTTTCGACGCCTTCCTGCCTGACATGCCCGACGGGAGTGGTGACTAAATTCACCTGTTCTATAACCGCCATATAAGCGAAAATAGAAAAGAACGGCGTGTTCCGACTTAATATTTGGAACACGCCGTTACGCGTCTTAACGCTTGGAAATAAACCAAAAGCAACTATACGCAGAAAGAACAAAACGCCTGCAACCTGACTTAAAATCAAGTTATGAAAAAACAAAGAATCTTGTTCTGGGTCGATTTAGAGATGACCGGCCTGTCTGATGAACAAGTTATTATCGAAATCGCATCGCTCGTAACGGACGCTGAACTGAACATTCTCGCAGAGGGCCCAGAAATCGCTATAAAGCGATCAAAAGAAGAAATGTCCAGGATGGAAGAGTGGCCCGCAAAACAGCACAAGGTCTCTGGGTTATTAGAGCGAGTGGAAAATTCTAAAATCACTGTTGCTGAAGCGGAAAAACAAACTCTTGAATTCGTTAGCCGCTGGGCCGATAAGAATACCGCAACGCTTTGCGGAAATTCGATCTGGGTCGACCGACGTTTCCTCCACAAGGAAATGCCAACCTTAGAGGGCTACCTGCATTACCGGATGATAGACGTGTCCTCGTTCAAGGAAGTTGTGGAGCGTTGGTATCCTGAGACACTCAGGTCACCCACTAAAAAACAATCGCATCTGGCAATGAACGACATCAAAGAGAGTGTAGAAGAGCTTCGCTGGTACCGCGAGAACATTTTTAGGCAAGAGGAAAAAACTTCATAGTTGACCAAAATATTCAAGAGAGCCATAACTCGACACGGTTCGTAACGTGTACGAGGAAATCTCTAACCAGGTAGTTACTGTACGCTGTACCCACCATCTATCGGAATCGACACTCCCGATACAAATTGAGAAGCGCTGGATGCGAGGAATACCGCAGTACCTGCAAGATCCTGAGGTTGCCCCCAACGACCAGATGGTGTCCGCCCCTCTATAGCGGCATATCGTTCGGGAAAAAGGCGGCCGAATTCATCGGTCATCTCAGTCACTATCCAGCCGGGTAGAATTGCATTCACCTGGACGTTGTACTTCGAATACGCTACGGCGCAGCTCTTTGTGTACTGCACAACGCCTCCCTTGCTAGCTGCATAGGCAGGTGCGTAGGGAGAGCCGAATATCGACATCATTGATCCAATATTTATGAACTTGCCACCACCACGAGGTTTCATGAGCGGGAACGCGAGCGATGTGACTGTGTGCATACTGGTGAGATTAGTATCAATCACATCTCGCCAGTCTTCATCTGAAAGAAGGTGTGGCTCTTCGGCTCGCTTGTTCGTGCCAGCGTTATTCACCACGATGTCGACACCACCAAATCTCTCTACCGTTGAATCGAGCGCAGACTGAACAGAATCACGATCGGTGACATCGCACTGAACAGCCAAAACTCTGTCAGCTGCACCCATATCAGAGATTTCAGCGAGAGCAGAGTCTAGCTTCGATTTTGTCCGTGCCGCAAGCACAACACAGGCGCTATGATCTATGAATCCTTTGGCCATACCCAGTCCAATACCGCCATTACCGCCGGTTACGAACGCTACCTTACCTTCCAGATTGAACATATCGTTTTTCCCTTCGATCACGGATCAAAATATCTCCACCAACAACCATAATTTGCATAAATATACGAGGATTATCTCAGAGACCGTCAGGTTCCGACGTTAGGGTTACGGACTCAACACAGCACGATTTTTGGGAATAAAATTTCGAATATCCATTGCAACCACCGGATTCCAAGCGATAAATTATCAATCTCTAATCAATAACCGTGCTCCCGTTGGACAATATGCAAACCCTTCCAAACCCAAATGGCCTGCCAGAAGCTCTTGAAGGCGTGCGAGTTCTCGATTGTTCCCAGATTCTGGCTGGTCCGTTTTGCAGCATGCTACTTGCAGATATGGGTGCCGACGTCGTCAAGATTGAGAAACCAAACGGAGGGGACGACACACGTCGAATGGGCCCTCCGTTCATAGATACAGAATCAGCAGCATTTCTAGCTATGAACCGAAACAAGCGCAGCATCGTACTCAATTTCAAAGAGCAATCAGGCGTTCAAGCAATGAAAACACTGGTTAAAGATGCCGACATCGTTATCGAGAACTATCGCACTGGCACCATGGATCGCTTGGGGCTCGGATACAAAGATCTTAACAATATTAACCCCGGGATTATTTATTGCTCTATCTCTGGATTTGGAAGAACTGGCCCTTATGCCAACAGGGGAGGCTTTGACCTAGTTGCCCAGGGCATGAGTGGGCTGATGAGTATCACAGGTGTTCCAAACTCACCACCGGTGAAGGTCGGAGTTCCAATTGCGGATATGAACGCTGGGATGTTCGCTACGTATGGCATCCTCACGGCCTACATCAATAAGCTCCGGACCATGAAAGGTCAATATCTCGAGATTTCGCTTTTGGAAGCAGCGATTGCATACACGGTCTGGGAATCTGCCGGATATTTTGCCACTGGTGATATAGCGGAACCGCTTGGCTCTTCTCACCGTAACTCGGCTCCATACCAGGCCCTGAAAACAAAGGACGGCCATATAAACATCGGAGCACCAAATCAATCTAACTGGGAGCGATTCGCCAATGCCATCGAGCGTACTGACCTGGTCGCACGAAACGAGTTCAAAGACAATGCGAGCAGATTAGTAAATCGGGAATCACTCGAAGTGGAATTAGAGCTAACTCTTACAACCAAAAGTTCTGGTGAATGGCTGGAGGTTCTCGAAAAGTGCGGTGTACCTGCCGGCCCAATCTTAAATGTCTCTGAAGTTTGGAATGACCCCCAAATTCAAGCGCGCAACATGGAAGTTACTTTAGAGCATCCGACCGCTGGGAAGATAAAAAATATAGGATTGGCCGCTAAGCTCTACAGCACGCCAGGCAGGATTACCAAACCGGCGCCACTACTCGGTCAACACACCCGAGAAGTTCTCATGAATGCCGGTTACAGCAAGAAAAATATTGAAGCTTTGGTCGACTCGGGAGCAGCAGTCATCAACGACCTCTAAGGCATAAGGTAAATCAGAGTAACCGATTAACGATTGTCGAATCTTGCTCGCAGATAATTCACCAGATGCCACATCTCATCCTCGCTCAGAAATTCACCCTGTGCCGGCATTCCTGCTCCAATTCCGTCGCGTATAAATTCGTAAAGAATGGTGTCGCTGTGTAGAGGAACGTGCACCGAAAGATCGGACGGCTTCTTTTGGAGACCAACAGAAGCAGGACCGTCACCGAGACCCTTAACACCATGACAGGAGGCACAAACACCAGCGTATATCGGCTCTCCTATCGCAACCGATTCGGAAGTCGGAGGAAAGGGATTTCGAATATTCTCAGGGAACCCAACCCGGAAAACCTGGACGTTCAATACCATCAGCAAACCCAGTACAACAACAATGATCCCTGGGGTCAGGAAGCTCCGTTGCACATCCGCCATACTAAATACCGAGGAAGTTAATATTCCTCTACATGCTACAGCTACCACAAGACCGCCGATAATCAGCAACTGCAGTCCGAACAACAGGTTCGCAGTGTCGGTATCAGGCCTAATCGTATCTGCAGCTACATCTGAGGAAAAAACGTTAAATCTAAACGCTGTTCTGGCATCGAATGAGTCGGAGCGCAGTACAAGCACTTCGGCCTGGTACTCGCCCGCTATATCCAGTCGGGCATCCTTGAGAAGCCATACCCCCGTACCCTTATCTTCCAAAGAGACGAATTGCTCGCCCAGATCATCGGCCACGAATTTGAGACGCACACGCACATCAACAGCATTTTGAACTACTGCGCCGCCAGGTTTCGATATCTGCACTGTGACGTCGTTTTCGCCAACTTTAGCGGGGTGAATACCGATATCAAAAAAAGTATCCTCAACTCTATCCAGATGCATAACTGTGTCTGGCACTCCAACTCCCATCCGACCGGCGTATTGCCGGGCAGGTTCCAAGCTGGCCAGCCAGCCTACCGTAATGAACACCATCACGACGATCAATAATTCGGCCATCAAAGATCTACTCAAGAGTCTTTCGCCACCAGAACTGAATCGCCTTGCAAGCTTAAACCCGTTGAAGCCTGCAAGAGCAAAAAGCGGTATAAGAAGGACAAGCTTTGCTATCAAAAACCAACCGTATGGAGTCGCCAGAGCGGCCGGGTCGGTGACCTGCATATAACTTGAAAAAAGCCCTGTAATCACCAGAGTCCCGGCACTAAGTACACCAAGTATGGTGAACTTATCTATGGTCGCTTCAAGTAAATTAACAACGCCGACTCTACCAAGACGTTTAATAAAGATAGGGACGGCAAAAGCCAGATATATCACTCCACCTGACCAAACTATTGATGCAACAAGATGGACAAAATCGGTAGCTATGGCAAGGGTTCTTAACTCAACAGGAGAGGCAGCGTTGTGACTGCTCGCAGCAGTCAGACCAAGGAAAACCAAGCCAAGGAATATAACCGCCTGAGTCACCACAGAGTCCCCAATAAGTGATCCCGCAGACTCCCCTCGTTTCTCTTCACCAATCTCATCCGGTAGGCTCATACGCCTCGCGGTGTACAACAACACACCCATACCTATCACGGTCATAAACCGATACATCCAAAACCGCCCCCAACCACTTTCCATAGCTACTGATTTGAGGAGCCCCACATCGGGAATAAGTGTCACATTCCCTGATACAACACTTACCGCCTGAAGAATCTGAGCCAGTAATGCGAGTACCAAAACAACCATCGAAACAGTAGCGATACGTGACCAGAATGTAGAAACGGATACTGCCGCAGATACCCAATCTTCTTTCGCAGAATCACTGTAGATAACCGGAATGCCTACCAGCAATTCAAAAGTCAATCCACCTATGACGATCGCCGCTGAAAGAAAAACCAGCCATCGGATCCACGGATCAACAACAGTTTGTAAGAGCGGTTGCTCATCTGGATAGATTTGAGCATGGGCTGATAGTGATTCTCCAACCGCAAATACGAATGACCCAACGACCTTGTGACCATCGATTGATGAAAGGTTTTTCCAAACAACCGTATAAGTTCCGTTCTCAAGCGGCGGAAGACTAACTGACATAACTGAGGGTTCGGACAAATCGATGGCAGAATCGCCCAGATCTACATGATCGGCTGCTGCATTTAAAACACTTAACTCGCTAAAAGAATCTTCAACCGGCTCGCTGAACCAGACAATTACCCGGTCAGGTGCAACCTCTAACTCACTATTTGCAGATGGGCTCGATTTAATCTGGTTCGCGTGCGCATCCGCTCTCGCTGTAACAGAAGCAAATAACGCTAGTAAGGTTGCGCCCGCAAACACACCCATAAGAATTCGATACTGAACGCGACTATGGCCAGATAAAAGTATCAACGGTTCCGCTTCGTCTTTCTTTTCCGGCGTCGGTCCTGCTTGGCTTCACTGGCTCGCCAGGACAGAAACGCAAGTCCTATCAAAATAAGAACCATCCCGCCGAATACAATCAGCTCGTCATACTTACCGCCCGCCCCATGTAATAACGGGAAGTAGAATTTATTTACCGTGATCAAGTTCATAATTTTCTCCTAATGCCGAAAATTACGCCTTTCTGCCTGATCTCTGAAACGCCATGACCGCGATTAGCAGGGCAACGACGCCCAGAATCAATGCGGCAGTACCCAACAAGATCCCGGTCGAAGCTGAACCGGCCACATGAGCTGCATCCTCTCGCGCTTCGTTAGCTGTATCTAAAGCTCCTCTAGCAGCATTTTCAGTCTCACGAGGTGCTGATAATTGCACGGGAAACTGAATCTCCTTAGCTGATTTCACTTCATCGAAAGTCGTGTTGCCCGATTCAAATACCTCGTCAACAGTCTGCCCTTTGAGATCACCGATAAAACGAAAACGGTACGGACCTGGTGATGTAGGGATGAAGCCAGCTTCATATTGACCGGGTATTCCAAATGATTCTTTAAGTGACATCACCTGTGAAATTCCGGAGGCAATATGAGTTACCTCGACCTCAAGGGTAGTGATGCCCTCAACAGCGTTGGAATGTATCGGTTCATCCAAGTTTTGTTCAACATCGCCCAACTGGCCACTCATGATCACGGTCGGTTCGCCCATATGATTCTCGAACTTAATCGTCGTCTCAGGCCGAATCATAACCATGGCAGGTTCGAACCCACTTGAGTGAATCTTAATCACGGTCAAATCCCCAGCGGGATTATCATGGCCAACCATAATCGAACCCTGCGTTTCGATCGGATGGGCATGGAACGGAACGGTCAAATCCTCAAAATCGTGAT
>ERZ651768.2228-NODE-2228-length-13620-cov-16.221443_pt1 | contig 13620 bp, 12 predicted proteins | sample MGYA00514754_ERZ651768 | MGnify/ENA metagenome assembly ERZ651768 | reverse complement strand
GAACGGCCGGGCCGTTGGGAACGGATTGCCACCTGGGAGGCCAACGGTAGGGCCCCGGATCTGACCGGGCGGGCTCCCAGGGGTCTCGTCGAGGCACTCGCTCACTGCGTGAAGGCTGACTGGTCGACAGCGACAGTGACCCTCTATAGGCGATCTACCGAATCGGCGGTAGTGGTAGCCGACGATGGCGGCTTGGTCATGGTGTGTTCGGTTCCTAAAGGCGTGGAATGGCGGTGCACCGAGGGCCGGATCCTGGAGTTGCTCTCAGAGGGGGGCGACCGGTGACCGGCCTGCGCCTGGTCCCGCTCCTGGCGAGTTTGACCCTTCCAATGCTGGTACTTGGGGCCTGTGCCGCCCCCGACGAGATAGCGCGTCCCGAGACGCCTACCTCTACGACGGGGCCCTCCTTGGTGGTCGACCCGGTGCCCGACAACGGTTGGATCCAGGTCGGTGGCCTTACCCTCGACCTGGCCTTCACCTGTTTCGCGCCGGGTGCAGGCGACGTGGTGGCCGTGGGGGTCGGCGAGCACCCGGTGTCGGGACAAGAAGTGAAGGCCTTGGTCCAGGGGTTCCTAGGTCGGCCCTATGTCGGGGTGATGGTTGGTGACGAGATGATGTTCGAAGCGGCGCTCGACGACCCGCTTGAGGTGTATGTCCACGACAACAAGATCACCGCCGGGGCCGTCCGTTGGCAGAAGGGCCTAGACCTGGAGTCTGGCCAGGGTGAGCAGGCTGGCTTCGGAGCTGTATTCGTGGACTGTCCCGGCTACGAGAGCGGTTTGCCGGACGGCTACTGAGTGGCCGAACTACAGCCGGCCATCCATTCGGCCCACGGGAGGCGTCCCGACCACATACGGACGACCCGTTCTCCGTCGGTCTGGAACATGACCCGGAACTGCCTGTCGGAGAAGTCTTTGGGCACTAAGGCGAGAAGGTTTCCCGACCCGTCGGCCAACGGTCGGGTGTGTATGAGTTCGCCGAACAGCTCGAGGATCCGTGCCTCAGAGTCGCCGAGGCCGGCCCCGGACCGGGTGGTGATAGCTGGGGTATCGACATCGACCCGCTCCAAGGTGCTCTCCACGATCCAGAAGGTGATCCCGGTGGGAGCGTCGTCCGGGGTAGCTAGGAAGCACTCGCCGCGTGGTGTGACCAAGGTGAATCGGGTGCCGGCGGCCCGCTGGGCCTCCTCGACGGTCATACCAAACGTGACCCGGTCAATGCCGACGGTACTGACGGTCGAGGACCGATCCAGGGTTGGCGCACCTAGGCCCTCGATGGGAGGGAGGGTTCCCATAACTGACGGATCGATGGTCGTCGTGGTGGTCGTCGAGGTGGTCGTCGTGGTGGTCGTTGTGGTAGTGGAGGTGATGGTCGGGGCGGGGAGTTCCCGGGCACCCTCACAGGCCCCGAAGAACAGGACCACGGCCACGAGCAGGATTCCGATCGCGGCCACTAGTCCGGTGCGCATGGACCAAAGGCTACGGGAGGCCTCGGACGGTGTCCCGGCGCCCGCCACCGTCAAGTCCAGGCCATGTGGTGTGCTGGTCGGATGAGGATCCCTCTGTCGGTAGTACTGGTCGGCCTGGTGTTGGCCGGCTGCGCCGAGGCCGACCCGTCAATAGGCGAGGGTGCAGTAGCCCCCACGAGCGGGCCTGCTACGGCCTCGAGCCTCCTGCCCGCCGCCACTAGTTCCGAACCCCCGACCAGCTCGACGACCACCACGACGACCACCACGACGACCACCACGACGACCACCACGACGACCACCACGACCATGGCTCCGGCTCCCGATCCGGCCGAGTGCGTGGCGGCCCTACCGGTGGCCCTTCGGGTCGGCCAGGTGATCGTGCCGGTGATCGACGCCAAGCACCTCGACACGGTGTCCGACCTGGTTGGTCGCGGACTGGTCGGCGGTCTGGTGGTCGTGGGTTCACCCGATGCAGGCATCGTCTCCGATCTGGCAGACCTGCAGGCTCTCGCGGCCGTCACCCCACTGATGGTTGCGGTCGACGAGGAGGGAGGAACGGTCCAGAGGATGGCTGATCTGTTGGGCACGCTGCCGTCGGCCCGACGACTAGTTGATCTGCCGACTGGCGCCGTGTGGTCACTGGTCGCCGGACGGGCGGCCGCGCTGGCTGACCTGGGGTTCACCGTCGACCTGGCCCCGGTGCTCGACGTAGGCGGCGGGCCGGGGATTGGCTCGCGGTCGTTTTCCGACGATCCGGAGATAGTGGCCGACTACGGAAACGCGTTTGCCGGAGGCCTGCTGGCAGGAGGCCTGACGCCGGTGGCCAAGCATTTCCCCGGCCACGGGCGGGCCGACGCCGATAGTCACGACGTGTTGCCGGTTACGCCACCGCTGGACGATCTCCGGAATCTCGACCTGGTCCCGTGGCGAGCCCTTCCCGAGGGCACAGCGGTCATGGTCGGCCACCTCAATGTGCCCGGCCTTACCGGTGGCTTGCCGGCCTCGCTGTCAGCCGCCGCGATCACCGACTTGCTGCGCGCCGAACTGGGTTTCGACGGGCCGGTGATCACCGACGACCTGTCAATGGGCGCGGTGGCCGAGGTGACTGACGTCGCCCGGGCGGCCGTCCAGTCTCTAGGAGCCGGCGCTGACCTGTTGATGGTCGGGTCGATCGAAGAGGTCGTCCCGTCGGCCTGGGCTCTGATAGCGGCCCTCGACGAGGGGATCGTGGGCATGGACCGCCTGGATGAGGCCGTAGGCCGCGGATTCGTCCTGCGGGGCGTGGACCCCTGCGGGCTATAGGGGTCAGTCTTCCTCGGAGTTCTTCCGCGACCAGTCGACTACGTGGGCCGGCACCCCGCGGTCACCAGTTAACTCGTCGGGTTCCGGGATCCCGACGCCCACGTGGACGGGGATCAGCCCAGCCCACGTGTCGGCAGCCAGGTCCTCATCGTCATCGATCGGAGGCCCGGTCCGGACCTTCATGGAGCACTCCTCCAGGGGGAGGGCCAGGACGGTGGTCGAACGCACCTCCTTGTCGGTGTGGGGACGCAGGGTGGCTGTTCGGCCCGGAACGGTGTGCTCTACCAGGCGGTCGAGGGCGGCCACCTTCTCATCGTGGTCAACAACCTCCACCGCCGTTCCAAACACCACCACCGACCGGTAGTTCATCGAGTGGTGGAACCCCGAACGGGCTAGCACCAGGGCATCGAGAAGGGTGACCGTCACACACACCTCCACGCCAGCTTTGGCGGTGCGAAGCAGGCGGCTAGCCGGCGATCCGTGGAGGAGGAGTCGGTTGCCGTGGCGGGCGTAGAGCATCGGGATGACCACCGGGTGGGCCTCGGCTCCCTGACCGGCGACCAACCCGACGTGGGCCACCAGCCCTTGATCCAGCACGGCGTGAATCGCCGCCTTGTCGTTGACCTCGCGGTCGGGCTTCCGGCCCAACGCGGTGCGTTCGTTCATGGTCGGTTCCCGTCGGCTATCGGCGTGGTGAACCTACCTGTCGGACTCGGCCTCAGAACAGGATGTTTCGCGGGTGAGGAAAACCCGGATGGCCTCGGGGCAGCCCCGTGGGGTTAGGCGGTCGCTGATTGGAAAGATCTTGAAGAGCCGACCGCCCGGGTGGGTACCACCTTCGGTCGGAAATCGCTTCGGAGCAGGTGGGCCGCCCGGGGCTCGAACCCGGCACCTTGGGATTAAAAGTCCCCTGCTCTACCCGATGAGCTAGCGACCCGTGGTCTGACAGTACCGGGCTCTGTTCGGCTCAACGACCTACCAGTCGGTGATGGTCGGTGTCGGTTGGGTAGACGCACGAGAGGTCTGGGAGAGTTGGGTCGTGGACGACGCCGGAAACGGACGATGAGCCCAATCGCAGATCGTCGGGTGATTCCTCGTCCCACAGCACCCTACGCGGGCACGGTCGGGCGGCTCACCGAGGACTCCGTTCCGGCGCCCATGGAACTAAGTGGGGCTCCCGACGGTGCCCCGAACGTGGTGGTCGTTCTTCTCGACGACGTAGGTTTCGGCTCCTTTGCAACGTTCGGTGGCCCAGTTGCTGCGCCGGCTCTGGAGCGGGTGGCCGCCGAGGGTCTTCGCTACAACCAGTTCCACACCACGGCTCTATGCGCCCCGACCCGGGCCGCGCTACTCACCGGTCGGAACCATCACACCGTCCACATGGGTCGGATAACCGAAGCGGCCAACAGTTTTCCCGCCTACGACACGGTCATCCCCAAGGAGGCGGCCACGGTGGCTGAGATCCTCCGTCAGAACGGGTACGCCACCTCGATGTTCGGCAAGGGGCACCTCACCCCGATCTGGGAGTTGGGACCTTCCGGCCCGTTCGACCGGTGGCCCACCGGCCTCGGGTTCGACCGCTTCTACGGGTTCCCGGGAGCCGAGACGTCCCAGTTCGAACCAGACCTTTACGATCAGACCACCCCGATAGATCCTTATGTCGGCCGGGACGACTACCACCTCACCGAGGACATCGCCGACCGGGCCATCGAATGGATCCAACGGGTAAAAGCTGACCGCCCCGACCGGCCGTTCCTCTGCTACTTCGCGCCCGGTGCCGTCCACGCCCCGTTGCACGTGCCACCCGACTGGATCGACGCTTACCGAGGGCATTTCGACGACGGCTGGGACGCCCTCCGGGATGCCGTCCACGCTCGGCAACTCGACCTGGGAGTCATACCCCCGGGAACGGTCAACACGCCCCGCCCGGACCAGATTCCGGCCTGGGATGACTACCCGGACCGCTACAAGCCGGTGGCCTCCCGCCTCATGGAGGTGTTTGCCGCGTTCCTTGCCCACACCGACGCTCAAGTCGGCCGGCTGGTGGATGTCCTCGACGGCCTAGGCGAATGGGACAACACCCTCTTCGTCTACTTGACCGGCGACAACGGCGCTTCCGGTGAGGGACGGATCGACGGCACCTGGTCGCTGCCGTCACTCCAGAACGGTGCGGACGAGGACCCGGAACTGCTTCTCGAACACTTAGAGGATCTGGGAACCGTCCGGTCCGAATGCCACTACAACGTCGGGTGGGCGTGGGCGCTCGACGCGCCGTTCCAGTGGATGAAACAGGTCGCCTCCCACTTCGGTGGGACCAGGAACGGCATGGCCGTCTCCTGGCCACGGCGCATCGCCGACGGCGGAGGATTACGCGGTCAGTTCCACCACGTGATCGATCTGGCGCCCACCATCCTCGAGGCCGCCGGAGTTGAACCACCCGAGGTGGTCAACGGAATTCCCCAGTGGCCGATCGAGGGGACGTCGATGGCCTACACGTTCGACGACCCGGGAGCGGCCAGCCATCGGCGTACTCAGTACTTCGAGATGCTCGGCAACCGGGGCATCTACCACGATGGCTTCATGGCCTCCTGCTTCCACGGGCGGGTCCCGTGGGTGCGTTTCGCCGGCCTGCCCTTCGACGGCCCACAGGAGAGATGGGAGCTTTACGACATCACCGACGATTTCTCGCAGAGCCGCGACCTGGCCGACGTTCAGCCCGAGCGGCTGATCGAGATGCGCGACCTTTTCCACGCTGAAGCGCAGCGCAACGGCGTGTACCCCCTCCGTGACACCGGCACTCCGGTGGGCCGGGAAGGGCGTGCGCCGTCGCCGCTGGCCGGTGTGACCCGAGCCGTGTACGGACCGGCTCACGTTCGGATGCCCGAACGCAGCGTGCTCAACGTAAAGAACCGATCGTTCGACTTGATGGCCCGCATCGACGTGCCGGACGGAGGAGCCCGGGGTGTGATCGTCTGCCAGGGGGGCAGTTTCAACGGCTGGTCTCTGTACCTCGACGAGGCCGGCCAGCCTTCTTTCCACTACAACCTCTACGGCCACCAACGAACAACCGTGGCTGGCCCCGAGTCACTGGCTCCGGGGGCCCGCACAGTCCGGTTGCTGTTCGACTACGACGGTGGGTTTGGCAACGGGGCGACAATCACCCTCGGCGTGGACGGCGTGGTTGTCGCAGACGGTCGAATCGAACGCAGCGTCCCCATCATGTTCTCCATGGGCGGTGAGACGTTCGACGTGGGTGTCGACACCGGGTCACCGGTCGGCCCCTACCCGCACCGGTTCCCGTGCACGGCGACCATCCACGACGTGACCGTCGAGGTCCTCGGCGAGGTCGACGAGAAAACCCGGACGGCCATTGCCGCCGGGCGGTTACGCGCGGAGATGACTTCGCAGTAGCGGCCTCCCCTAGGGGAGGCCGAGGGCGTCGACGGTCCGCCGCCACAGGTCGTGCCGGGGGTCGAGGACGTCGAAGTGGGTGCCCGCGTCGTCGAAGATCCGTTCCGCGCCAGCCAACAGGCCGCTCTGGCCGATGGGAACGACGAGGTCGTAACGGCCATGGACGGTGATGATCCGGGCGTCCGAAGCAGACGGAGAGGCCACCCGGTAGTGGTCGGGGACGTCTTCAGGTCCACCGCCCAGGAAACCCTGAACGGCACCGCCGCCTAGGTTTCCGGCCGCCGCGGCATACAAGTCGACCACAGCGGCTTGGGCGACCACTGTGTGGGGGACCACCACCGGGCCACTTCCGGGATCCCCGGGTTCCAGGCTCGACCGGCCAGCGGCCCACAGGGCGAGGTGTCCGCCCGCCGAGTGGCCGACCAGGGTGACGTCATCGAGGTCCAGGGGCTCGTCCAGCCCGGCCAAGTGGTCGATAGCCGCCGCGACGTCCTCCAGGGTGCCCGGGTAGCCGCCGCCCGAATGACCCACGGCCCGGTAGTCGAAGTTCCAGGTCACCGCGCCACGACCCGCGGCGTCCTCGGCGAGGGCCGCCATGAGGCTCTCGTCGAATCCGGCCCGCCAGAACCCACCATGGATGAAAACCAGAATCGGGAAGGGGCCTCCGCCCGGTGGAACCCGGAGGTTTCCCACCTGCCAGGGCTCGTCGCCGTACCAAAGCCGTTCGACCCGCATCTCCCCGCCGACCGGGCCGGTGGTGGGCGGCGGGGTGGCCCCAGTAACCGGGCCGGTGGGGCGGCCCGACATGGCCGGTGGTCCGTCGATCCCGGCAGTCGTGCAGGCGGCCAGCGCGAAGAGGACCAACAGCACGGCGGCTGGTGGCAGGAACCGAATCGGGCGAAGAACACGATCCCGGATCATCGGCGGTGCCCTCCCTCACCTGGTTAGGACCCTGCGTCGGATAGGACCGGTGGACGGTACCGCCTGGCCGTCCGACGGCCCAGTCCCCGGAGCCCCTCTAGGGTGGCGGCCCATGCCACTGGTCGACCTCGACGAAATCGAAACGGTGACCGCCCAAGCTCTGGTCCGCCACGGCGCCCGGGACGACGTGGCGGCCAGCGTCGCTCAGGCGGTCCGGGTGGCCGAGGCGAACGGCAACCGGATCTGCGGCCTGTACTACCTGGAGAGTTACTGCCGGCAACTGGAAACCGGCCGGGTTGACGGCACCGCTGAGCCGGTGGTCACCGTCGAACGGCCAGGCGCCGTGCGCGTCAACGGGCGGCTGGGATTCGCCCAGCCGGCATTTGCCGCCGGCTTGGCCACCGCCGTTGGCTCCGCTCGGGCCAACGGGATCTGCGGCTACGCCATCGAGCACACCCACACCTGCACCTCACTCGGCTACTTCACCGAGCAGTTCGCCCGCCTAGACCTGTTGGCGGTCGGCGCCACAAACGCCACCGCCCGGGTGGCGCCCCCCGGCGGTTCGACCGCCGTACTGGGTACCAACCCGGTTGCCATGGCCGTACCCGACGGGGCCGGCGGGGTGGCCTTCCAGTTCGACTTCAGCACCAGCGCCGTGGCCCTTGGGAAGATCACCATGGCTGCCGCGGCCGGCGAGGCGATCCCCCCTGGATGGGCCGTCGACTCTGACGGTCGACCCACCACCGACTCCCAAGCAGCCCTAACCGGTTCCCTGCTATCGGCCGGCGGGTACAAGGGCTACGGGATTGGGCTGTTGGTCGAAATGCTGGCCTCGGCGCTGACCGGCACACGGGCCAGCGTCGACGTACCGCCGCTCAAGACCCCCGACGGGCCGCCGCACGACCTCGGCCAGTTCTACGTGGTCGTTGATCCCGGCGCCTACAGCGCCGACGGCTTCTACGACCGTCTGGCCGCCCTGGCCGAGGCGATCGCCGGCCAGCCCGGGGCCCGCCTCCCGGGCGCTGACAGTCCGTCGGTCGATCGAGTGGAGTTGGAAGGCGAGGTGTGGGACGCCGCGTTGGAACTGGCGGGCGACTGAACCGGAAGCTGCCGTCCTACCCGGCCATCGGTAGGACCACGAAGGCTATGGCCACGTAGTGGAGGGCTGCCCCGGCGACCGTCAGGACGTGAAATACCTCGTGGAAACCGAAGGTGGCTGGCCAGGGGTCGGGCCGCTGGAAGGCGAACACGAGGGCCCCAGCGGTGTAGGCCAGGCCGCCGACCAGGAGCAGGAGGAAGCCGGCTACGCCCAGGTGGTGCCAGGCGTCGGCCACCACCGCCATCAGGCACCAGCCAACCACCAGGTAGGGGAGGGCCACCACCGCCTTGCTTGCGTCGGTGAACCTGACCCGCATGAAGACCCCCACTGCTGCCCCACCCCATACGAGGGCCAGGACCAGCTTGGTCGCCCAGGGGGATAGGGCGAACAGCGCCACGGGCGTGTAGGTGCCACCGATGGCCACGAAAATCACGGCGTGGTCGAGGCGCTGCATGGCCCGCCTGACCCTCGGGCTCCACGGCACCCGGTGGTAGAGGGCCGAGACGCCGAACAGAGCGGCGATCGACAGGGTGTAGAAGGCGATCACTAGGCGGGGGCCAACGCCCGGCGCGGCGACGATCATGATCGGTGCCAGGGTCAGCGCAACGATGAACATGACCCGGTGGCTGACCCCACGGAACATGGGAGGGTTCGCAGTGTCGAGGTCCACGAAGAACGGATCCTAGGGACCTCTGGTACACCCAGGCTGTCGGCCCGTCTACCGGCCAACGACCATCACCTAGCGTGGCGCGGGGAAACGCCGTCGTGGAGGAGTTCTGTGGTCAGCCGATTCGCCGATCTGGCGGGAGTCGAACTGGGGGTCAGCCGTTGGTACGACACCGACCAGGATGATGTCGACGCCTTCGCCGATCTGGTCGGGGACTCAGGCTGGATCCACAACGACGTTGAGCGGTCGGCTGCCGGTCCCTACGGGGGGACGATCCTTCAGGGCTTTTTTATGCTTGGCCAACTGAGCCGTATGGCCCGGGACCTGGACTGGCCGGCCGACGGCGTCCTCAATCGGTTCAACTACGGGTTCGACAGGGTGCGGTTCGTCAGCCGGGTACCCACCGGCACCCGGATCCGGGGCCGCTTCGAGGTGCTCGACGTCGCCCCGAAGGAAGACGGCGACGACCTTGTGAGGGTCAGGGCCACCATCGAAGCCGAGGGTATTGAGGAGCCGGCGGTGGTCGCCGAGTGGCTCTTCTACATCCGGTACGACCGTTGACCGAGGTTCCGGTCCTTGACCGGATCGACCTCTACGTCGACCACTGGGCGGGGAGCCGCCCCGACGCCGAGTTCCTAGTCGACGGTGGACCCCAGATAACCGGCCGCCGACTGACCTGGACGGACGCCCGGGTCGAGATCGACAGGGTGGCGGCCGCCCTGGTAGCCGCCGGGTCAACCAGGGGTGACCGGGTGGCCTTCCTGGGCGACTCCCGACTCGACTTCTTCATCCACTTCCTGGCCGCCACGTCTATCGGCTGCATCTGGCAGGGACTCAACCCCAAATACACCTGGGACGAACTGGCCTTCGTGGTTGCCGACGCCGCACCCCGGCTGATCTTCGACGGCACCATGGTCGGCGACCGGACTGCCGAACGTCTGGCTGAGCAGATCGACGAAGTGGAACGAACGATTGTTCTCGACCAACCGAACTGGGAGGCCTTCCTGGCCGCCGGAGGGGACGTCGGCACTGGGGACCTAGGCGCTCGGCAAGCGACCGTTGAATCGTCCGACCCAGCGATGATCGTCTACACCTCTGGTAGCACCGGTAGACCCAAGGGCGCTCTGCTCACCCACCGGGGAGTGGCCTACTGCGGGGTTACCGGAGGGAAGGCCCGCGGCTTAGGGGGCAAGAAGGTCATCTGCAACCTGCCCGTCAACCACGTCGGCGCGGTCAGCGACATCTGTGCCCGGGCCATGATCAGCGGAGGCACGGTGGTCTTCCAGGAGCGGTTCGATCCGGAACTCATGTTGGCCACCATCGAGACCGAGGAGGTCCAAGTGTGGGCCGGTGTGCCCACCATCTTCCAGATCTGCCTGGCCCACCCGACCTTTCCGAACGTCGACCTGTCGTGTGTCGAACACGTCGCCTGGGGCGGAGCAGCCATGTCGCTGCCGGTCCTCGAGGCGCTCCTGGCCGCTACGGGGGCCGGCCGGGCCTCGGTGGGCTACGGCATGACCGAAAGCACCGGGGCGGTCACCTCCACGACACCCGAATCGACCCTCGAGCAGTTGACGACCACAGTCGGCGTGCCGATCCCGGGTCACGACTACCGGATCGTCACCGAGGACGGCACCCCGTGCAAGGTCGGCGAGTCGGGTGAGATCCAGATCCGCGGGGACTGGACCATGGCCGGCTACTGGAACCGTCCCGACGCCGACTGCGCCACCGATGACGGCTGGTTCAGGACCGGTGACCTGGCTGTGCTGCGCGACGACGGTTACATCCAGTTGGTGGGCCGACTGTCGGAGATGTTCAAGTCCGGTGGCTACAACACCTACCCGCGCGAGATCGAACAATGCCTCGAGGAGCATCCGGCGGTGCGGATGGCCGCGGTGGTTGCCGTGCCCGATCAGGTGTTTGACCAGGTCGGACACGGTTTCGTGGTCGCCGACCCGGGTGTCACCTCCGACGATCTACTGGCCCACTGTCGGGAACATCTGGCCAACTACAAGGTCCCCAAGGCCGTACACCTTCGCGAGCAACTCCCAATGCTCGCCGTGGGCAAGATCGACAAGAAGGCGCTGGGGAGTGAGGCGTCCCGGCTAGTGGGTGGCTGAGATCTTTCCCTAGTCGAGTTCACCCATGACGATGACCCCGGCATGGGACAGACCTTGAGCGTCACACAGGGCCCGGTAAGCGGTCAGGATGGCCTGGGCGTCGACCAGGCCGATCACCCCCCCGTGCTCATCGATGTTCACATTCGCACCGTAGATGGCGAACCACACGTCGGTTACCCCCTCGTTGTCGTCCGAGACAGTGAGGGTGTGGACCGAGTGAGCCGGCTCGTAGAGGTAGGAACCCCTGGTGTTCACCAGATCGGGGTACTCCCGGTAGTACCAACTGCCCGCCAGTGTGACGGCGAACACCGAACCCGTGTGGTAGTGGGTGGCCACCGTGTAACCCGGTTGGAACCGGATCCGTACCACCCACAGCCCTTGGTTCAGGTCGGCCTGTAGGAGTTGCAGGAGACTCCCGTCGCCGATGTCCACCCACGGAAGGTCGGACTCGCCGATATGGACAGCCTCGGTCAGAGCCCGTGTCGGGACCAGCCCGCCCTCCTGGACCATGTCACCCACCGTGCCCATTGGTTCTCCTCTCAGTCGTTACGGCCGGTCGCCGAACTCGGGACGTTCGGTTCTGGTCCGCTTGAGTTCCCAGAAGCCGGGGACCGCCATCACCGCGGTGAGGCCATCCCAGAGTTGCAGTGAAAGATCGCGATCGGGTACCCGTGTGATGACCGGGCCGAATATCCCAACTCTGACGCCAGCCGCGTTGTCGAAGGCGATGATCGGTGTGCCGATGTCATCACCGGCCAACTCAAGGCCGGCGTCCATACGAGCCCGGATCTCGTCGTCCCAGGCCTCGTCGTCGTAGGCCTCGGAGTGCGACCCATCGAGGCCGGCCGATGAGAGAGCATCGACCACCGGGAAGCCCATCAACTCCCGGTCGTGGTGGATGCGGCGGCCGAACTCCCAGTAGAGGGCGAACACACCGTCGTTGCCGTCGGTGGCGCGCACTGACTCGAGGACCCTAAGCAGGTCGTGGGTTCGCTTGTAGACGGGGTAGCGGTCCGAGGCCGGGTCAGGGTCGTTCTTGAGGAGCAAACTGATCGGCTCCCAGGTGACCTCCAGGTCGCGTTCGGGCTGGACCCCATCGACGACCCACCTGGCCGTCACCCAGCACCACGGTCAGATCGGGTCGACCCAGAAACTGATCTCCACGTTCCCGACCCGTCCAGTCCTGTCGACCGCCGGCTCAGCCCAGCGGAAGGTTGATCTGTTTGGCCTCGACGAACTCTGAGAGCCCGAAGCGACCCAGTTCTCGCCCGTTGCCGGACTTCTTGTATCCGCCAAACGGGGCGTCGGTGTTGAGGAACGAGCCGTTCATGTCCACTTCCCCGGTTCGCAACTTCTTGGCCACCGCCAGCGCCCGGTCGTTGTCCGAACTCCACACCCCTCCGGACAGCCCGTAGTCGGAGTCGTTGGCGATCCGGATGGCGTCCTCCTCGCTGTCGTAGCCGATGATCGACAACACCGGGCCGAAGATCTCGTCGCGGGCGATCGACATCGAGTTGTCAACATTGGCAAACACCGTCGGCTTCACGTAGTAGCCGGCGTCCAGGCCTTCCGGCTTGCCTGTACCGCCGGTCACCAGGGTGGCCCCTTCGTCAATACCGGCCTGGATGTAGCCCTGGACCCGGTCCCACTGGGTCTGCGAGACGAGGGGGCCCAGCCGCGAGCCCTCATCGTCGGCCGGGCCGACGGTGAAGCCGGCTGCGGCCTGGGCGGCCAGCTCAGCGGCCTCGTCCATTCGGTCGGCGGGTACCAGGAGGCGGGTCAGGGCACTGCACGTTTGGCCCGAGTTGAGGTAGCAGGCGCCGACAGCCGAGGGGATGGCCGCCGCGAAGTCGGCGTCGTCGAGGACGATGTTGGCCGACTTGCCGCCCAACTCCTGGTGGACGCGGGTCACGTTGGCGGCCGCTACCTCGGCCACTCGAGTTCCGGCCCGGGTAGAACCGGTGAACGACACCATGTCCACGTCAGGGTGAGCGGCGATGGCTTCACCGACCACCGGGCCGACCCCCGACACCAGGTTGAACACACCGGCCGGGAAGCCGAGTTCGTCGATGATGTCGGCCAACACGAAGGCGTTGAGCGGTGCCACTTCGCTGGGCTTGAGGACCACCGTGCATCCCACGGCCATCGCCGGGGCGATCTTGGCCATTATCTGGTGGAGCGGGTAGTTCCACGGGGTGATGCAACCGACCACACCCACCGGCTCGCGGGTGACTAGCGAACGGCCGAGCGTTTCCTCGAACGGGAACTCGCGGGCAGTGGCCGGCACGCTGGCCGTCGTCCCAGCCGGCAGGCCGGCCTGGATCATCACCGCCATCTTTCCGGGCATGCCGACCTCCCGGGAGATCAACTCGCCGATCTCCTCGCTTCGGGCGCCCAACTGGCCGGCCAACTTCTCGATGTATCCGAGTCGTTCCTCGAGCGGAGTGGCCGCCCAGCCGGGGAAGGCCTCCCGGGCCGCGGCGACCGCGGTGTCGACATCAGCGCTCACCCCGTCGGGTACCGAGCCGATGACCTCCTCGTTCGACGGGTTGACGACGTCGATGCTGCCGTCGCCGGCCGAATCCACCCAGTTACCACCCACGTAGATCTGTTGCCGTGCGCTCATCTTTTC
>ERZ651768.2226-NODE-2226-length-13628-cov-5.704966_pt1 | contig 13628 bp, 11 predicted proteins | sample MGYA00514754_ERZ651768 | MGnify/ENA metagenome assembly ERZ651768 | reverse complement strand
TGGGGTAGCTATCTTCCCAAATCCATCGAACCACAGCTCAATACGATATGGGCGCTCACGGAATTTACAGAAGAGAATGGCGCAACGCGTTGTATTCCCGGAAGCCACACATGGGACTGGGACGAAAGAGCCTCACCTGACCAGTTTGCGTACGCCGAAATGTCGCCAGGCTCTGTCTTTGTCTATACGGGCAGCATCCTCCATAGTGGCGGGGCGAATAATTCGAAGCAAGCTCGCTTGGGCTTGAATCTGACCTACTGCTTAGGCTGGCTACGCCAGGAGGAGAATCAGTACCTTTCTTGTCCACCGGACATTGCCAAGAATCTCGAGCCGGAATTGCAGGATCTGCTCGGATACACGCAAGGGGACTTTGCCTTGGGTTATTACAGCGATCCGTATCGCGACGATGGTGGGCGGATCCTTGGTCCGGAAGCCGTGGTCGGACGCACACGTGCAGACACGAAAGAGTTCGGCGCTTAGCCTAATGCGGCCGTATTTTTTGAATCACTCGATCGGAAGCTCTGGCTAATCCTCGGATCCTTCGATGGGAGCAACCGTCGCTTCGGTCTCTGCAAGAAGATCTCTTGCGCCGCGTCCGATGAGCGTTGTAGCCCCTGGTGCTTGAAAAAAACTAAACCCTGATCGGTCTCGCCACTGCAAAGGCCCGCCAACTTTCCGTCCCGCAGCTAGCGTTGCTGCGTGGATTTTCGTGATCATCGCCTCGTATTTGGGTTCGCCTTGAGCGTGTCCCGAAAAACTAAATAGATCCGTCGCCGCGGTAAAGACAACGTCGACGCCTGGAACCGAAGCTATGGCCTCAGCGTTTTCTACCCCCGCTGGTGATTCAATCATTGCCACAACCATGATGTTCTCGTTGGCCGTGGCGCGATAATCCCGACCATAGAGCCCGCCGTATTGTCCCCCGCCTAAACTCCTGACCCCGTCCGGTGGATATTTGGCAAACCGTACCGCAGCTTCAGCCTTCGCGACCTCAACGACCATCGGTACGATGATGCCTAACGCGCCGATATCCGTTGCCTTTTGGATATCTCCTTCTGTCGCATCGGGAACGCGAATAAATGGGACCGCGGGTAAGTCTCGAGCGGACCAAATCATTTGGGCGACTTCCTGAAATGTGAGCGGGCTGTGCTGCATTTCGATCCAGAGAAAGTCGAATCCCGCACGTGCCATAGCGCGATATACCTCAGGATCGGGCGTGTCGATCGTGCCGCCTACAACCTGTTGGCCGTTCTTAAGCTTCTCTCTAATCGTGTTGTACATACCCTGCCCTTTGGATTTGGTGCAAAGACTCAGAGCGTACTACTAGCAACTCGAGTGCACCACGCCCTACGACGTCGATAGTGTCTATCGCGACACCAATTTGAATCAGAACTCATCCGTCCCGCTAGTTAAGGGCCCTTTTGGATCAAATATATTTCGGTTGCCAGGATGCCGCGGTTCTTATTAGTTTGTCGCTCGTCATCGGTCGATGGGACGAGTTCTCTCTCAGATGTCATGATAATTCTCGTCATGGGTGTAAGTGGCAGCGGTAAGAGCACTATTGGTCGGAGGCTCGCGGATGAGCTCGGTTACGAATTTATCGAAGGGGATAACTTTCATCCTCCGGAAAATATCAGAAAGATGCAGTCGGGCGTGCCGCTCGATGACGACGATCGCTGGCCCTGGTTAAGTGCTGTCCGTCTGCGAATGGAGCGGGCAGAATTTGAGGAATCGAATCTCGTGGCCACTTGTTCTGCGTTAAAACGAGCCTATCGGAGGATCCTGATCCCAATAAATTCGCCGATACAACTCGTGCATTTGACGGGAGATCGCCGACTCATCTCGGATCGTCTCGAAAGTCGAAAGCACCACTTTATGCCGCCAGAGTTGTTAGCGAGCCAGTTCGCTAGTCTCGAATCACCGTGCGCTGATGAGCCATGCATTAATGTGAATGTTCGCCAAACTCCAGAAGCATGTGTGGCCTCTATACGACAAGCGCTGAAAGTAAGCATCGCCTAAGTGGATGTAGAACTTAGTATTATGACGAATCAAATAGAGCCAATTGGCGATGGAGGCATCGATGAACGCAATGAACGTTACAGTCACCGGTGCTTCCCTCTATGTAGAAGTCGAAGGGTCGGAGGCGCTACCCGCGCTACTCTTGTGGCAGCCGGGTAGTTGCAATCTTCGGGTCTGGGACCATTTAGTTCCGGAGTTGCTCTCCCGCTTTCGTGTAATACGAGTTGATCTTCGTGGTTTGGGAAAAAGCTCGGCGGCCGAGGATCCGGAAACCCAATATACGTTTGAGCAATATGCCGAGGATGCTTGCAAGGTTCTTGATCACGTTGGGGTTTCGACCTGTCATGTTTGGTCTCAATCGTGGGGGTCGCGCCCCGCGATGGCGTTTTCCGCACTAAATCCGGATCGAGTGGTTTCGGCAGCTCTTTATGCTGCAAACATCGATATGCCCGATGTCAAAGCCCAGCGCGAAGGATCCAAAATGGCCGCAGACAAGAGACGGGTTGAGGGGGTCATCACTAGTTCGACTCCAGATGGTTTTCAGATACACCAATCAGCCGATGCTGCCCAAGAGGCGATGAAGGCGATGCGGAAGTTTGTGCTTGCAGACGTGGTCGGCAAGCTCTCAATGCCCGTCTTAATTGCTACTGGCGAATACGATCCCAATCTCACGTCAAGCCGTGCGATTGCTGAAAGTGCTGAGAATATCGAGCTGGTAGTGCTTAAAAACGTTGGCCATAACAGCATTCTGGAACATCCAAGCTTGGCTCTTGAAACATTCCTACGTTTTCATAATTCCATGGATTCGCGAGGCCCTCGTCATTGTTGACCTTTACATTAATTTGAAACTTCGATCTTGGGCGTCAAAACCTCAAGTTATTGCGAATTGAAATATTTGTAGTATGGTCAATGAGCGTCCGGGACGGGGAAGGCTCGTACGGACGCACTTACTCATCCTTCGATTTACCGTACGTCAGACCGAATCGTTCTGATTAACAGGTTTCACTGGGTCTCCTTTTCGCAGTGTCATATACAACACGGCCGCTAGGCCGGCGGTACTAAAAATCATGCACATCACCATGATTTGATAGCGGGCAGCCGTCAATGGTTCGATTCCCGACAAAATCTGGCCTGTCATCATGCCAGGTAAAGACACTAATCCAACCGCCAAAAGAGCGTTCACCTGGGGAATCATGGCCGCTTCGATCGCAGTATTTCGCGCTGAGAGGTAATCCTCGCCACGGTCGCGTTCTACGTGGAAACGCTCCCCCGCGAGGCTTATCGTGTTCATGCTATTTGCAAATACCATCCCGGCTAACGGAATGACGAAGCGAGGTTCATACCAGCGTGGTAACTCGAGAACGATTTGAGTGACGACGATCAAAACACCCAAGCCAGTCGTTCCGAGCGCGATGATGATAATGGCATACGGCTTAATCCCCCTCATCGTTAGCGGACGCATGGCAATCCACGCAGCCATGACGATCATGAAGGCGACGACTAGCACAACGAACGCTGGCTCGTCGGTTTCGAAAACGTACGAAAGTACATAACCAATCAGCAGCAGCTGGATCAACATGCGGCCATTCGCATATATCGATTGCAGTGCGTTTAGCCGCCAAATCCACATAATGAAGATGAGTATTGCCACAGGTACAAAACCGATCAGTAAGCTGGCAATAGGTATGGTAGTAACGGACGTCACGGTGACCTCGACGCTGTCCCTGTGGAGACCTTTAGGAAGGCTGTCAAAAGACTCTAACCAAGACCAACCGATTGATCCGCGGTCGTCGCTCCGTATCGGCGATCCTTGGTTTCTACTCGCAGAATATCTAGCTCTGCGGTCAGAGCCTCTCGCCCCGCCTTTGCCTCTGGAGCCGTCGGGTAGTACGCGAGTTCTGTCTCGGGATCGCCAGCAACGCGAGTGCCCGTAAGAACACGGGGATTGGCGTAATCGTAGGGCCGTGCGCGGTGCAACAAAACTCTGTTATCCCATAGCATGGTATCGCCTGGTCGCCATTTATGGCTGTACACACGGGAAGGTTCGGACGCCACAAACTCAAGCAACTCCTTCAGTAGGTTCTGGCTTTCTTCTCGCGTTAGACCGGGAATACCAAAAGCATGGCGGCCAATGAACAGATTCTTGATTCCAGTTTCGGGGTGGATCTTCACCAACGGGCGTAAATATGCTTCGCCGTGGTAGATACTGTTGGTGTCTTGGGGTGGGAAGTCACCCAAGTCATGAGCTTGCGAGTACTGGGTCGAATGGTATGCACTGAGAGGTTCAATGTGTTGCTGCATCGCGTGATCGAGTGCTGCATATCCAGCTCGCATATCGGCTAATTCAGTCTCGCCCCCTTCCGTAGGAACAGTCACTGCCGAGAGCATGGCACATTTGCTGCTGATGGGTTTATACGTTGAATCTGTATGCCAGGCCTCATTCCCGACATTGGTCCTCATGCGTTGTGAATCGATGGAAAAAATCTTTTCGTAGCGGCCTTCCGCTAGTTTCTCTTGGTTGGACATTGGACTCGCCCCAAACTCAAGCTCGCCAAATCGTTCGCCGAATGCAATGTTTTCTTGGTCAGTTAGAAATTGGCCCGGGAACAGCAAAAAACTGTATCGAAGAAGGGCAGTTCGAATCAAAGAAAATGTTTCATCATTTAGTTCGCCGAGTTCGATGTCGGTAACTATCGCGCCGAAGGTTTTTTTCTCGATGGCCGTTATGTTCATTTCTTACGCCGCTACAAGTTATCGAACGCACTTGATCCATACATTACCGTAAACGATCTAAGGGTTCCGCATTCGCTATCAGGTGAGCAAGTTCGCTACCGACGTCGAGCACACAGCTTGAGCAATTAAGCCGGGCTAGCAGAGAACGCTGACGTTTCGGTTTACGTTGGTTCGCTGCGCAAATCGTCAAATAAGTAGGGGGCGAGTGTTTGTTGGGCATCTTGGCGGTACTTCTTCCACTGCCCTCCCCCGTAATACGCAAGGCTTCCGGGTTCGGCCTCCCCATGCCCGTTGTAATACGAAATACAGTTGCGCAAGGGCTGACTAACAATATCCGCTAACCGACAGTGGTCCGCATAATCATCCTCGGCGTTTTTTTGGACGTCGACTACGGTCGCGCCCCGTTCCCGCATTGTCGTTAGCATCCAGACAATGTAATCCCCGTGTTCCTCGATGGCATTGGTGAAATTAAAACTACCTCCGCCCCCTTGTGGACCCGAGACAATGAACAAATTGGGGAAGTTGTGGCTGTGTATCCCAAGAAACGTCTTGGTCCCTTCCGACTCCCACTTCTGGCGTAATGTTTCCCCATCTCGACCCTTGATCATGTTGAACGTGGATGTCGCCATCCATTGAAATCCAGTCGCATAGATTAAAACGTCGAGCGGATATTCCTTTCCCGCGTGCACAACGCCGCGTTCATCGATCTCGGATACTCCGCGAGGCGCGGTGTCGACTAACGTGACGTGTGACTGATTGAATGTAGGAAGGTATTCGTCGTGGAATGTTGGACGCTTGCAGCCATATGGGTAATACGGTTTTAGTGCCGAGGCTGTTGCCGGATCCTCGACAATGGCATCTACCCGGGCTCGAATTTGCTCCATGATCCGGAAATTCGTAGTGAGTTGCTTCTCGATTAATTCTTCCGGCGATAACCGTCGAGTGTGTTGTTTTCGTTCTTTAAAGTCGGACACCTTGCCTGACAAGTAATCATCGTTCGCTTTCATCGCAGTTCGCCCAGCCGAGATTTTTGCGAATCTCGCTCTACGAGCTTTAGCCCAGCCGGGGTTGGCGGCCCAGACACGTCGTTCTTCATCAGTCGTTTCGCGTTGATCGCGGACATCAATGGACGAAGGCGTTCTCTGGAAGACGTATAGTTCTTTGACGACTTTTGCGATCTCTGGAATAACCTGGACAGCGGTGGCGCCTGTTCCAATGATGCCGACTCTCTTATCTTTGAGCTCGACATCGTAGTTCCATCGAGATGTGTGGAACGCGTGCCCTTGGAATGAATCCATCCCTTCGATCCTGGCGAGTTGGGGGGTCGTCAAAATACCGTTTGCAAGGACGACAAATTTGGCTCGCATACAGTCGCCGCGATCTGTGGTTATCGTCCATTTACCGGTGGTCTCATCCCACTCGGTTCTATCCACCGTCGTATGAAATAGACAGTGTTCGTAAAAACCGAATTGTTCTGCCATACGTTGGCAGTACTCCATGATTTCGAAGCCCGAGGCGAACTTCATGGATGGGATATAGCCCATTTCTTCCAGTAGCGGCAGATAGCTATACGATTCAACATCACAAGCGATGCCGGGATAACGATTCCAATACCAAGTTCCTCCAACGTCGCCGGCTTTCTCGCAAAATCGCACGTCTTCAAATCCGGCTTCTCGTAGTTTGTGCCAGAGCAACAGCGCGGCAAAACCCGCGCCTACGACAAGGATTTCACAATCATCCTTCAGCGCTTCTCGCGGCACCGGTTTGGCCGAATAGACGTCCTCAAGATATTTGGCGTATTCGCCTTCCATTGCCATGTAATCCGCGGCACCTCGGCGAGCGTCTTTGAATTCGCGATACTTCGCCTGCTCTGCTGCGTTGAAAACCGCGCCTAAAGGAGGTTCGGGTAACGTAGTGAGTGCTTTGTCGTCGACGGGCGTATAGCCGCGACCACCGATGTTGTCGCTAGCTTTGGCAGCTCGCGTGTTGAAAATCTTGAGGCCGGTGGTTGGATCTACACGGATCGACATAAACTCTATTTAATCTATGACAGCAACAGCATGAAATAGTGTACCGCATGGTGCCGATTCCCAGGGTATACCGCTTACTGCGCCTCCCTCGCACTTCGTTTTGAAATGGTCCATAGGATTTTTTTCGGGCCAAGGGGTATCGTAAACAATCGTTTGTGGAGAATACTGAAGCATGACTGATCTCAAGTTTGGGGCGTTCTTAGCTCCGCACCATCCAATTGGCGAAAATCCAACATTGCAGCTTCAAAGCGATCTGGAATTTGTTACCCATCTCGATCGGTTGGGATTTGACGAATTTTGGTGTGGCGAACACCACTCAACGGGGTGGGAAGTGATTGCCTCGCCCGAGGTTTTTCTGGCCGCCGCTGCAGAACGCACTCATCGAATAATGCTTGGAACGGGTGTCGTATCGTTGCCGTATCACCATCCATTTATGGTCGCGCAGCGAATGGTCCAACTCGATCATCAGTCACGCGGGCGCGTGATTTTTGGTTCGGGCCCTGGTGCCTTGCCCTCCGACGCGCACACGCTTGGTGTCGATCCTATGCTGCTACGCGACCGTCAGGACGAGGCCATGGGTGTCATCCGACGTTTGTTTGAATCAGACGAGAGATTTACCCACGAATCCGAATGGTTCAAATTGATTGATGCCAAATTGCAGCTAAAGCCACTGCAGAAGAAGATGGAATTCGCCGTTGCATCGATTATTAGTCCATCAGGAATGACATTGGCCGGCAAACATGAGGCGGGTATTCTCTCGATCGGCTCAACCTCCAAGGCGGGGCTTCAAGCGCTGCCGACACAGTGGAGTTTTGCGGAGGAATCCGCAGCAAAACACGGTAAGACCGTGGATCGAAAGAACTGGCGTATCGTACTCAGTTGGCACATTGCTGAAACGAGAGATGAAGCACGCATCCAAGCCCGTGACGGCCTGTTAAACCACAACAACGCATACACCGTAGGCACCCTGGCAGCGGGCGAAGGCACGATTTACGACACACCCGATCAAGCTGTCGATGAGATGGCTTTCTCTGACGGCGCGGTTAATGTTATCGGGACACCAGACGACCTCGTCGCCAAGATAAAGGACATCATGGAACTCTCTGGCGGTTTTGGTGCGGTCATCGGTTTCGTCCACGACTGGGCGAATCGAGAGAATACCAATCGAAGTTGGGATCTCGTTGCTCGCTATGTTGTACCTGCAGTCAATGGATTGTTGGAGGATTACGAGGAATCGAATCGGTACGTCATTGAAAACCGTGATACTTGGAACCGTGCAGGACAGGCCATCATGAGTAAGATCCAAGAAAACGAACGCGCTGTGGCTGCGATGAAAGAACAAGCAACATCGGCGCAAACAGCGCTTGCACCTCACTCAGGAGCAGCGACCAAAAAGGCGGCAAAGCGCAAGTCGTCGTAGTGCGGGGATATCGAGCCGCCGGCTGACAAGGCGTTGTTAGTCAAACAAGTTTCGTAAGCTAACAGCCCGAATCGGATAGCTTAACTGGACCGAAAGCGATCTAAAGAGTGATATCTCGTTGCCAGTACTCGTGACCCTCCTCCGTGATTTCCGCCCGCACTTGTTCGTTCCAGAGACCCTCTCCCAAGTAACTTCCACGGTAATCGTAAGGAACCTCGTCCGGGTAATATTGACGGCGCGCATCGATCGCAATAGGGATCATCCTTGTTCGATGGAGTACGTGGTTCTCAGAGTACGTAATCTCCTTGATTTCTCCCGGACGCTTAAACGCGTGGACATTTGTCGTTTTCGTACCGATCGCGGAATTGCGCTTGTGAAAACCAATCACCATAGTGATTCGCGTCCCAGGCGATCGATTCGGATACGAACCGTGCAATGAACTTCGATTCACCATGCCGCAGTCACCCGGTGCCAGCATCATAGGTACAGCCTCTGGAAGCCGCTCCGTGATCAAGGGAAACTCGCCACCGTCGGCCAAGCGCCATTGCCGGTGGCTCCCGGGAACCACCCAAAGACAATTCTCCGGTGTCCCTTGGCTCCACGACACGGATAAATTGAAACCGTGCGTTTTACCGGAACCGTCTGGCTGCTCAAGACTCTTCCCCTCTTTCGTCCAATGCGTTCGTCCATCTTGGTGCCATCGGGTTGGCGCACCCTCACCCGCTGCCTTGTGAAAAACAGCCTCATGGAATGGAATGAAATCAGGGCCGTTGACACTCTCGACCATACGTAGAATTTGCGGATGTGCGTACACGCGCAGAGCCGAATCCATCATCATCAACGGATGGGATACCAAACCGACAGCATTTCGAGGTGAGATTTTTGTCTCGGACGATTCGTTCTTTGAAAGCGAATAGTAGCCATTGAATTTCACGGGTCGTCCGAGAATATCCGTCGCGTTATCGTCGGAGATCGGTGCATTGTCGAGGACCTGATCAAATTCTTCCTTGAGTTCAGCGACTTCCCCTCGGGAAATGACGCCAGTGAACACATAGAAACCGGTGCGAAAATACGCGTCGAGTATGTCTTGTTCGAGGATCCCACTTTTCTCAAACCGCATAGGGCCTCGGTTACCAAGCTCAAGCGCATGCTTTTGACCAGCTAGGGAATATTGTTCCCAATTGTCTTTTTCGGCCTGATTCATGTGCCACTCCACAAGTCGACGACGAAGGGGTTCGTACCTTTAAACCTTGATTACGTTACCCAGTCAAGCATAGTGGCTACATCGTTGATTGAAGGAGCCGTCACATGGAGATCAAAGACTGGTCATCGGCTAAAGACACCCCAGCACTTTATCGGGAGTTGAAGGAGCTTGATTTACTAGAAAACTTGGCCGAACTGGAGGCATTTGGATACACCGTGTTGTCCCCAGAAAAGGTGGGTCCCGCCGAGCAACACGAGGAAGCGAAAGAAGTCGTTTTGCGGATAGCTTGTGAACGTAAGGGTTGTTCGCGCGACGAGCTAGCCAGAGTTTTTAGTGGCGGCCAAGAATTGCTTCGCTTTGTCCTTTGGGATGATCTCATTTTCGAAAAATTGGTACTGACTCCTACGGCACTTGGTTTGATTCAGTGGATGGTCGGTACCAATTGCGTGTTGTCGCTGTGTAACGCTTGGGTCAAAGGTAAAGGCAAATCTAGGACTGGTATTCACGCCGATTGGGCCCAATTCGAGATGCCCACCATGGCCGTCGAAACATTTGGTGCGAATTTCAACTATTTACTCACCGACTACTCGAAGGACGATGGCGGCTTATCTTTTGTTCCAGGCAGTCACCGTTGGCGCCGCCTTCCGTCGAGAGAAGAGTCCGCGTATTGGGCTGATAACGCGCAACCTATTGAAGCACCTGCTGGCTCGATGATTATTTGGGGCGACCATACGTGGCATGGCTCCTACCCGAAGACCACCGACGGTCTCCGATTGATGATTTTGGGGATGTACAACCGACCCCACATGCAAACGCAAGAAGCTTACCGACAGACGGTGACGGATGAAGCTCTGGCGCGTAATCCAAAGCGGTTTGCTCGACTTATGAACGTATACAACGCGATGCCGTGGGGAAAGACGCCGGATTACACCATTGCCGGACAAGGCCCCAGCGGATACTTGAGCCTATTCGATGCGGAACCGGTAGGTAAAGTGATGCGGATCCCTGCCCGAGGCGATTATCATCAATACGATCCAAAAACCGGTGAGGCAATCAAAGCGGCGATGAGCGCGGATGTCGGATTTCCAGATCACTACAAAAAATAGGGTAGTGATTCTTGGTGTATATCCAGAATTTGTGACGCGTCGTCAGGACCTCTCGACGTTGCCTGCCCTCGATTTGTCTTCGGGCATTGTCTTGTTGGCACGTTGCATTGCAATGGACATCCACGTTTCGAAGGCCTCCTGCCTTGGCAATCGCTGCGCGATCATCATTCTCGGTTGGTCAGACGTATTAGCGCCGATGGAATGAAGTAATCGTAGGTCAACAAAATAAACATCGCCGGGATCGCCCGTGAGTTCGACAACTTGTACAGGGACGTCATCTATATGACCAACGTCTTCCATAAACCGAGATCGACTGTCATCGCCACCCTTGCCAGTAAGCTCCCGAAAATAGGCGTGACGTTTGAGCTTTTTCTTAACACCTTTAGAACTAAGGTACTCGACTTCATTTAACAGCCGGTGGCTGCCCGCGAGCACCAGTGTTCCTCCTCCTTTGGGTTCGACTCTATTGAGAAAGGTGAACATCTCGGGTCCTGGGGGCCCTATGGCTGAACTACGTGGCATATCAAGATGCCAAATGCTTCTTGGTACCTCCCATTCACCATCCCATCGGCCATCGTGATTCAACACGTAACTTCGCGGTGCGGTAAACAGAAATTGTGTAATAGGTGGGGAGAGTTCCAGTTCATGGCCGGACACTAGATCCCTTGCGTAAGCGAGTACGCAATCCGTCAAGATGGGTCGCAAAGTCTTTGAACTTCGTGAGATTTCTTTGATCGTGATACTCAGTTTCTTTGCGGCTTCGGCATCGGCTGGAGGCAGCCAACCTTCGCTCCCCCAAAATCCGTGTCGGCGTAACCGTTCTATAACCATCTCTCGAATGGGGTCGACGATTTCGACCGGAATAAGGCCTTCGATTTTCACGAATCCCCATTCAATGAAGACCTCTTTTTGTTCTTGCGAGAGCATGGATAGGATCGTCTTTTGATCAGCAAAAGAACCGGTGACGAGAATACCTCAAACGTTCGGTATCCCGACATGTATCTGATTTTGGGTCATGCTAGCGTGCCGTTAGTGGGATCTTCGCATCACAAGAAAATGCGAATCCGATGAACGCAACACAACTACAATTCAGAGCGCATGAATAAGGTAGATAACGGCAATGGATTGGAGATGGCGTACCTCGACGCGGGTCGCGGTGACGACGTCGTACTCCTACTCCACGGTTTTCCCGAAATCGCATACAGTTGGCGCCGCGTGATACCTATCCTCACGCAAGCTGGTTACCGGGTTATTGCACCAGACCAACGAGGATATGGCGAAACCACAGGCTGGCCTTCAGGCTACGATGTCGACTTAGAACCCTATTCATTTAAGAACTTGGTTGACGACGCCCTCGGCTTGTTGAATGCCCTGAACATTCCATCGGTGGCAGCAGTCGTCGGCCACGATTTTGGCTCTCCGGTGGCGGCTTGGGCGGCGTTGACGTGTCCCGACGTCTTTCAACGACTCGTCTTGATGAGCTCGCCGTTCGGCGTGTCGACAACAAACGTGTTTGACGTGGTTGCCGGTTTGCAACCACCACGAGCCCACTATCACCAGTACTATGCAACGCGTACAGCCGACCGCGATATGCGATATCCACCGCAGGGCCTCCACGATTTTCTTCGTGGCTACTTCCATTACAAAAGTGGAGACCATGCGGCGAACCTTACGCGTCCATTGGCAGCACATGAATTGGATTTGCTCCCCACCTACTACGTCATGGAAGCTGGAAAAACGATGCCTGAAACGGTTCTCGATGAAATGCCCACGGAGCCTAGCAATTGGCTCACGGATGACGAATTGGCGATCTATTGCCGCGAATTTGAGCGGACGGGTTTTCAAGGAGGGTTGAATTGGTACCGCGCCCGTCTCGCTGGTGTCGATTCAGTGAGGCCAGGTGTCATACGAGTGCCCACGGCGTTTATAGCCGGCAAACACGATTGGGGCGTCTACCAGTCACCGGGCTCGTTCGAATCAATGCAACGCACTATTTGTAGCGACATGCGAGGCGTCCATCTCGTCGACCATGCCGGGCATTGGGTACCGCAAGAACAACCAGAGATCACTTCAACGTTGCTATTGAATTTTCTTGCGTGAGCGTTCGATAGAGTCTTCTATTCGACCGGCCGGCAGGTGACTGATCTCGAGCCTGCTCCTTCGCCATCTGGGTCAGCATATCCGTCGAGTCGTGAACCGCCGCGGGCTGCGACCGCATAAACCCTTCCAAACCGGCCTTCTTCTCTTATCTCGTCGACATCAAACCGCGCCGACCGCCATTTACGAATGACCCGCCGTGACCAGCCCTTCGCGGTACGATCGACTTCCATGCCGCGCAGGTGAACGTGCCTAACATTTTGTTCATCGATGGTACTCATCGGGTGTACGCGGGGTGCCGAGATCGCCGCTTCGAGCGGCATACCTCGATCGAGGACTCTCGAAATCACTTGCACGATGGCTGATGGAATTCGTATCCCGCCAGCAGCCCCAAGCACCATCACCACTTGGCTATCCGACGTCACAATGACCGGTGCGATCGATGTTCGAGGGCGCTCCCCGGGAATATTGCGTCCCGTTCGTAAGTACCTACCCATCGTGGCGGCATACACAATGCCGAGCTCGGCTGTTGCAACTTTGGCACCAAAAATGGGCCCTAGGGTTTGAGTGAGCGAGACGGTCATCCCACTACAATCGTGGATCGAAAAATGACTCGTGTGCCCATCATCTTGACGATTCGAATCATCTTGAAAGGCCAATTTTTGATCATCACTAAGCCACGCAATGTCGGAAGTCTTCTTGACGCTGGAAGCTGATTCAAATTCAACGGGTCGGTAGATCGATGCGCTGTGCTTTCTTGCCCATGTCCCATCGAGGACGGGGGCCATGTCTTGTTCGTAGTAGTCGTCACTCATCGACTGAATCGCAAGCCCCAATGCTTGACTGACTAGGGCCGCCCACTCCGCTTCATGGAGGTCTTCCATCTCAAAAGGTTGAAGCAGACTCAAGGCCCTGACCACCAGTCCACCACCACCAGGGGCGGCGAGTGTGTGGACAGTGTGATCGCGGTATCGATACGCGATGTAGTTACCCGGTAGGATGCGGTACGCCGAAAGGTC
>ERZ651768.2224-NODE-2224-length-13635-cov-9.462900_pt1 | contig 13635 bp, 9 predicted proteins | sample MGYA00514754_ERZ651768 | MGnify/ENA metagenome assembly ERZ651768 | reverse complement strand
TGGACCATCGGTCGTACCCGGCTCTTCAGACGTGGTGGCAGGTGCTTCGTAGCTGCTTTGGTCGTCGCCTGAATTATTGTCGTTTTCGCTCATGATCCTTCCTCTGCTCTATCGATCTACGCCTTCGATATTAGTCCTCGTCTCGGGTCTCGGCCAGTTCGTAGCTGCGCCACCTTCCCTACCTTTCATGTCCACGTCAGGTTGCCTTCAACTAACCGATGTGATGCTCTAGTTGGTCCTTTGGGGGAGAACAACAATGAATCGAATGAAAACTCTGTGGAGTGTGCTCGGAGCACTGGCAATCCTGACAACGGGAAATACTTTCGCCGCGCATCATGAGAGCGGAGAAAAAGCCAAGATCAACCCTACGCGTTCCGACCTCGATCCAAACCGGGTAGCACGACGTGCTCAAAAAAAGGAAAAAGACGGCCTAATCGACGCATGCTGGCTGAAAGCAAACAGCATGACTGTTGGTCAGTGGGCAGGATCAGGGCATTGGATGAATCCCAATAACCAGCAGACATTTAGCGGGATATTTACCATCAAGGAAACGTCACCGGGTAATTTCAAATTGAACGGGACAAATGCCGCTGGCCAAGCGCAGGAAACGACTTGGGGCGTGTCCAACGGCAAGTACAATAGAAATGGAAATCCGTTTGCCGTGACACACTGTTCCGATCACGGTAGTTACATGTTGGTCGTTCAGAGATCTCGCAACGATGCCTTCGCTTTGGTCTATACAGGTGCGTATAAACAAGACGCTGTCATGCATGTGACCCAAGGGCGTCCCATTGGCACCGACATTCCCTTCGGACCATTCTTTTCACGCCTCGATACTCGGGTGAAATGATCGGTTAGGTGCTGTGGTTTGGGAGAACGTGGTGGCGTACCCATCTGTCCATCGCAAGGTACTTTGGTACGGGTGGTGATTAAGTTGCGCTACCCGCCTCTCCCAACTTCTGAATCATCGTAACTGGGTCATCGGACGAGCAAATCCCTAATACAGGATAGGCCGACCACCATCCTGCAAAAAGGGGGGGATGGCGCTGGCGCGCGGCGCTGGGTATTGCTAGGGGGTATGCCCCTTCAGTCTAAGTGTTTCTAGTGAATCTCGCCGTCCGGAGACGCCTTTCATTCGCTGACTGCAATCGCGTTGATGTTGACGTTGTTGATCCAGCAAAAGTTGACCGCCGATCCCCAGCGAATCTCGACGCTATAGGCTCCTTCTGCAGACTCCGGGAGCATGACGAAGCCGGCCGCGGGTTCATAGGGCCCGACCGAAAGGATATTCTCCCAGGCGCTACCGTCGACGCTAATGTCGATCGTGCACGTCGAGGCGCCGTCTTTTGAAGCTGCGAACGACAACGTGATGTAGCGAAGTCCCAAGCTTGAGATCGTCTTGCTTAGAGCGCCGCCGGACGAGTACCACGTGCCGCCGCTGCTGAAGCCTTGATCGCCGCTCGCTACCATGTTGCCGGTCTGAAGACCCGTGCCGGGACCAAGACCCGTGGTGGGATCACCCTCTCCGGAGGAGAACTCGTGAGACCAGACCGAAACGATGTCGTCTGCTTCGACTTCCACCAACAGTTTGAGCAGTTCCGTTTCTTGCTGGTCGTAGGGGGTACCAACTTCATCGTTATGGAGCAAATCGTGAGCCCATGGCTCTGCGTCTTCCGCTGCCTGGGTCGTCCACGAGCCCCACGAGTATTTCGTTTGGTTTCTCCCATCGACAAGTCCCCAGCTGTAGGCGCCGACGTCATTCTTTCTCATGACCGGCGAGATAGCTTGGAACGTGCTCCCAATCTGGCGGGCCATGTACTCGGTGCACACTATGGGCCGACCGTACTCCTTCAGACCGTCGATTATGTATTGGACGCCATCCCGGGAGGAGTAGCTGTGGAAACTGATGACGTCGGATACGGCGAGCTGGTATTCATTGATCGACGTGAGCCGCTCGCCCTCGGCAGTGGGAAAGTTTCGCCAAACCCCAGCGGTGAGAGGCTGCGAGGGACCAACCTCTCTGGCCCAGCCGAAGGTTTTACGAAGCAGGGCCTCCGCACCAGCATCTTTGTCCTCTGGCGAAAGTCCATAGGCGTAAACGCCAAACCCGTCGGGTTCGTTGAACAAGTCCCAGATGATCACGCGTGGGTCGTCCTTGAAACGCCCAATGATCCCTTTGACGTAGCCCTCCAGTTCGTCGTGCCGAGCGTGGTCTCCGAGAATCGCTTCTCCTGGACTCTGGACCCAGCGCGAGGCCGTGACGTGTTCACGCGGATCTAGCTGTTCATAAGCTTGGGTGGGGTCGGCGGGCATGGCCCCATATGCAACGGTCTCGACGTTGGCTCCATAGGGATTCTCGTCCCACACTCCGTCGAAGATCACCAACATGGTCCCGATCCCGTGTTTATCGGCGATGGCCAGGAAGTTGTCGATCCGGTCGAGATACGCTTCCGACCCCTGGTTCCACACCACGTCGTGGAGGAAGACGCGTATCGTGTTCATGCCGATGCCCGCAGCCCATCCGAGCTCGCGGTCGATGGCAGCTTCGTCGTAGGTGTCCGCCTGCCACATTTCAAGCATGTTGACTGCGTAGGCGGGGGTGAAGTTCACTCCCATTAGCCACCCGTGGGTATCGCGCCACTCTTTGGCCCTCTCGATCGTCCAGCGTGACAAAATGACCGGGTCGATGGGTCCGGCATCTATATACGACCCAATTTCAGTTGCGCTCGCCCGTCTTGCCGTCTCACTCACTGCGCCCTCGGTGAGGGTCTGCCCGGTAAATCCAAAGAGATACCGCAACAACAACAGTCCATCGGTGAGCGCATCGGTCGTGCCGTCGTCGTCAATGTCCAGGTACACGCTGTCGGTTTGCAAATACGATTCGATTTCACTCGCCGTTGATCGGCTCGCGTCACCCGCGATCGCACCTTCTGTCAACGTGGTCCCGGAAAAACCAAACAGGTGTCTGAGGACAAGTAAACCGTCGGTCAAGGCGTCCTTCGTGCCGTCACCGTCAATATCGAATGTGTCGATTGCGCGAACCGACGGTCCGCCCAATAAAGCAAGCGCGATAAGAACAACACAAGCAGATCGACTCATCATAGGATGGGACGCGTTTTGGACTATTGCAAAAACTACGCGACGCTCCGTTAGGCGTCAAAGCAAAAGGTTCGCTACCGAAAGCGCAGCGAAAACCCAGAATCAAGCGCGCATATCCCCAATACAGGATAGGTCGACCACCCTCTTTGTCGATCGTGCAATTTTTCAAAGGCGTGAGTAATAAAGCCATAAGTACGCGATCTTCATTGACAACGCATAAGGGAATCTGAGATTTTCCCTACCCGATTGTTTCGCACTCATCGTAGATGCCGAAACCAAAAAATATGCGTGAAGCCGCGATCAGGAATCACTACCTGACACGACTGAGTGAACTTCTCCGACAGATATACATCCGACGCCCTTCCTCAAGCGCAAAGACAAGCGATGTTCACGAACGTCTGAGCGGCTTTATCGAAGCCGCACTGATCAGTCGAACCGTATCGAATGCGGATATTCAGGCAGCGGTTGATCAAGAACACATGAAAGCTTATGGCCTATCGGTCGAAGAGCGCGGTCAGATTCAGCAACAGATTCTTGCAGCTTGCGAAGATCACGACTGGTCATCCTTTGACGAACCCGCGGTTAGTCGGCGGAAGCCCAAGCGAGCGGTTCAACGGGGCCAATTAGATAGACGCGAAAAACGATGACAATCATCCATCACGTGCGTGGGTAGGTTGTTGATCATGTTCGTCAATGACGTGCCCATGAGCCCCAGACGCGTAGGTATTCCGGAATAACCAATTCGCCGTTGGCATCGGTATCAAGCGAAGTAAAGACGGCGTCGACCAGATTTGCGTCGTTAATCATCCCGTGCCTGAGCATTTCCTGTTTGAGCACCCGACCATCGCTATCGGCGTCCATGCTATGAAATATCTGCTTGGCCTCGTCCGTGATAATCCGATTTTCGATGTACTCCGCCTCGGTTACGGTGGCATCGTGATTCGCATCTGATGCTAGGAAAATTCCGGCGCGGGCCTGACGATCCATGTAACGACCGTCATCGACGTACTCTTTAACCGAGAGCTTGTTGTTTCCGTCACGATCCATGAATCCGAAAACGCGCTTGTAACCCTTTATCTGATCTTGGGGTACACCCTTTGCCCCCCGATATCCAAACTGCACAAGGATTTTCTCTGGCGTGAGGCCACCAATGAGGGGCCTAGGCCCGGTGGCCTTTTTGTTATCAGCCTGAAACGCGGGGGCTACGCTCGCACGTGTGCCCCGGCGCCAACTCCAAGGTTCGATAGGACTATCTGAACCCCACAAACCGGCTTTGCGTTGTCGAGCTGTTCTTTCATCTTCGAGCAACGATCTATCCTGCAGGTACTGTCGGTACACCCACGCATGGCCTTCGCGCACCATCTCTCGATTGATGTCCCGTGAACCAAGTAGCACTTTGCCTACAAGGCGTCCATATCGATCCGTCTCGGTCGTATGGATCGTCACCTTCGCTCTATTGAGCTTATCGGCAAGTGCACGTGATGCTTGCCTTCCCCAAGACTGATCTCTTTCCGGAGTGTCAATTTCAGAAAGCCTTATCACGTGCTTGGTCAAACCAACGGATACATGAATGGTGTCGCCGTCGACGACTCGAGTGACCGTTCCGGTTATTTCGTCGCCATATGCGGTAGCGGCGAAGAACGCTAAAGCAACGAGCCAGCAAGAATCGAGTGCGAAAAATTTGTTGGATGAGGGCTGCATAGCCTAAAACCTACGCCTCTGCCCGAAGCCTGTCATGCCTCTCAGGTTGCCATCAAGGAGCCGATGTGATGCTCTAGCTAGTCCTTTGGAGGAGTACAACCATGGATCGAATGAAAACTTTATGGGGCGTAGCTGCGGCAACTACCGTCCTCGCACTGGTACCAGTGTTTGCCGATCACCACGAAAGTGCGGCCGCAGAGGCCGAAACCCCTGTGTCGTTCAACGTCCAAGCTCAGCTGTGCACGCTGAAAACGGGCAAGACAATGGCGCAATACGACAAGATGGTACAGGGTTATTTCAATTGGGCTAAAAAGCACGACGTTGAAGTCCTATTTGTTCGTCAGACACCGCTTTTCACCCACGCAAATGCGACGACCGAACCCGAACATGAGTTTGCTGAGTTCCTTATCTCAAACTATGAAACCTCGGGAGAGGCTTGGGATAAATGGTTGTCAACTGAGGACGGACAAAAACTGAATGCAACTTGGCAGGAACTTGCGTCCTGTCACGTGAAAATGGGTGCCCTCTACATGAAATGGGCTGACCAAGCCGCATTGGATGCTGACGACGATCGAATCGTCACTTGGGATTGGTGCACACGTAGAGAAGGCGTCTCCAGCGACCAACTCAAAGCCAAGCACGACTCAATCGTTGCGGCCTATCCAGAAGGTCTAGCCAACATCGCTTGGGCCGTATTTATTCCTCAGATCGGTAGCGCTAATGCTCCCGGAGATTTCGCAAATATCGTTGCGTATCCTGATGTGAAAGGCCTTATGGCAAGGCAAAAGTGGTTAAACGAAGACGAGGGCTGGCGTGTGATGCGGGACTACTACACGTCATACGCAAGTTGCTCCGGACCCTCGGCCTCCATTGAGCAAGTGCTGCATCGACCCGGTCAATAGCAGCCGCTTTCGACGACCTAAATATGCGCTCACCAGATCAATTAGTACTCTGGTGGCTACGGTAAGACGTGCATCGGGATTCAATCGGTAAGGTGCGGAGCTTCTATAAAACTGAGAGTGGCATTCGCTGGTATTGTGAACTGAGGGGTAAGGGCGAAACGATCGTTCTTATTCCGTCTGGTGAAGGCGATTGTGGGTCGTTTTCTGCGGTCGCAGACTTGTTGGCAACTAAATATCAGATACTAACATTTGATATGCCGGGTTTTTCCCGAACAAGTGCGCCAAAACATTTCGGTTCGGTATCCGGAGACCAAACTGCCCAGCAAATTGTTGCGCTTCTAAAGGCCCTACGGATAGATCGCGCTGTGTTTTACGGATGCAGCTCTGGCGGCGTGTTCGCACTCTCGATTGGAGCATTGTATTCCGAGTGTGTGAAGGGAGTGATTGTCCACGAGGTCGCATATGCGGAGACGCGAGCGGATGGACCGCTAAACCAGCTAGGAGTGCTTTCTGACGATGAGATACCGGGCAGTTTAGCGGCACTGTTTCGCGAGAACCTCAACTCAAACCCAATTGCGTGGGATGCGCTAGGAATGGATTTTCATGATCGGCTCAAGGCAAACTACGTCACGTGGGTGCGTCACTATGTAGCACCCGCTGGTGGCCAAAAATTGGTTAGGGAGTATGTCCCAGAAGAGCTTAAAAAAGTCCCAATAGCCTGGACGTGTGGCTCGCTGACGGAGCACTCAGAGCTGATTGAATTCAATCAGGTGTTGGCGGCAAAAGCGAACGTACCCCTAGAAACTCTTCCCTGCAAACACTTTCCCCAAGTGGAAATTCCAGAAGCATTGGCAGACCACATCCGAAACCAGGTGACCGCTTTTTAGCTTGGAATAGACGCGTTGCTCGCACCAACCAGCATGTCGAGGAGCGTACCTGGATTTTCCGGGAGTGTGTTTCCACGCCATGCGATGTGCCGATCGGGTCTGACAACGTAGCAATTGTGCTTGTAGCACGCTAGCGCTGGTCGAGGTGCAGCAATATGTGTAATTGGGATGTTGCGATGCAAAGCTTCGTTCATCAAAGAGGAACAACTGTCGTCCGAAAACGTCAACAGCGCGAAGTCTTTCCCCATTTGGTCGTATAGAGAACTGCCGTCAGGCAGCCAAAAGTGAGGTGCTCGGCAACCGGGTACAGAGGATGGAGTCGCGGTCCCCATATCATACGAAGGAGGTTGTTCATCGTCGTAGTGAATGACTGGAGAATGGTCGTAGTAATAACCAAAGTTCAGTCCCTCACACGCGAATTGTGGGATATTCATGGCATTGAGCCGTCTACCGAGTAGTTTACGTAGGAGCCAGCCAATAGGTGATTTCGATACCAGCACACGAGGTATCTCTCGGCCGCGTGCCATTTCTACATTCTCGAGTGCTTTCGCCATGGCAAAGCGAGATACTTGCTCCGTGATTGGGTGGCGCTCAAGCTCGTGCGCATCAAGAAGCGATTGGTCGGCCCATCCGTTGATGACACCAGCCAACATCCAAGTGAGGTTTGTGACGTCAGCGATTCCGGCGTTCATGCCGTACCCTGCTGCTGGGATCCAGACGTGAGCGGCATCTCCGGCGATGAATACGCGACCCTTTCGAAATTTGTTGGAAACCAACCTACGCGCAGTCCAATCCTTCTGGTGCACAATTTCGTATGTAAAATCTGGGCCGACTCCAAGAACGCGTCGTATGCCTAGGTCGAGATCTAGGTCAGAAAAGTCCTTCGCTCGATGAGGCAATGCACAATGCACAAGCCAAAGTTCGTTCCCGTCGATCGCAATAACCGTTCCTGTACCTTCTTGAGATAATGTCCAAGCCATCCAGGGGGGGCGAAAGTTAATCTTGTCGCGTAGCTCGGTAGTTCGAATCAATGTGGAGCGTGTCCGCCCCAGATCTGCATCGCCTTCGAACTGAAACCCTAGGCTTTTTCTGACGATACTGCTCGCACCATCAGTGCCGATCACATAAGCGGCGTTGAGATGCAATGGTTCGTTAGCGTCGAACTGTGCGTGGACCGTGACCGAGTCTCCATTGTCGATGACTTGGGTTGCTTCACATGCCCAAAAGGACTTTATGTATTCACATGCTTGGACCTTTCTTTGTAGAACAGGTTCTAAATACATCTGTGAGAGGCGCACGACAGGTTCTGGGGTCAGCCAGTGACTATCTGGAAATCCAGGTGCTGACCGACCGTTCTGCCCATACCGCTCCGCTCTACTCGGCAGTCTTATACGCGCGAATGGCTTATCAAGAAAACTGGTTGCGTAGGTGACGTCAGTTGGGTGCTCGTCCGGGAGCCCGGAAGCGCGAACTTCCTCCGAAAACCCGAGTGAGCGAAACATTTCCATCGTGCGTGAGGAAATCGAATTGCAGCGTGCGTCTGCTGGCGTGGAGATATCGCGCTTTTCGATAATTGCTACTCTGATGCCCCGTTGGGCGAGATCAAGTGCAGCAGTCATGCCCACAGGACCCGCACCCACAATAATCACATCGTAATCGGCCATTCATACTCCTATCTTTTTTGTTTATTTTGGATCCGGTGGTATCCCCAGAATTGAGGATGCATTTGTAGTCAGGATTTCAGACTGTCTGCAGATCGGCGCGAGCATATGCTCAGCAAAAATAGTGCGATAGAAATTGTTTCAACTGTGGGCACCAAAAAAGTAATCATCATACGTACCAGATTCGACGAACAACTCAGCCAATCGGGCGCCATCGCCAGAGACGACGGCGGTAGAAAAACTTTCTAGAAAGCGCTCATAACCGGACACGACTAAATCTGAGTCGCAGGGGTTCGATTACTCTCCATAGCCGCGAGCATTTCGGTCAGCGTTCTGTGGAAATGGACAATCGCGCCCTCGAACTGACCAAAGGTGAAGTATTCGTTCGCTCCTGAAGTAAGACTGGCTTGAATCGCCGCAACAACGTCAGCGTCTTCCTTGAGGCCTGATTGCGAGACGAACTCGGCATCGCGGTTTGCTCGTTCCCCGTTTGGATCCAGTTCGTCCGAATTCCTGTTAGTGAAGCGGTAGCTCGTAACCCGTGTACTTGATGGTGATAGTGGCTCGGAGATCGAAACGGTTGTGTGATTCGATAAGACACCAACCATCACGTTTGGGAATAGGTGATGGGTGAATGTGACCATTCCGTCAATACGACGCTTTTCCTCGGGCAGGTTTCTTAGTTTTTCAATTCGTCGAAATGGATAGGTTACACGGGCATTGGGACCGAACGTTTCAACCACGTTCAGGTTGTCGAACCCATATGGGAAGAAGGTTGTTTTATGGGTGGGTTTGATATGGTACCCCTCAATGTTGCCTTCCAGATTGAGTTTCCAGTTTGCCTCAAATGTTTTCTCGTTGGTGGATAGCAACCGTTGGTTTGGTTCAAGCATGGTGGGTAAGCTTTCAAGTGTGCCGCAGCCTATCGGTTCCTCTTGCGTAACGAACACCAAGCCTCCGCGCTCCTCTGTTTTGACGGGTACTAATCCATATTTGCATTTCTCAATATCCGGAAAGCCTTGTTCGTGGGGAATGTGGCGAAGAGCGCCATCCAAGCCGTAACTCCACGCATGATAGTCACATACAAACACGGGCTTGCGACCAGTTCCGTGGGCTACTTGGGCACCTCGGTGTCGGCATGCATTACGAAACGTTCGAACTATTGCGTCTTCTCCTCTAACGGCGACGAGTGGAGTGTGTGCGGCCGTTCGAGCTACATATGATCCAACTTCCGGGAGGGATGCAGATGGGCAGTACACTATCGGTAGCCGCCGCATTAGTTGGATCTCAGCATTAAAGCGATCGGGGCACGTGTAGTTACGTACTGGCTCGCGCCACATTCCATCTCCGACATCGGTTGTTTTGTTGTCGATGTGTTCGAATACGCGGTTGATAACTTCGTTATCAGACAGTAGTTCAGACATGGTGTCTTACTCAAAGTCGCAATGCTCTTAGCGGTCATTGTAGACTGATGGTCTCTGAAGTGCCGCGACCGACTATGAAAACGAGACGTCACTTCTGTGTCTCGGAGAGTCGCCTGAACGCATTGTGTTTACGATAGACCTCCACCTCGATTCAGGGTCCGGTCTGGTTGCAGGTCGCGATGCCAAAAACCCATGCGGACCTCAAGTATGATTTCGAAAACAGGTGTTTTGTAGTTTCGAATGAGAACGGAGTGGTGGCCAGTCTGGCTGCAGGCGATCAACGCGTTGCATACCGCGGCAAAGCAAATGGGTAACGCTGTCGAGCAAGGGGGTGATGACTAGTGTCAGAAAATAGGGCTACTCGATATTTTCAAGGGGCGGTTGCCGTTGTAACCGGTGCAGCTTCAGGCATAGGTAAAGCACTCTCGCTTGCTCTGGCGGATCGCGGGGCAAACGTGGTGCTATGTGACGTACAAGAAGACTTGCTAGCAGACGTCCATGATGAGTCGATTAGGCGAGGGCGTGAGCCGTTGCAACTTTGTGTAGATGTTCGAGATCCAGAGTCGGTTAAGGGCGCTTTGCATCAGGCACGAGATCACTATGGTCGGCTGGATTTGGTTTTTAACAATGCTGGAATTGTGGTCGAAGGAAGCATAGAGCAATACTCCATTGACGATTGGAATCAGATCATTGATATCAATCTCAAAGGGGTCGTGCATGGTGTTCACCACGCCTATCCAATCATGAAAGACCAAGGGTTTGGCCACATAGTCAACACCGCATCGCTTGCTGGACTCATACCTGTGCCTAAAGTAATTGGCTATACGGCCACCAAGCATGCGGTCGTGGGGTTGACGCGCGTTGTTCGTATTGAGGGAGCGAAACACGGTATCCGGGCTACTGCAGTCTGCCCCGGCCAAGTGAGAACGCCTATTCTTAAGGGCGGCAAGTTCGGCCGGGTTTCCAATACGCAGCCAGACATTGAATCGTCGCGAGCATTACTTGAGCCGGACGAGTTTGCTGTAAAAGTTCTCCAACAGGTGAAACGAAACAAAAGACTTATCGTGGAACCGCTCAGCGCTAAGAGAGTTACGATAATAAACAAGCTCCTTCCGGGACTCTACGAGAAGATAGCTCAGAAGCTCTAGTTGAGGAGAGGGCGGACTTGTTCGCGTCCGCGCTCGATTTTTTGGCGGTCGGCACGAAGCTGCAACAAGTCTTCGATGATGTAGCGAGTCAACTCCCAATCGGCTTCTAGGACTTGCAGGCTCGATCCCCCCAGATCGTTCGTCGCGTTGACGTCGGCACCATGTTTTAGCAGGACCTTGACGGTCTTTGGATGTCCGAAAAACGCAGCGGTGATCAAGGGTGTTCCACCATCCCCACCGCGGATGTCGACGAAGGCTCCGTTCGTAAGCAACCAATCGGCGGCTTTGGCTTGGTCCAAGATGGCTGCGACGTGGAGCGCGCTGTTACTGTTTGCATCGGTCGCATTGAGATTGGTTCCAGCTGCCTGATGTTCTTCCAACGCACCGATGTTGCCTGTCCTTGCAGCCGTCCAGAGATCGACGGATGGTGGCGCGGCGCTGTTCGTGATGATTATGTTCAAAAGGTCGTCCCTGTTAGCAGACAACTCGGTATCCCCGCTCGGGACCTTATTCTTGTGCAGCAAATAAGCGGTAACGTTGGCCGTTTCTTCATCGCTCAAACTACCCGTAGCCGCTGGCGGCATGGTGTCGCGGATGGTATTAACCATGTCGCTAAGCGATAAATTGTTCCAGCGACCAAGAAACGGCTTACCGATTAAGATCGTTGCTCTCTCGGCACCGCTTAGATCATCGAGGTGGCACTGTGTGCATACTTGCTGGTAGACGCGCTGCCCCATTTTAGCCTGACTATCGGTGTATACGCCGTTCCAGATGGTGGTTTGCGGGGTGCTTGTTGTCTCTGCTTTGTCTTTTCTTGCCTCGGGTAGTGCATAGGTCAACAGCACGGTATTGGCCACTACCGAAACATACTGATTTCCATCCTTGCCCATGTAAGTGATCGGGTTTGCATTAATTCTCTGCTCGGTTTTGATACTCCACAGTTCTCGCCCGGTCTTGGTTTCAAAGGCGCGAAAGCGTTGATCGGTGGTGGCTCCGATGAAGAATATTCCGCCCGCAGTGGAAGTCGGTCCGCCCATATTTGCGCGGGTGTCGCCGGTTTTTATGCCTGGTGGAGTGCCCTCCACACTACCGAAAGGTATCTGCCAGGCGAACTCGCCAGTGTTCACATCGACCGCGGTTATCGTCGACCAGGGTGTTTTCCAGCAGGGCCAACCATCGACCGTAGCCGATTTCCATACATGGTTGTATAGAATGGGGGATTCTTTTGGGCCGACGTAAATGCCGGTCGCGCCTTCCTCTATGCGCTCAAGTGCGCTGATGTAGCCACCGTCTGTGTTGTTGACGATGTAGTACCCCAGGCTTGGATCAAATGTCGCACCGGTGAATTCGATGCCGCCTCCAGGATGGGCGAACATCATCGTGCCCTCCAGGGAGGGAGGAGAATAAGGGCCGCGATTGCGTCCGCCGTCATAGCTTTCAAACAGTTTGTGGCAGGCGGCGGTGTGCTCTGGCGTCAGTGTTGCGATATCGTCGGTGGTGAAGCCGATCCGTCCGAGCGGTGGTGGCTTAACAGGAAAGGGTTGGGTTGGCGAATAATATTCTCCGGGAACGGTCCCTGCAGGTACTGGACGTTCCTCTATTTCATAGATGGGTTCACCGGTGACTCGGTTGAAAATAAAGAGTAAGGGATACTTGGTTATAGCGGAGACCGCCGGGATCGTCTTACCGTCTTTCACCACATCGAACAGAACGGGCGCTGCTGGCATATCCTGATCCCACAGATCGTGATGAATCGCCTGGAAGTGCCATAAGCGTTTCCCCGTCATGGCATCCAATGCCACGATAGAGTTGGCGAATAGATTGTCGCCGCGCCTGTCCATACCATAGAAGTCGTTCTGGGCCGACCCCAGCGGCATGTATAGGATGCCGCGTTCCTCATCGATCGCGAAGAAACTCCAGGTGTTGGCGCCGGTGGCATTGCGCCAGGAGTCATCGTGCCAGGTCTCATTGCCAAACTCCCCCGCGTGGGGGACGGAGTGAAACGTCCAGACATGCTCCCCGGTACGCAGATCCCAGGCGCGAGTGTCGCCAGCCGGTCCTTTTACCCCCGCCTCGTCGGCATTGTGAACGGGAGTGAACACTAAATGTTTGTAAATTTTTACGCCCGATCCGATGCCATAGTGAAGATTCGGGAAACCGTTCATTACGTCGGGTGTTTTTAAGTTAACCGTTCCATTGTTACCGAACTTTGGATTGGGGATGCCTGTTTTAGCATCGAGGGAAATCAGCTCACCTTCTTCAGTACCAAGAACAATCTGTGGAGGTATCGCGCCTTCTCCAGGCCAGTAAGCCAGTCCCCGCATGGAACTGCCCGTCCAGTGTTTCTGGTGTTCCTCGGAATTCCAGTCTCCTGGAGCGGTGAATTCCCAGATGACTTCTCCGGTCTCTGGCTGTAGCGCTACCACGCGATAGTACGGAAAAGACAGGTAAAGTACGCCATTGACCATTAGTGGGGTCGACTGGGCGCGCTTTGACGCCACACCCCTTTTCACCATGTTGTAGCGCCATACGGGAACTAGCGTTGAAACGTTTTCCGCGTTGATCTGGGTCAGCGGGGAGTGACGCTGATTGCCCGCATCGTGTCCCCATGAAGGCCAATCGCCTTGTCCGTAAACTGGTTTCACGGCGAGGCCCATTAGCAGCAGAATTGAAAACCATGGGGTGAGGTGCCGTCTAAGAGTCTGAGATACCAGAAGACCACCAAGCGCGAATACACACAGAAATGAGGCTCTTGATTTTTTGACGTTGATGCCTCCTTGGTAGTTAGAGATGAGGTGCCGAAAAATCAGGAG
>ERZ651768.2223-NODE-2223-length-13638-cov-8.666912_pt1 | contig 13638 bp, 16 predicted proteins | sample MGYA00514754_ERZ651768 | MGnify/ENA metagenome assembly ERZ651768 | reverse complement strand
AAACTTTATGGAATACCTAAACATCGTGAACTGGATCCATCAGTACTCCTTTTCTTTGGTTATCCTTTATTCTTTGGGTTGATGATTGGTGACTTGGGATATGGATTCTTCTATTTCTTACTGGGTCATTTTTTAGTTAAAAAGTATGGTCACAGTGATGAATTGTTACAGCTTGGTAAGATAATACGTCTTGCAGGTTTCTCAGCTTTCTTCTTTGGAACTATACTATTTGCAGAAGCCTTTGGCTTCCCGATATCCATGCTGAATCATGAATATGTCCTCCACAAGTCGGATTCAGCTGATGTTGGTTTCTTCCTCCTTGCCACAGGTGGAATTGGTCTGTTTTATGTCACTCTTGGTCTAGCCATGGGTTTCTACAATGCACTGAATATGCATAATCTCAAGCATGCAGTCCAGGAGAAGTTATCATGGATTATGATTCTCTGGGGTGGTTTACTCTTTATTCCTCCATGGTTATTCAAACTCTCACTTCTTGGCTCCCGACTTGGTCTATCTGAAGAGCTACTATGGCTGGATTATTCTATAGAATTCTGGATAGGTTTACCACTATTCTTGATTGGTCTTGTTTTAGCAGTCTCAGCAGAAGGTGTTGTAGCTTTAGTTGAAGTTCCTTCTGTTTTTGTCCAAGTTATTTCTTATGTTCGAATTGCAGCTTTGGGAGTTGCAGATTATGGTTTGGCCCATGCTTTCAATGGCATGGCAGCTGGTCATTACGAGGCTTTTGTGGAAGGAGCAACTCTTTCCATAGTCTTTGCTTTACTAATATTTGTAGTAGGACAATTGGTGGTTTTCACTCTGGGCTTGATTGGTTCAGGAATAAACTCCTTGCGTCTTCAGTACGTCGAATGTTTCCCCAAATTCTTTGTTGGAGGGGGAACAGATTACACTCCTTTCGGGTACACCCGAAAATACACACACGAAACGGAGACAACAGTATGAACAGAAAAACGAATCTATACGTTTTGGCAGCAATGCTCTTTGTAGCTTTGCTAGCCATGCCAGCAGTATCTGCGGCCGAGGACGAAGCCGGTCAAGCAGATGATAATGAGAACACAGTGGACGCAGCTAAGAACACAGCCTATGGCTATATGGCCATTGGAGCCGGTCTTGCTATTGGTTTAGCAGGAATTGGTACTGGTATAGCTCAATCCCACACAGGAGCGGCCGCAGTAGGTGCAGTAGCTGAAGATCGAAGCAACTTTGCTAACAGTTTGATCTTTATTGCTATACCTGAGACCGTCGTCATCCTTGGTTTTGTTATCGCAAACCAGATTATGGGTCTAATAGACTTATCAGGCCATTGAGATGGCGCTCCAGGAAATTCTGAGTCAGGTTGAAAAAGCTGGCCAGAAACAGGTAGAGGATATACGCAAATCCACAAATTCTGAGGTGGAATCCAGACTATCTGAGGCTCGAGAGAAAGGCAAGGCAATTGCTGAGGAGATAGCAAACGAGGCCAAACGGCAGATAGAACAATTGGAACAACAGGAAATCCCGGCAGCCGAGTTGGAGGTGAAACGTAACAGACTAGAGACCCAACGCCGAGCGTTGGAAGAGACTAGGCAGAAAGTTCACACTAAACTTGGGAAACTAGGAAAATCAGATCTTGAAAAAGTATACAAGAAACTAGTATCCAATCTGCCCAAAGATGGTACGCTGCACTGCCGCAAGGAAGACGCAGCCTTAGTCGGTAAATTAACATCAACAAAAATGGGAACTTCCATAAGTGAACCTGGTTTTATTGTTGAGACCAAGGACTATCGTCTGGATTTCAGATTTAGTACTCTGGTGGAGAAGGTTTGGCAGGACAATCTTCCAGTGGTCAGTGAGGAACTTTTCGGTAAATGAGTAACTACGCCTACGCTGCAACTAGGGTAAGGGCACGACGTTCGCGTTTACTTGGCCCTGAAAGTTACAACCAACTCTTGAATATGGAATTCTCGGAGATTGCACGATATATTCAGGATTTGGAATACAGGCGTGAGATTGACAAATATGGTGCTTCTTTACGAGGAGCTGATTTGCTTGAAACAGCTTTGTTGGATAATCGTTCAACTGAGATTGGTGAAGTGATTGGTTTTTGTACTGGAGAGCTAAGAAAGAGTGTTGGAGCCTATGCGGAACGTTATCACGTCCGTGGTATCAAAGTTTTACTGCGTGGAATCTTTGACGGTGTATCTTCAGAAGAGTTGCTACGACAAGTCTCACCTATGACAGAGCGTGAGCGTGAACTTTACACACGACTTGCATCGTCAGAGAGTGTTGAGGCCGCAGTAGAACAATTAGAGGGAACACAGTATTATGAGGTTCTTCAGGAGGCCCTGGAAAAAAGGAAGACAGACAGCCTTCAGCCTCTTGAGGATGCTCTTGACAAGGAATATTATCAGGATCTGGTCGCCAATCTCTCTTCTAGTGGAGCGGCAGACAGAGTTTACCGAGGATTTGTTCAGCTTCAGATTGATGTTGCTAATTTGAAGACAATTATGAGATTGAGACACCGTGGCGTGGGTGGTCACGGAGAATTGTTAATCTCGGGAGGTAATCTTGATGAATCCTTATTGGGGGCAACAAACAGTGTGGCAGATATTTTACCAGTTATTGAAGGAACTGCCTATCAGGAGTTTCTGCAACCGATCATGGAGGATTTCGAAGACAATGGTTTGAACAAAGTGATACAGGCTCTGGAAAATCATGTATCTACGACATCTAGGCGTTATTCCTATTTGTATCCGCTATCTATTCTGCCGATTCTGGATTATTTACTTAGGAAGGAGAAAGAAGTTAGAAATTTGAGAACAATTGTTCGTGGCAAGGATTTAGAGTTATCTAACGAGCAAATTGAGGAGATAATGGTGGTATAATGGAGATAGGAGTGATTGGTAGAGGTATGTTTACTACAGGATTCCGTCTTGTGGGAGTTCACAAGTGGTTTAGTGTAGATGATGAGACTACTTCCGAAAAGGCCGTTAACCTGGCTTTGGAGGATAAAGAGATAGGTGTTTTAGTTATTCATGACACCGAATGGCAGGAACTAGAGGACAAAACTCAGGCTAAACTGAGTAATAGTGTACATCCTACAGTAATTGCCATCGGTTCAGAAGTTGATGACACCTTGAGAGAGCGAATAAGAACAGCAGTAGGAGTTGATTTATGGAAGTAAAAGCAAAAGGTGAAATATATCGGGTTTCCGGCCCGGTCGTGACTGCCGAGGGAATTTCCCCTCGAATGTATGATGTGGTACTAGTGGGCCACGAGAAGTTGATGGGTGAAGTCATACGTCTGGAAGGGGAGAAATCCACAATTCAGGTGTATGAGGATACATCAGGTATAATGCCCGGTGAACCTGTTGAAAACACAGGTGAGTCACTCTCAGTAGAGTTAGGGCCTGGTCTTCTCAGATCAATTTATGATGGAATTCAGAGACCTTTGCCAGTCCTGCGAGACAGTATGGGTGATTATATTCTCAGAGGTGTTACAGCACCTGGTCTTGACCACACCGTAAAATGGGATTTCAAGGCCACTGCTAAGGCTGGTGATGAAGTCAATGGAGGAGATATCCTGGGAACGGTTCAGGAGACTCCAACTATAGTACACAAAATATTGGTCCCTCCCAAAGTGAGTGGGAAGATCAAGAGCATAAAGAAAGGAAAATACACTGTTGATGAGGTAATAGGTACGCTTGAAGATGGAACTGAATTGCAATTAATGCATAAATGGCCGGTTCGTGAACCACGACCATTTTCTAGAAAACATCCACCAGATATACCGTTAGTTACAGGAACTAGAATTTTGGATGGCCTATTTCCAATAGCTAAAGGAGGTACGGCAGCAATTCCCGGCGGTTTTGGTACTGGCAAGACAGTTACCCAGCAGACTCTGGCGAAGTGGTCAGATGCACAGATTGTGGTCTATGTAGGATGTGGTGAGAGAGGTAATGAGATGACGGAAGTTCTAACTGAATTCCCCCATCTGAAAGACCCCAAGACTGGTGGGCCTTTGATGGACCGGACGGTTCTGATCGCGAATACTTCAAACATGCCTGTGGCAGCTAGAGAGGCTTCGGTTTACACCGGCATCACTCTGGCTGAATATTACCGTGATCAAGGATATGATGTTTCTCTGATGGCAGATTCAACATCAAGATGGGCCGAGGCTATGCGTGAAATTTCCTCGAGACTTGAAGAAATGCCTGGTGAAGAAGGATATCCTGCATATCTGGCTTCCCGACTTTCTGAGTTCTATGAGAGAGCCGGGAGAGTTGAGACCATGGCCGGAGATGATGGTTCTGTAACAGTAATTGGTGCAGTTTCACCTGCAGGTGGGGATTTCTCGGAACCGGTTACGCAGAATACCCTGCGAATCGTCAAGGTATTCTGGGCTCTGGATTCCAAGTTGGCGCAAAAGAGACACTTTCCGGCTATTAACTGGTTAACAAGTTATTCACTATACAATCGGGTCTTAGGTGATTGGTATAGCGAAAACGCATCCGAAAAATGGAGTGATAATATTGCGACCACAATGGCCATATTACAGGAAGAGTCTGAACTTCAGGAAATCGTACAATTGGTTGGTTCCGATGCTCTTCCCGAGGATCAACAGCTTACGTTGGAAGTGGCTCGGTTGTTAAGAGAATTCTACTTACAGCAAAATGCTTTCCACGATGTAGACACTTACTGCAAGCTTAATGTTCAAGCTGAGTTTCTGGATGTGATATTGTATTACAAAGAATTAGCTGAGGCAGCCCTTGCATCAGGGATTTCAGTTCCCAATCTAACTAGTATTCCAGTATTGGAAGAACTCGGCCGTTCTAAGTTTGAAGAGAATTTCAATGATTTGTTACCAAAGTTGAGAAAGCGAATCAAAAATGAAATATCCGGATTAAAGGAGGACTAAAATGCAAAAAGAGTACAAAACAATAAGTGAGATTGCTGGGCCTTTGGTCTTTGTTGAGAAGACGGAACCAGTAGGATATGGTGAATTGGTACAGATCGCAATGCCCGACGGTTCAACCAAGAGAGGACAAGTACTTGACACTTCAAAAGATATAGTTGTGGTACAGGTCTTTGAGGGTACATCAGGTATTGATCGAGCGTCTGGCGTAAAGTTCCTGGGTGAAACAATCAAACTCTCGGTTTCAAAAGAAATGCTTGGACGTATCTTTAATGGGGCTGGAGAGCCGATAGATGGTGGTGCACCAATTGTCCCAGAAAAAAGGAGCGAGATTATTGGTGCGGCTATCAATCCTTACTCTAGGGCTTCTCCACATGAATTCATTCAGACCGGGATATCGACTATAGATGGTTTGAACACTCTGGTTATGGGTCAAAAGTTGCCTATTTTCTCAGGTTCAGGACTACCTCATAATGACATTGCATTACAAATTGCAAGACAGGCTAAGACATTGGGAAGCGATCGTGAGTTTGCGGTTGTCTTTGCAGCAATGGGGATAACTAATGAAGAAGCACACTATTTCATGTCGGATTTCGAGCGTACTGGTGCTCTTTCACGAGCGGTCGTACTTATGAATCTAGCGAGTGACCCTGCTGTAGAGCGATTAATCACACCCCGTATGGCTTTGACCGCGGCAGAATACCTTGCATTTGAGCATGGATACGATATTCTTGTTATTCTAACAGATATGACAAATTATTGTGAGGCTCTGCGACAGATTGGAGCGGCTCGTGAAGAAGTTCCAGGTAGGCGTGGTTATCCTGGTTACATGTACACCGATCTTGCCCAGAATTACGAAAGAGCTGGTTTAATCAAGGGGAAGGCCGGTTCTGTGACACAGGTACCTATTTTGACAATGCCTGGTGATGATATTACACATCCAATTCCAGATCTGACAGGTTATATTACGGAAGGACAGATTGTGGTTTCAAGAGAATTACACCGGAAGGGAATCTATCCCCCCATCTTTGTCTTACCTTCTTTGTCACGTTTGATGAATGCAGGTATTGGAGAGGGCCAGACTAGGGAAGATCATAAACAATTGAGTGACCAGCTTTATGCAGCCTATGCAGAGGGTGTGGACCTAAGAGGTCTGGTTGCAATTGTTGGTAAAGAAGCTCTTTCTGAAAGAGATCAGAGGCTATTGGAATTTAGTGACGACTTTGAGGATCGTTTTGTTAGACAGGGCCGTGAGAATGACAGACATATAGGGGATGACACCCTCGAACTTGGTTGGGATATGATAAGTGCCCTGCCTGAGTCAGCTCTTACTAGGATTGATAAGAAAATAATGAGTCAATATCACCCAGCTTACCGCGATAAAAGCAAAAAATGAGTATAGCAGACGTTAAACCCACACGCTCAGAACTTATAGTCACCCGGAGGCGTATCAAACTCTCTATAAGTGGACATAAATTGCTTAAAATGAAGCGTGATGGTCTGATTATCGAATTTTTCGAGCTTCTTCCTAAAGTCAAGGACATGCGTTCTCAATTAGTTGAACTTTACACAGTTGCAGACAAAAAGTTGGCTGTGGCTATGGTGGCTGACGGTAAGAGCGCCCTGAGGTCGGCAGCGAATTGTGTTCGCACACCTCCTCAAGTCGAATTAAGTGAGCATAACATAATGGGGGTTGTGGTTCCCAAGATCAAAGTTTCTACTATACAAAAATCTGTTGAAGAACGAGGGTATGGTCTGATTGGCACATCGGTTCGAATTGATGAGTCGGTACACGCTTTTGAGAAACTGACAGAAAAGGTTCTGGAGGCTGCGGAACTAGAGACTACCATGAAAAAACTTTTAGATGAGATCGAATCTACCAAGCGCAGGGTCAATGCCCTGGAATTCAAGGTCATACCTCAGCTCGAAGAAGTTGCTGCCTACATTACTTTACGTCTGGAAGAATTGGAAAGGGAAAATATTTTCAGGCTGAAGCGCATAAAGGCCTAATGCTAAGATCTTCGTTTGAATGGCTACAAGAACAGTTTGACGACTCAAAAAAGCGTGAGCGTTTGTTCAAAATAGTAGCGATAATCTCACAAGGCATGCTCTTCTTGGGTGTTATCTTGATAATATGGATATTGCAGGACGATTTACGCTCTATTTTAGGATCCTAGAGTTATTCTTTCATCTTCGTGTAGCCGCATTTACCACACGAGGAACGGTTTTTGTGCTCAGCTAGGAAGACCCCAGATCCACATTCTGGACAGAAATCTCTCTTCCTTTTCAGTTTACCATCGGATATTTCATATTGTTCGATTTTACCCATTATTCAGACTTTTCCTCTTCAACCGGAGTCTTTTCTTCAGTAGTTCCCTCTGGTGGTGCCTCTTCAACAGGTTTGGTTTCTTCTTGCTCTTTTTCCTCTTTCTTGGTCTTTTTGGCTTTTGGAGGTTTTTTCTCAGAAGGCTTTTGTCTGGCTATTGAAGGCTTTGTTTCTATTTGATTCAGTGCTTCAATATTTGCATAGATTTTGACATATCCCTGTGTCTCCATTTTACCATATTTATTCTTCAAGTGGTCAATAATGATTAGATCTTTCTTTGCTTTAAGCTTATCCGATAAATTCTGGATGACTTCCTTTCTCTGGGGCGTCCCCTTATTTTCGTGTCTAATGACTATCTGGACCTCCTGTCTCTGCAGGAGTGGGTTATCATTCTTTTCTGCTATTTCCAATTCCATTTTATTTCACCAGCATGCGTTCCAAGAGGCCATTCGCCCTCTTTTTGGAACGTTGATTTACATCAACTACTACCATACCTTTGTCGGGCATTCCATAAATTACCTTCGCTCCTAGATTTGCTAGACTTATTGCAGCCAAAGTTGCCAGATCCTCTTCTCCCTCAACAACGATTCTGGTTTTTACGTTACCTGAGATTGCGATTTCAATAGCGTTCCACAATTCGTCCGAAATAGTTCCGGCCTTACTATTAACATTGACGATCATCTTTCCAATCTGGTCCATTATGTTCTTTTGCTCCAAGGATAAGGGTCTGTCTCTTTTGGTCTTGAAGTCGATTATACTGAGATCAGGCATCCTCACTTGTTCATAAATCTTCATTGTGCAAACGTCGCCTACTGTGATAATACACTCAGCATCACTAAGATCATCCGGCGCGCTTTGGTAGATTCTATTATTTGTACTTTTCAACTCCTGAGCCATCTCAGACCTTAGTTTGTACATCTAGCGTACACGCAAGGCATAGCAACCGGATGTTCGTATGCCCATCTCTTTGGCTATTTCTGATCTTTCAGGATCCAGTATCTCAATATATCCCTGCCATTCCCTTGATACTTCGGCTTCAGGACAACGGGGACATGTTTTCTCATCCAATATTAAATGGCATTCCTTGCAAGCGAAATCACTCATTATTCACCGCCTGCTGCAGCTTTGTTCTGGTCCTCGATTATCCATTCATGTTTTCCCAATCCTGGTTGCCTCATGGTTAAACCAATCTTGGATTCACGTGGGGAAATTTCATTGAGTGAGATAGTTACTACCCGGGCTCTGACTTTGTCTCCAACTCGGAGTTCTCTCTTTGTCTCCTTACCGATTAGTCTCTGGTTCCCTACGTCAGTGTTTATGTGGTCATCCTGTATCTGAGACACGTGTAGAAGCCCATCTAATGGCCCAAATCTGATGAAGGCACCATATTCGGTTATTTGATCCACCACACCTTCTATGATTTCCTGTATTTTCACATCGAATAATAACATATCCATTCGAACAGGTTGATACACTGCACCATCTCCGTGTACTACCCTACTGTCACCTGTAAGTTTGAGATTGGTTATCAGAACCACCAATTTTTGGTCGGGCCCCATTCTCCCCTCGAAAGCCTGGTGAGCCAATTCCATGGTTACTTTGCTTATGTCCTCATCCAATCGGTCAGGAGGGATACGAACCATGTCGTTTCGAGTATGTAAGTAGTACATTGTTTTGCGCAGTAGCACCCTCTATAAACGAACTTCTCAAATACCAGCTAGTACCAAACTAACTACTGCCATCAATTTGATTAAAATATTGAGACTAGGTCCTGCGGTATCCTTGAATGGATCTCCAACAGTATCGCCTACGACAGCTGCTTTATGAGCATCCGAACCTTTACCACCATGAGCTCCTCCTTCGATGTACTTTTTGGCATTGTCCCAGGCTCCACCGGCGTTAGCCATGAAAATAGCCATTAGGACGCCACAAACAGTCACTCCAGCTAAAACACCGGCCAACATTTCCATCCCTTCACCTTCATCAACGATTCGAGTTGCAGGTAGAACAATAGCGAAGAGAACGGGTGTAAAGATGGCCAATATCCCTGGAGCTACCATCTTCTTGATAGCCGCTTGAGTTGAAATATCAACACATCTAGCAAAATCAGCATCAGCTTTTCCATCCAAAAGTCCTTCTATTTCGCGGAATTGCCTTCGTACTTCTTCAATCATCTCGAATGCTGCATCCCCAACCGCTCGCATAGAGAAAGCAGCAAATACGAATGGTAACATACCACCAATGAATAGTCCAGCCAATACCCTTGGTTCAAGCAAATTTATAGTATCAATATCAGCTTTTGTAGTAAATGCTGCGAAAAGGACCAATGCCGTCAAGGCAGCTGAACCAATTGCAAAACCCTTACCAATAGCTGCAGTCGTATTGCCTACCGCATCCAGTTTGTCGGTCCTCTCTCTGACCTTCGGTTCTAAACCTGCCATCTCAGCAATGCCTCCGGCATTATCAGCGATAGGGCCATATGCATCGACAGCTAGTTGGATGCCAATAGTAGATAGCATTCCAAGGGCTGCAATACCAATACCATACAAGCCAGCAAATTCATATGAGAAGAGCATAGCTAAGGCAATGGTAATCACGGGTAAGGCAGTTGAGATCATTCCAGTACCTAATCCGGAGATGATGTTGGTTGCTGCACCTGTTTCAGAAGCTTTGGCAATATCTCTTGCCGGGGTCTTGTCGTCTGCAGTGTAATACTCGGCAAATAATCCAATCAGGATTCCTGAAGCCAGACCTACAACAGTGGCCAGAAATAGGTCCATTACAGTATACGAAGTAGAAGTAGTTTCATCCCACACAAACTCACCATTTGTACTCAATTCATCTATAACGAAATAAGAAACAATCAGCATAAGAAACGCTGCTCCAAAATGCCCTTTGTTAAGAGCAGTTTGTGGATTTCCTCCTTCTCCAGTCCTTACAAGGAAGGTTCCTATAATTGAAACAAAGATACCAGCTGCAGCCAAGGTTAAAGGAAGTTGCACTAATTCAATGGAATTCTGAGCAGCAGCCAATACCATTGCTCCAATAATAACACCTACAAAGGATTCGAATAGATCGGCCCCCATTCCAGCCACGTCTCCTACGTTGTCCCCTACATTGTCAGCTATTGTTGCAGGATTACGGGGGTCATCTTCAGGAATCCCAGCTTCGACTTTACCTACCAGATCAGCTCCAACATCTGCAGCCTTAGTGTAAATTCCGCCTCCAACTCTCGCAAATAATGCGATTGATGAAGCACCTAATGAGAATCCAGCCATTATTGATAATCTTTCATCCAGACTCTCAAAGGATCCCTCCAACATTATGAATAATACGGATAATCCCATTACACCAAGTCCAGCTACACACATTCCCATGACTGAACCACCAGAGAATGCGACAATTAGGGCGTCGTTCAAGCTGGTTCGAGCAGCATTTGTGGTTCTACTGTTTGAAGCAGTTGCAGACCACATTCCGATGAAACCAGCTAATCCTGAGCAGAAGGCTCCCAAAACGAAAGCTAGAGCGATTATTCCTTGACCTTTACTATTATAGGCCAAGAAAAGTAGTACGGCGACAACCGCAACAAAGATTCCCAAGACTCTATATTCCCGGTTTAGGAAAGCCATCGCTCCGTTGCGGATATGACCTGCAATTTTTGCTATTTCATCATTGCCCTGACTCTGAGATTCCACCCACCTGAGTTTCCAGAAGGCAAAAGCTAGAGCTAAAATCCAAGCCACAAACCAGATTGTTATTACAACATCCATTACTGCACCTCTTGTATTGGTTCCAGGTAATCAAAACAACACAAGCTCTCCGAGATTTTAGTACCGACTATATAAGACTGATGGGAGGAATCTATCTTGCTCTTCCGTATACAAATCCACCAATTAAACCAAAACCAAGCATTACGACCAATACTGCATATAGTCCAATATCCCACCACACTCCGAATTTTATTCCCCATCCAATCCAAAAAGCCAAAGCCAGGGGTATCAGGAAATAGTAGAATCCTGCAGTTATCTTTTCTTGGTCGGGCAGATTCTCCAGCTTCAAATTTTCACCATTACCATGTCTTTGACAGAGCGAACCGTTTCAAAAGGAATATTTAACATATTCTCCGAATCGACCTCATAACCTTCAGGTATTTCTCCTTCCGAGGATATAACCAGAGTCTTTAGTTCCCCGGATATAGAATCTAGGATAACGTTTGATATGTGTCCTAAACGCTCCCCCGAGACCGTGGTTACCTGCTTATCTCTGAGATCGGATAGTCTTATTTCCATTTTACATATAGAGATCAGTCTCACTACGCTTTTGTTCTCTTCGTGAGCGTGTCCTCAGTTTCTTGCCCAATTCTGCGTAGTATTTTACTGTATCCTCGGTAACGGAAGGTACAACCTGTTCAAGGGCCTCCTCAAAATGTTTCATCGTTACTTCCTTGGCTTCGGGATTCTTGCGGAGTGCAAGAATGGCAGCCTCTCTGACGACCCCTTCAATATCTGCACCAGTATATCCAACCATCTTTTTGGCCATATTTCCCAGGTTCACCTTCTTCAAGGGCATTGATTTTGTGTGAATCTCCAAGATTTTCTTTCTGGCATCTTCATCAGGTTCGCTAACTAATATCATTCTGTCAAATCTTCCTGGTCTGAGTAAAGCCGGATCTATGACTTCAGGTCTGTTAGTAGCTCCAACGATTATCACTCCTTCCAGATTTTCTAGGCCGTCCATACTGGTCAATAATTGATCAACAAGCCTATCAGACACATTATTGTCTCCACTAGTTCCTCTTGTAGGTGCTAGTGCATCCAATTCATCCAAGAAGACTATACAGGGAGAAACCTGTTTTGCCTTTCTGAAGACTTCCCTCAGTTTCTTTTCGGATTCGCCAACCCACTTGGACATAACCTCCGGTCCTTTGATTGCAATGAAATTGGCAGCCGATTCAGTCGCAATAGCCTTTGCAATCAAGGTCTTTCCTGTTCCAGGAGAGCCATAAAGAACCATTCCACGTGGAGGCTTAATTCCTAATCTCTCAAAACCTTCGGGATTTGTTAGAGGCCATTCTACAGTCTCCTTGAGTCGCTGTTTGACATCTTCCAGTCCACCTACTTCGTCCCATTTAACTTTTGGAATTTCAACCATGATTTCTCTAAGAGCAGATGGTTCCACGTCTTTCAGGGCCTCCTTGAAATCATCATTGGTAACTTTCATCTCTTGTAGTAATTTAGGTGGAATCGGCTCGTCCAGATCAATCTCAGGCAAGTATCTTCTAAGGGCACTCATCGCAGATTCTCTAGCTAAAGCCGCTAGGTCCGCACCAACAAATCCATGAGTTATATCTGCAAAATGATCTAATTCTTTCCAGTGTCCTTCCTTGTCTCTTTGGATAGGCATTCCTCGTGTGTGGACTTGAAGAACCTCCTTTCTCCCGTCCCTGTCAGGAATTCCAATTTCAATCTCGCGGTCGAATCTTCCAGGTCTTCGAAGGGCCTGGTCTATTGCATCCGGTCTGTTGGTAGCCGCGATAACTATTACCTGACCTCGGGCTTGCAAACCGTCCATTAGTGTGAGAAGTTGGGCAACCACCCGTCTCTCAACTTCACCCTGAGTCTCGTCACGTTTGGAAGCAATTGAATCAAGTTCATCTATGAAAATAATAGATGGAGAGTTCGTTTCGGCTTCCTCGAATTTCTGTCTTAAGTGAGCCTCTGACTCACCGTAATACTTGTTCATTATCTCAGGACCCTGAATTGAAAGGAAGTTAGCTCCAGATTCGTTTGCGACTGCCTTGGCAAGCAAGGTCTTTCCAGTTCCAGGTGGCCCGTACAGTAAAACCCCTTTTGGAGGGTCTATCCCCAAAGCATCGAAAAGTTCAGGATGTTTGAGCGGTAACTCAATCATCTCCCGGACTTTCTTGATTTCTTCTTTGAGTCCTCCAATATCCTCGTAGGCGACTCCAGTTGTGGTCAGTTCTTCCTCTTTGACAGGATCTTCGTGAACCTGAATAACGGTATCAGCTTGAATCTGAATAATACCTTTAGGCTGCACAACCGTGACTGCGAATGGTAAACGTCCCCCCATCAATGTCAAACCAGGGACAATCACCACATCTCCTTTGGTCAGTGGTCTTCGATTCAGACCTCTTAGAATAACTTCTTCGATTCCAGGCCCAAATTGTACTCTTCCAGATTGGTCCATCATCGGAGCAAGAACCACTTTTTGGGCAGGTTTGACCTTGGCCTTCTTGACTTCCACCTTGTCTCCCAGATTGACCTTGGCATTGTTTCTGATAAGCCCATCAACACGAATTATTCCTTTACCTTCGTCTTCGGTTCTAGCACGCCAGACGATTGCGACAGTAGGGTCTCTTCTTCGTCCATGTATTTCTACAA
>ERZ651768.2222-NODE-2222-length-13640-cov-6.703974_pt1 | contig 13640 bp, 8 predicted proteins | sample MGYA00514754_ERZ651768 | MGnify/ENA metagenome assembly ERZ651768 | reverse complement strand
TCCAGTAAGGCTTACTCCGAAAAATGCCCCTGACCTCAGAAAATCCGCAACTTATTCTCTACAGTTCTCACGCATCCGCGCACGATAGCGTTCTAGCTGTAGGGGGTCTCCAGCCCTCCGAATGTTGCGTACTCGCTATCCCAAACACGCCCGCCCGCTGCCGCCGGACGGCAACTCTTCAGTCGCAGATCCCCACAGCGCGTTGAAGAGCAGTTTGAAGGTGTTCCTCGTCTGCCCACGGAAGTGTGGCGTGAAGGAGAAGAGGATGACTCGCCCCGAACCGACCACGACCTGGCCCACAGCCGTATGACCCGCCAGGTATTCGTCTCCTCCGAGAGTCCATCCGCTCACGAGGTAGTCCGTCTCAGCGTAACAAATCGGGGTCGAGACTCCAGATCGTCGCAAGGTGGGCTCAAGCACCTGGCTGCGTGAGAAGAGTGCAAATGCCTCCGAAGCCATCCCGTATCCCAACGGGTGGGTCGGATCAACCTCAAGCCTAATGATCGAGCCAGGCAGGAAGAAGTCTGACGATGAAACGTCGCGCGTGCGGTTTCGAAATGGGAGGTCAAAGGTGGTAATCGCATAGTCAACTGAAGCGTCGAAGGCCACCAGCCAGCCACCATCACTGACGAACGACCGCAACGCTGCTGCACCGTCTGCACCAAGGCCTCCGGTGTACTGATCCTGTATCGATCCCGGAGCATTCCCGTCTCGGATCCCCGATTCCCCCTGTGCAGGCAGGATGACCACGTCGAACTCGGCCAGATCCCCGCCCCTGATGTTTGCGTCCCATACGTTCTCCCAAGCTATGCCGTATTGATCAAGCACCCAACGCGTCCACCCCTCCGGCATAGCCCCCTGCCATGAGCGATAGATCGCCACCCTCGGTGCTCGAACAGCCGCCAGCTGTCCGCCTACAGGAGATGAGGACAATCCCGTGAGGGTGAGACCCAGGTCGCCCGCTAACTGCTCGGCTGCGGCTTCGCTGAGGTCGGGAAGCCAGAATGCCCCCGCCGGCACGTCACCATCGGTGGTGGAGATATTTCGTGTTCCTCGGAAGGCCTCGCCACCCTCCTCTAGGTATTCTCGGAGCCCTCGGTACACCCAGTTCGACTCGCTGTGCAGGAGGTATCCAGCCGAGCCGCTCCCTACCACGTCTCCCTCCGCCGGGCGAACGACCCCCCACTCACCGGATGGCATCTCAAACGGCTCTTCAACGTTCACCGCTTCGAGGCCCATCTGGAAGCGGAGTTCGTAACCCGTCATATCGTACGGGGGTTCGGGTGGGCCGCCCGGAAACTGCCTGCGGTCAGGGTATTCCTTCGGCTCCATGAGATCAACCACATAGGGCCTGAACGCTTGAGGAGGAATCACGTAGGACCCGGCCGGGAAGTCATGCCCTCCTGCCGAAAAGTCCTCACTGGCCAACAGGAACTCAATCCCCGACTGAGACATGAGCTCCATGAACTCAACCACGGAACTCCGATCGTGCGAAGCGTTCGGATCAAGGATGTATGCAAACGGACCACCCTCGGCACCCATCCCGCGCTCGATCTGCCTCTTGCCCATCCAGTAGTGATTGAACAGGTACTCGTTCTTGAGAGTCGCTCCGGTGGCAGCCACGGCCTTCGCCGCGGTCATCATGTAGTCCATCGCATCGCGGATGTGCCAGCAGCCCCCCAACCACGGGTTGTTGTAGTTGGTGGACGGGGTGAGTGCCGGAAGATTGCCTGCTCGTGCGCCGAACGACTCAGGGATCTCATCCTCATCGTAGCAACGGGGTGTTGCGTATCCGGCTCCGGCAGTCTCCGTAAGGAAACCGAGCATGTTGTGGTAGTCCGGTCCGCCCCGCATCGAACCGTTCCACCAGAGATCAAAAACGATGCCACTGTTCACACCTGTCTTCCCCTCCACGTCGAAGCGCTTGCGCATCGAATGGCCCATCTGGTTAAGTGAGCTGACCAGAAGCGGGTCCAAGTTCGGGTTGACCGGATTCTCAAAGGGGGGCATCCAAATTCGGCCTGGAAAAGGGCTGCTCTGATGCTGGTTGTAGACGATCTGGGGGAACCAGTTGTGGTAGAGCTGTCGCGTAACAGCCTGTGTCTCGACTTGCGTAAGCATGTACCAGTCACGGTTGTTGTCGTGACCGATGTAGTGGTGATAGAGTTCGGGCACTCGTGACATCTCGAACTCGGTCCCCACGTTCGACATGTACCAGTCCGCGACGATATTGAGACCATCCGGGTTCATATTCACCATTAGGAGGAGAATCGTGTTCTCTCGGATCTGCTGCGTCTCGGGAGATTCATCGGTCGCAAAGTGGTACGCCATCTCCGGCATCACCTGTCCGTGTGCGACCTCCGTTGCATGCAGTCCGCCATCGATCCAGATGATCGCCTTTCCCTCCTGGGCCAGCGCCCGGGCCTCATCCTCCATCAGGATCGTGCCGTACCCCCCATCGGGGTCTCGCGCGTAGGCGAGCGTGCGAGTGATCTCCTTGTAGCGATCCATCCGAGCGAGGTTTCCTGGCGTCGATATCGCGGCGACGTAGAGCGGTTCACCTCGGGTGCTCTCTCCAATCTGCTCGAGGTCTATCCGGTCCGTGGAAGCCGCAAGCGCTTCGAAGTATTCTGAAACAAGTCCGTAGTTAGCGAGCTTATAATCCTCTCCAGGTGCGAAGCCGATGATGTCGGATGGCTTGGGCACACCTGACTCTCCGGGTACACACGCATAGGTAGTCAGGAGTGCGACATAGAGCCCCGCTCGAACGAATCGATAAAAAGATGGATTCCGACACGCCATGATGCTTTCTCCATGATTGAAATCGTGAGCTGTGATTTTTCACAGTAGACACAGCCCAAAGTGCAGAAGAGTGAGACCTGCTAGCTCTCTAGGTTCTCGGCAAAGCTCAACATTCTCACGCTCCCTTAAGTGGAGGAGTAATATGACGGATGCCGAACCCCCGGGGGGTGCTTGGTACCATGGTGTATTCAATAGCTCTTGGCTGTCAGGGATACCACTAGATCAGCAGAAGGGAAAGCCACTCCCACATAAGACAGCATCGGACGCTCAAAACAGTGTTGTATAGTCCAGCGATGGGTCCGGTGAAATAGGAGAGGGTACATGGCCCCCACGGGTGCGTTCCTTGAGTCCTTGTGTGTATAACCCGTTGGTCACAGCTTACCCAATTACTATGGACAAAGGATTTTGTCTCTCTGTACGGTACGTAGGATGCGTCAAATTTACCTCAAGAACTCAACGCTCCTTCTGGGCCTCACTTTCATCGGAGTGGGGATCACCAGCCCACGTATGGAACATCACTCTGCCCAGCCCCTCGCTTCGGCAGAGATCCCATCAAACCCGGAACAGGATGATTCGCACGCACACGATGACCACTCAGGCGACGCGAATACCAGCCACCAACATGAGCATGAGGGGACGTGCACCTGTTTGGGGATATGCGACGTCGGAGATCTCTCGTTTGATATCGACGTTGATCTCATCCTTTTGTTGGTCCACGGTGAGGGCTTGCTCGCCCAACCGTTGGAGTCAACGAATGATGAATTGTATCTCGTTCCCCCGGACTTCATACTCCCGTTCGCGGATGGACCTCCTCGGGCTACCTGACCCAGAGTGAGCGATCCCGGCCCAGTGCCGGGACCTAATCTTCCGCACGTCACACCCATATGTCCGGGTGTGCACTATACGTTGGAGTATTGCTATGATCAGCAATCGTCTTGGCGTGGCTTGTCGTACGTCCATGTGGATGTGGATGACTACCGGGTTGGCCTTAACACTTATGCCAGTTGGCATGTTCGCACAGGAGAGTAGCTCGATTCGGGGTACGGTCGTTGCACGGGCGGGTGGGGAGCCATTGGCTGGAGCCGCTGTCCGCGTCGAGGGCCTGACCCAGTGGTCGTCTGCCCTTGGCGACGGCAGCTTCACACTCACCGTACCCGCAGGACGCCACACTGTGTCAGTTGAAGCGCTAGGCTACCGGACACTTACGCTCGAAGTTGAAGTAGCACCCGGTAGCACGGTCACCCTCGATTTTCCTCTCGAGCCTCGCCCTCTAGCCCTGGACGGAATACAAGTCTCGGTACTCCGCCCGGACCTGAGGCCTACGAGTACCCTAAGAGGGCGCGCTGTCGAGGAGTCCAATCCCAAGGACGTGGGTGAACTACTCCGAGCTATCGACGGCGTGGACGCGGTCCGGCGTGGACCCCTAGGTCTGGATCCAGTCGTTCGGGGTCTTCGTGAAACTGAAGTCGGCACCTATCTCGACGGCACACGCATGTTCCCGGCAGGACCCGCGCGCATGGATTCGCCCCTTACCCATCTCGACCCAAGTGCCGTCCGCTCAATGGAGGTCGTGAAGGGTCCGTACGCGCTCACTTGGGGCGCAGGCAACCTAAGTGCGATTCGAATCGAGACACAGCCACTTCCGGAGGTGGAGACCAGCCCTAGGGGAAGCCTCGCAGCGGGGTATGACAGCAACCTCCAGGCATCCGAAACCACCGGGAAGGTCTTCGGCCGGGCAGGAAACGTATCCTATTTCGTCCACGGCGCCTGGAGGGAGGGAGACGACTACAAGTCGGGGGACGGATCCGTAGTCCCTGGGACTTTTAATTCGTGGGACATCCGCGGAAAGTTGGGCTTCGATGTTGGAGATGGATCCGACCTTGTCCTGTCAGCCGGATACCAAGAGCAGGGGCCGATCGACTACCCCGGGCGCCTGCTCACCGCCGATTCCTTCGAGTCCCTCAACCTAGCGGCGACATATTCGCTTTCACGGACCACAGGCACACTCCGAGGCTTCGAACTTCAGGCTTATTACAACGACGTCGATCATGGCATGAACAATGAGGGCAAGCCAACGTCAATGCCGATGGAGGGCCGCATGCCGCCTTTCGCTCTGGATATTACGGTTGCATCCACCATCAATGTCATGGGCGGTCGCTTGGCCACAGACCTACAACTCAGCGAGGCCGTGACTGCTGAGATCGGAGGTGACGTCTATCGAACTAACAGGGATGCTACTCGTAGGATCCGGCGCAAAGGAATGGAGATGGTCATGTTCGAGGATATGATGTGGCCCGACGCCACCATCACGGACGGCGGAGCATTTGGTCGTCTATCGTGGTCGGAAGGGCCAACACGTTTGGCTGGCACCTTGCGGTTTGACGTCGTGTCTGCGTCTGCTCCTACGGCCAGCGACTTCTTCCTGCAGCACCTCCCAGCAGGAGTGGACTTGAAATCATCAGAGGCTAACCTGAGCGCAGCAGCCACGGCCTCCTTCGACCTTGAGGAGAACTGGACCCTGGCATTCGGACTCGGGTCCGTTGTGAGAACAGCTGATGCCAGTGAGCGCTATTCGGACCGAATCCCGGCTTCGAAAGCGCAGATGCCCGCAGAATTCATGGGAAATCCAGACCTCGAACCAGAACGTAGCACCCAAGGAGATTTGTGGCTTGATGGGCGCTTCGAGGATTTTGCTCTCCACGTTGGCGCCTTCGCTCGCAAGATCAGTGACTACATTACCATCGAAGGAACTTCATTACCGAAGCGGCTCCCTCTGTCTCCTCAGACTGTGTTCCGATATGTGAATGGGGATGCCAGTTTCTACGGCCTTGATGCCTCGTTAACCGCTGCGTTAAGCGAACTATTCACCTTGGACCTTCGAAGTAGCTACCTGCACGGACAAGACAATCTTCTCAACGAACCAGTGATCGGAGTAGCGCCCATGCGCGGATCCCTTGGTCTCCGTTTCGAAGAAGCCCTCGGCCGTTTTTATCTCGAAGGCGTCATCAATGGAGTGAGCGAGCAGACTCGTGTGAGCACTTCACGCGGAGAGCTCCCCACAGACGGATATTGGACTGGTGATATTCGAGCAGGCTTTGGTCTAGCCAACGGAGTGACGTTGCGGGGTGGCATCCTCAACGTTTGGGACCAACAGTACCACAATCATCTGAACGCGAAGAACCCGTTCACGGGCGTGCCCGTGCCGGAACCCGGTAGAGTGATCTTCATCGATGTAGCTTGGAGTTTCTGAAGGCGAAAAGTTTACGCAACCTAGTCGGGAGGTACCACACCGAAGGTGCAAGACAGTGTTGGTAGGTGCGCAATGATCGGGACGGGAGTAAGCCATTGTGACTAAGTCAGAACGTTTTCTGGTTGGCACCAAATACCGCCCAGAACTCCTCAAGGGGAAGTACGATGCCATTGTCATCGGATCTGGAATAGGAGGATTGACTACGGCGGCATTGCTTTCCCAGGCCGGGAAACGGGTACTGGTACTAGAACGTCATTATATGGCAGGAGGATTCACTCATGCCTATAAGCGTAAGGGTTATGAATGGGATGTTGGGGTCCATTACATCGGTGGGGTTCAAAACCATCGATCCACTCTGCGCCGTCTATTCGATCACATTTCTGAGGGTCGACTAGAGTGGGCTAGGATCACGGAAAATGCCTACGATCGGATAACGATCGCAGGAGAATCCTATGATTATGTCAGCGGTCTTGAACCTTTCCGGCAGCAGATGCTGGAATACTTCCCGAATGAGAACAGGGCGATAGAACAGTACCTTCAACTGGTATTTGAAGTGGAACGGTCTTCACGTTCATTTTTCATGAACAAGGCCTTACCTCCTCTGTTTTCTGCAATGACGCACCCCTTCATGAGCAGGCGCTTTCAAGGCCTAGCAGACCGAACCACCCGTGAAGTGATCAGCAAATTATCCGATGACAAGCGTCTTCTGGGGGTGCTGACGGGACAGTGGGGGGATTATGGGCTGCCTCCTGGACAAAGTTCATTCGCAATCCATGCAATGATTGTCCGTCATTACCTCGATGGTGCGAACTATCCGGTGGGTGGTGCTTCCAGCATCGCACGAAGCATCGAGCCTACCATCACAGCACAAGGCGGAGACATTCTTACTTCTGCAGAAGTTGAAAAAGTCTTGGTACACAAAGACAGGGCGGTCGGAGTGCGCCTTACGGACGGTGTAGAAATCGAAGCAACCGATGTAATAAGCGGAATTGGTATTTTCAACACAGTTGAAAAACTTCTTGAAACTCATGATGCCGAAAGGATGGGATACTGTGACAAGATGAAAAATGTGGAGCGATCCCCATCACATATATGCCTTTACATCGGACTCCGTGAATCGGCCCAATCTCTAGGCCTTCGGCAAACCAACCTGTGGATTTATCCCGGATACGATCATGACGCTAACCTCCGCCGTTACAAGAACGATCCGGATGCTGACTTACCGCTCACCTATATCTCATTTCCCTCTTCGAAGGACCCAGACTGGGAACGTCGTTACCCCGGACGTTCCACCATCGAAGTGATCAGCTTTAGCCCCTATGAATGGTTCAGCAAATGGAAGGATACCCCATGGCGGAAACGAGGGGATGAGTACCTAGCCCTTAAGAACCGGATGAGTGAACGAATGCTCAACGTGTTGTATTCAGCTGTACCTCAAGTCGAAGGCAAGATCGATTTCTATGAATTATCGACTGCGCTTTCTACCCGACATTTTACAGGGTATGAACGCGGAGAAATTTATGGACTCAGCCACACTCCTTCACGATTTCGCCAGAAATGGCTACGTCCTCGCACTCCCTTGAAACATCTTTTTCTTACAGGACAGGATATCGTGACCAACGGTGTGGCGGGGGCATTATTTTCCGGAGTACTCACAGCCTCTGCGATCCTGAAACACAATGTTCTCAAAAAGAACTAAGAGAAATGGTTGGCTGACATTTCTCCGTCCATGTCTCAAGCTATTTCGCGAGTCACCTCGTCAAGTGATAGGCCCATCACGGTACTTGTCGAACCATGCCTTGAGGTACAATTGGATCATCAATCTATGCGAGATACTGCGCGTCCCGTGATACTCGTCCGGGAGCTTCACGTGGAGCGTCTCCTTGTTGAGCACTTTGAGCGCCCGGTAAAATTCTTCGGCCTGACCGATGGGCGTCCTCAAGTCTGCGTCACCAGATAACAGCATGGTAGGTGTGGTGACATTCCCGACGTAGTGAAGGGGTGAACGCATGGCGTACTCTACTGGATCTTCCCACGGCATCGACTCGAACCGCCGATACCATCCGGCTCCGTCAGTCGTACCGACGAAGGAGTGCCAGTTGATAACCGGGCGTTGCGAAACTGCCGCCCTGAACCGGTCAGTATGACCAACGATCCATGCGGTGAGCACACCACCTCCACTGCTGCCGGTGACAAAGAGGTTGTCCTCATCGATGAACCCACGATCAATCGCGGCGTCCACCCCCGCCATCAGGTCGTCGAAGTCCTTGCCAGGATACAGGTAGTTGATCCCGTTAACGAAATCCTGGCCATATCCTGTACTTCCTCTCGGGTTCATCCAGAGTACTGCATATCCGTCCGCCGCGAAGTTTTGCCAGTTCCAGTTCCAGCGGACGCTATACATGGAGACCGGCCCACCATGAATCCAAAGCAGCATCGGATACTTCCTGCCCGGTTCGAAATCGGCAGGCTTCATGAGCCATCCCTGTACCTGGAGGCCATCCGAGGACTCCGTCCAGATTTCCTCAACCTCACCGAGCTTCACACCGTCCAGAACATCGTCATTAAAGTCAACGAGGGTTGTGATATCGTCCGGTCGATCGAGATCGAATGTCACCAAGTAACTCGGCCTGTAGAAGGTCGAGTTCGTTGCTGCGACACGCCCATTGTCCGCAATGGAGATGCCGGAGATGTAGTGGACACCGTGCGTAATCTTCCTGGTCGCACCAGTTATTGAGACAAAATAGAGGTTCGAAGACCCTTCTTCACCCATTATGTAGAAAAGCCCGGAGCCATCATGGGCCCACGTGATATTTCCTGGAGAGTTCGGTAGGTCCCGGGTGAGTTGACGCTTATTGCCTCCATCACTGTCCATCAGGTAGAGATTTGACAGATTGCTGTAGTTCTCGTTCTGGTCGTATCCGGTGTAGGCGATCTGGCTTCCCTCAGGCGAAATGAGCGGTCCAGAGTCGGGACCCAGGCGGTCCGTCAGGGTTGTGATCTCAAGCGTTGCGAGATCAATGGAGTGAATCTCAGAGTTGCTGCGGACATAACCTTCCTCTGGATCAAGATCTCCACCGAAATAGAGTCTTGTACCGTCGGGCGACCATCTGGGATTGCTGTGGGATTCGTCCCCGGAGGTGATCTGGCGGGGCGTGCCCCCAAGTTCGGAATCGATAATGAAGATCTGCTGGTTGCCCTTGCGGTTATACCCGCGCCCGTCGCTTCTCCAAGAAATTCGGTCCTCTACCACCGCAGGCCCCGCGAGCTCGGCCCCCCTGGGAAACGCAGGGAGCGTGATAGGTAATGGTGAGCCTGTATCAGGAATGAAAACCGTGAAGGAGATCCTCGTCCCGTCTGGAGACCACCGGATTCCACTCGGCGAGCGATCAAGGTTTGTGAGCTGAACCGTTTCGCGGGTGTCAAGCCACATCATGTGAATCTGATTAGTCCCGCTCTTATCAGAGAAAAATGCGATCCTGCTTGCGTCCGGGGACCAGATGGGAGACGACACAGTGAAACTTCCCGTTGTCAGCTCCCTTATCCTCTCCGTCTCCAGATCCATGATCATCAGGTTGCTCTGATTCCGGTCGTTCATCTTGTCTACGCTACCACGAGTAAACAGGATGTGGCCTCCGTTGGGAGAGATCTGAGGGCTCCCGGCCGATTCCATTTCCAGATAGGTATCCATGCCAAGGAGGTTGCTCGTCTGCTGTAGACCCGCGACCGGGAATGACCCAGAAGAGACCAGCAAGAAGCTGGCAATCGAAAGGATAGAGAGCGAGTTTCGCATAATTAGTTCCTTTGCCTGGAAAGCGATCAGGTCGACCGTCGCTTCTGCAACAAGGCTCCAGGCTTTATAGACCCCCTGCTACCTGCTACGGGGAGATGTCATTGAGTTCCAACTCTTCTTAGGATGCCCTTCCCTCCCCACATTCTGCACCCTCACCTCGCAGGAACGCAACGTAGACGGGAGCACCACACCGGACGAGCAGCGCCACCAATTTTTTCAGGAAACCTCGTTTCAGTGGCGGCGGAGTCCTTTGTTGAGGATCGCCTACTGCGGGGGATTCTTGTGGCGGAGGCGCATCCAGGCGTCGTCGCGGCACAGGCCGCAGGTCGTCGGCGGATAGAACTGGGCCTTCGCGGTGACGTCTCCCATTAGTTGATATCGGAACCAGGCCACGGTTGCCCCGTGGATTCCAGGGTTCATGGCGTCCTCATGAACGCCGACGAATTGTGCGTCGACGAACTCCGTGGTGACGTCGGCGAATGCCTGATCGGCGACTCTGTTGGCCCGCGCGTCTTCGCTGGCGCTGACCATAAGCATCGACGCAGCGTGCCGCGCTAGATGGGGACGCTCATAAGACCTGATCGGCATCAGCGGCATGGTGGTGACGATTCCTGCCGGGCCGGGAAGGTTGGCTCCCGCGGTGATCGTGGCGCCGCCGCCCTGGGAGTGCCCGGCCGCACCAATGTTCGTGAGGTCCAATATTCCAAAGTACACGCTGCCGGCACGGGCGTCTTCAGCTACCAGCCAGTCGATCGCGGCCTTGTGAACCGCGCCGCCGGCGGTCCTGTTGGTGTGGCCGCCCATGACGACAAACCCGTGCGACGCCCAGTGGTCCAGCAGGTCTTGGTATCGATCGATCTGGTACAGCGTCCCGTTGTTCCAGCTGATGATCGGATGTTTGCGTCCTTCCTCTCCTAGCTGCATCGGCCGGACGATGTCGTAGGCGGCGTTTGGACCGACGTTGGCCTCCCGTTGGATGGCGAACGGTCCGGGCGCGGCGAAATCGGTGACCGACGGCCAGGCGTCACCGGCTTGAGCAGACGCATCCTGCGCATCCGCTGACGATGAAAAGCCGGAAAACGAAAGCGCGACCGACAGCGTGAGTCCAAGGACGAATGTCTTCATGATGTTTCTCCGTCTTCTAGTTTCGCTGCTGGCTGGCCACATCCCTGGAGGCTGTGAAGAGCGCGGACAAGTAGCAGGGTTCTCTTCATACCCTAACTCTGCCCCCTCACCCCGCAGATCCGCAAGTCAGGCGGGAGCACCACACACCGGACGCGTAAAACAGTGTTGGTAGGTGCGCTAGGAGTGGCTGTACACTCTCTAGTTCGCTGCTCCGAAGTACTTATCGAGCCAGTCGATGGTTTCCCGTACCACCTCATTCTGGGGCAACCCATGGCCAAAACCAGGATAGATGATGTGATGCTTGTCTGCGTCAGGAGTGCCTAGCAGACTGAGCATTGGGAGTTGCGCGCTCTCAATCGGCTCCAGCGGGTCATGTTCCCCGTTAAGCATCAGTGTTGGAACCATGATTCGGGTTACGTAATTGATCTGGTCGACTTCTGGAAGAGCAGTTCCCGACGCGAGACCGCCAATCATGACCATGTTCAGCTTGAGGCGGGGTTCAACCGCTGGGATGATGGCTCCGAGGCGGCCACCCCAGCTCGTACCGAAGTAGGCAAGCATATCGTCATTTATCTCCGGTCGGCTCTCGAGATAATCGATCGATCTCCGGAACTCAGATACCCAGCTGCGCACTAGGTCGACATAGTCTCTTGTCAATTTCGGCCACGTCGTGTTCATACCTGGTGGCTGATCTGCATCAGCGCGAGAATAAGTGCTTCGGAAAATCGGTTGGAGCACCGCACGACCACTCGCGACAAAATGCTGAATGTTCCTCATACGTGTGGGATCCGGATCGGGCTGGAAACGGGCAACTCCGGAACCTGGAAACCAAATGACCGTCTGGTAGGGAGGCTCTGCTTCTTCAGGTAGGTACAGAAAGGCGAAGATCCGGCCCCAACCAACCCCCTCGAAGGACACTCGCTCAATCTCGCCAAACTCGTACTCGATGGTCTCGTGCACCGCCGAGTTGAGTGGGGATGGGTCATAGTCGAACTGGCTCGCATACACGCGAAAAACTTCGTCCGATACGGGCTGCTCGCTGTAATAGTTTCGAGTGAGGAGTGGCGTGTCGATGCCCGCTTCGCCCTCGAAGTCCCCATCCTGGGTATACTGGGCAAGCCGGAACCCATTCGTGGGTAGCCGATCGAAGGGTGCCTGGACGTTCGGGCCGCTAAAAAAGTAAGAAGGGTCACTCCATGCTCCACCAACAGCGTGGCGTTGATCCCCGGCACTGTTCACAAGCCACTCGCGGACGTTGCCTGCCATATCGAAGGCACCTGAGGGGCTAATCCCGTGAAATGTCATTGCAGGTGCGGGTCCGTTTCCTTCAAAGTTGCTGAGTGGGATGATCAGTCCACCCTCTCCGGTACCTGCCGCTCGTACCCAGTGACGAAGCGTGGGGAGAGCTTGGCCCTTGAACTGTGCGTACGCACTAGCCTCGTACCAGCTCACGCCTGTAACCGGCAGCAATTCATCACCTGGCTTAGGGCGGCCGAGCTCCCAAGTGGCTGGCCCCGCTTGTCCGGTGGCATCCTCAAAGCGCTCCATCGCCTCTGACCAGGTAAGTCTTCTATCTCCATCCATGAAGTTTTGCTTCCAGAATTCCTCTCGCTCATAACCACCAGCCGCAACGAACTCGGCATATGCCTCGTTGCTCACTTCGTACCGGTCAATGAAGTAATCGGCATGTTCAAGCGGAGCGAGTGGCCCAAGTCCCGTAACGAATGATCCAGCTTCACCAGCCGGTATCCAGACCATGCCCTCTGGAATTGAGCCTTCGGGTTGGAGTGAGATGTCCAGGTTGATCCCAGCGGGAGCTGCCCGTTCCAGGGTCTCAAAGCCATCATGGACAATTCGCCACCGTTTGAGGCCCCGAGGCAAGCGGATTGCAGAGAGTGGTGTAGTCCCAAGCTCGAGCCATGGCCCATCTATGTCACCGTACTCCTTCACGAACACCTGAGCACCAGATGGTTCCGTCTGTATCGAAGGACTCTGCGAGACCGACGCGAGGATATTATCAAGTGCCGCGAGATCTGGGACAATCGCCAAGGCCCGCTCACCGACTTCGAGTGCCGTTGCAAAAGCTCCTGCATCTGTTAGGCGACCTATTTCCAGCACCGCCTCCCCCCGTGCCCACTGTCGGTCAAGCGAACGCTTGACAGTCCAACCCACCCCACCCGAGAGCCCAAAGACTATCGCAATCAAAATCAGAACTCGAGCTGGATGTTTTTCTGAGTGAGGAGCTAGGGGCAATCCAGCAGACTGCTCATCGACCGTCGGTTGCCGCAACCAGGCGAGGACCACCGTAATCGGAAAACCTAGAGCAGCTATCGCGATAGTTATCCGAAGGGGTGTGAGAGGCCATTCGAAAACCTCCCAGAGGAGTTGGAGCACCTGAAGCGCGATCCAGGAAATAGCGAGATAACCGATCGCCCACTGCGCTACCTTTTGCTCCGAAAAGCGATTGGTAAAACTTCTCATCGGCTAATACCTCAACGGCTCCTAAACGCAAGTTACCCACAAGCAATCTTTGTTGGGAGCTGACAATCCGAAAGGGTATTTACTGGCTATTTAACGTTGTCTAGTCCAGCGGTGGGTGCGGTGAAATAGGGGGGGGGCCCGGGTCACCTTGCTCCGGTTTTCCAAAGAATCGAACTGAGCAATGCCACC
>ERZ651768.2221-NODE-2221-length-13640-cov-80.870161_pt1 | contig 13640 bp, 13 predicted proteins | sample MGYA00514754_ERZ651768 | MGnify/ENA metagenome assembly ERZ651768 | reverse complement strand
CGGAACCAGAGCCGGAACCAGAGCCGGAACCAGAGCCGGAACCAGAGCCGGAACCAGAGCCGGAACCAGAGCCGGAACCAGAGCCGGAAGCGGAACCAGAGCGGAAAGTAGGGATTAAATCAAAAAGTCTAGAGCAACTTCCAGATTTGGAAGATAATGCAGTTGAAGAAAGGAAAATAGAAGTTGAACCTGAAACTGACAAGACAGAGAAATTGGAGGATTTGGGCGAAGATAAGACTGGTATTGAAGATCAAAAAGAAACTGATGTTACAAAAGCAGATAAACCGGATCAATCTGAGATTGTGGAGGAGGATGAGACAGTATTTAAAGGAGAAGATGATACCATTGAGGTTGCAACTATTTCAAAAGAGCTGTCAGAGTTAAAAAAACTTTCCTTGGAAGATTTGGAGGCTTTAGAGCAAACAATTCCTGAATCTGCTAAAAATAAAACAATTTCACTTGGAAAAGTATTAAAGGGATTTAAATTAGATACGAAAAATTTAAACCTCAAAAAATTACGAAAACAGGGTGAAATTTCTAAAACAGGCAAAGGACAGGTAACAGAAGTAATTACAAAAAACTCAGCCCTTTTTGCCAAGGGAAAATCAAAAATTTCCAGGAAGATTAAAAAATTAGGAGTTGTGCAGAGCAGTAATTACGGGCAGGCAGTTTACAGTTACATTGTAGAACAATGGACATTACCGGCTCAATTAAGTCCGCACCTGGAACTGAAGTTGAGGCTCAAAATCGCGAAAGATGGTACATTGCTGCAATATTCATTTGTTAAAGTTTCAGGGAACAGGATTTTTGATCAGTCGCTGAAATCCGTGTTTGCTAAATTGAAGACTTTGCCACCTTTGCCTGACGATTTTGATGGCAAATTGACTGAGATCGGGCTAAAATTTACGCCCAATATGGAAAATATTTCATATAAAATACTTGTTGAATAACAAGGAATACACTTTATTTTGTGTATTAACTTTTAAACCAGAAACACAGGAGACTGTATGAAAATTTTATTTAAGCTAATCCTAATTGTTGGAGTTTCGCTCTATCTAGTTTTGCCAGCTTTGGCTATTGAATTTTTTGATATTAACAAACCTAGAATAGAAAAACTCAACCTTTCCATTAATAAATCCGGTGATTCTGACTTAGTTGATCTGCTTGTTGAACAGTTGCGCAGTCAAATGGGGAAAACTTTGCTGTTTAATATAGTAGAAGATTCAGCAGAGCCCTCTTTTAATCTTAAAATAAGTCCAACTAATGATCAAAAAATAGTTTCAGTAACATTGTCTGGTGCTCAAGGTCAGGGTTTTGAGCCAATTACAACAGGAATGAAATTCCGTAATCAGGATAAGGAATATGTTAATTTAAAATCATCTCAGTTGGGTAATTTTCTAATAAAGAATTTAATGGGCATCCAAGGCTCTTTGGGTGGTATTGTTGTATGGTCAGAAACAAAAAAAGGGGAAAATAAAAACTCTCTCATAATGAAACGTTTTGGCTCAGATATTCAAAAACAAATTACATATAATTTATATAATAATACTGGTGTAAGCTGGAATCCAAAAGGGGACGCCATTATCTATTCTGCTCAAACGGGACGTGGATCAGAGGTTCTTTGGCAAGGTTTCAGTCCGTTAAGATTGAAGAGCAAGAGTATCCATTTCAGTGAAGGTAGCGGCAGCAGTGCTACATGGGGAAATAACGGGAATATTTATCTTGCAAAATATATGGGTGAGAGAAATACAGATCTTTACGAATACACGGTTGTTTTTGGAGGAACTGGACCTTCATTGGAAATGTTACACAAGTTAACAAAACATATGGCCATTGAAACTGAACCAGCTCTTTCTCCAGATGGAGAAAAGCTTGCGTACATATCTGACCGAACAGGAACTCCTCAGATTTATTTATTGAATTTGAGTACAAAAAAAACAACGCGGCTCACAAAAAAAGGCAATTATAATTCGTCTCCTTCCTGGTCACCAGATGGTACTATGATTGCGTATAACGGTGTACGTAATAGTAAATCAGTTATCTTTCGTGTTTTAGTGGATGACCCATTAGGTTTTGAAACCCAAGTTTCACCAAAAGGTATGCAGGCTGAGAGTCCTGTATGGTCTTCAGATGGTTCCATAGTAGCGTATCAGGCTAAAAAAATGGGTTCAAGGCAATGGAAAATATATTATTCTCTTTCTTCAGGAAGCTCTGCTCAAAGACTTACCAAATCTGGTATTGGAGTTGATGAAACATCACCATCTTGGAATTCTGGATTAAACTAAATTATGAGGATTTTTTCCCCTATTATTTTGAGACGGCTTTCCCTCAAAGCTGTTCTGTGCGTCGTATTTTTGTCATTATCTTCATCAGTTGCTTTTGGAGCTGATGACGTTAAAAAGGTTAAGCGGATAGTAGCGCGTTTACATCTCGAAATGATGCAGCTTAAAGAAAAATCCTCAAAGCTGGCTGGCGAACAGTTGGCTCTTTTGGAGCCGCAAAACGCAAAAATAGAGACTCTGACTAAAAGCAATCTTAAATTATCTGAAACAATTAGTTCACTGAAATTTAAAATCTCTATACTTGAAGAAAAGCTGGAGGAATATCAAAGTAAAAGCAGCAGTTCACAGCTTTCAGAATTGAATCAATTTGCAACAATATTGGCTCTTGCCTCTGTGGGTGAAACCAGCACACTTGAGGCTCTAGTTTTAGAATTGATAAACAAAGGGAACAACTTGCAAAAAGATTTATTAATTTTGTTGTTGGCAGAGACTCAAAAGAATAAGGGTTTAATGGAACTAAGTCTCGGCTACTACGGTGCATTGATTTCTGACTACCCAAATAGTCCATATAGAAGTCGGTCAATATTCGAAGCAAGCGAATTGCTGGGTAAACTGGGGCAAGACGAAGAACAAAAGTCATTGCTACTAGCCCTGAAGAAAAGTGACGACCCTTACGGTGAAATGGCTCGGGAAAAAATATGTCATCAGTTATACATAGAAGACCCGATTTGTGGGGGGGTTCTGTTTGGTGAGTTGATTTATACTGAATGGGTTTGGTTCAAAAATGGGGATGAGAAAATAAATAGTAGATATGAGGGTGAAATCAAAAATGGTGTTCCAAATGGAAAGGGGACTCTTTTTTTCCCCAATGGGGAAAAGCAAGAAGTGGAATTTAAGGATGGACAATTTTGACAAATATGGAATACTAAGCGAAGTTTAGACAATATTATGAAGTATTTAGCTTCTCAGACAAAGAAATAAAGTCAGTTTTAGTTGATTTTCACTACTTGTAATAATCTAACAATAATTGGCCGGGAAAGGTTATGAGTTGGTTTTCACGCATTTGGTAACTCATCAATTTTTTGCCAGGATGCTTAATTAGGCATTCCACTTGCACCTTGAAGGGGTAAGAGCTGGAGGTTTTACTGTTTCACATTTTTCAGGACAGAAGTCTCCCTGAATTTTAACAAAAAAAAGGTACGTTATGAAAAATATATATTTTCTGATTATTTTGGCAAGTATGGTAGCTTTGTTTTCTGCAGGTTGCGCGAAAGAAGAACCTTCTCCAGCACCACCTGAAGAACCTAAGGCAGAAGAACCTAAGGTAGAGCCAGAACCAGAACCAGAACCAGAGCCAGAGCCAGAGCCAGAACCGAAACCAGAACCGAAACCAGAACCGAAACCAGAACCGAAACCAGAACCGGAACCAGAACCGGAACCAGAACCGAAACCAGAACCGAAACCAGAACCGAAACCAGAACCGAAACCAGAACCGAAGCCAGAGCCAAAACCAGAACCGAAACCAGAACCAAAACCAGTAGAAGTGGAAGAAACTGTAGAAGTGCAAAAACCTGCAGAAGTGCAAAAAGCTGTTGAAGAAAAGGAAGCTGCAGTAGTAATTGCTCAACAACAGGAAGAGGTGGCAAAAGAAGAGATTCAAATTGCGGTAGAACAAGATGCCGAAAAAAGTGTTGAAGCTCCGAAAGCTGTCACCATCATCTCAGCTCCTCCAGAGGAATCAGATGAGGCAATTTATGATTTGGAAATGGTCTACTTTGCCTACGACAAGAGTATTATCACTACTGCCTTCGGAGAAGCTCTCCAGAAAAACTATGAATGGATTGCTGAAAATCCGGACGTCCAGATTCAATTGGAAGGTCACTGTGATGAGCGAGGTACCAATGAATACAATCTGGCATTGGGGGAACGGCGTGCAAAAGCTGTCTTTGACTACCTGATCAGCCTGGGAGCCAGTCCATCACAATTTTCATTGGTCAGTTTCGGCGAGGAACGTCCTGCAGATCAAGGAAGTAATGAAGTTGCCTGGAGAAAAAATCGGCGAGTAGAGTTCACCCGTCTGTAAACACTTTGTAACTCTGTCACGAATTTCGACTACTCTTTGAATTATGCTCACCGAATGGTTAGGAGAAACGAGCATAGTCGGGATGGTATTGGGTGGCAGTTTGATTGCAAAGCTGGTGCTGCTCATTTTGGCTTTGATGTCGGCCCTTTCCTGGGCCGTCATCATAATTAAGGCGTTTCAGTACCACAGCATCCGCAAAGAAGACCAAAAATTCTATCAAATCTACCTGAACGAGTCCAGCCTGAATCAAATCAAAAAAGTTTCTTCAGAGTATCTTTTTTCTGCTTTTTCATTCATTTTTTCTGCCACCTATCAGGAGGCAGCGCGAATGAGTCAACGCATTCAGCGTTCTTCTCCGGACATATCAGAAAGCAATTCGATGCTCCCTTATCTCAGTCAACAGTTGCAACGAGTGATTGAAAAGGCAATCAATGAACGGTACTCTTTCATTGAAAACCGTTTAAATATTCTTGCAACCATTTCTAGTGCAGCACCTTTCATTGGATTATTTGGAACTGTCTTAGGAATTATCAACTCTTTTCAGAGCATTGGAACAACGGGAGTAACAAGTCTTGCTTCAGTTGCACCAGGTATTTCTGAGGCTCTGGTTGCAACTGCTGCAGGATTGCTTGCCGCAATTCCTGCATTGATGGCTTACAATTATTTTCGCAATCAGGCTCGTCTATTAACTAATACCATGCGAAATTTTGGCATGGAAATAACTAATCGTTTTGAATGGATAGTGAATGGGAGGCTCCTGGGAAGAGAATGAGCCACTGAGTGAGATCAACGTTACACCATTTGTTGACGTACTGCTGGTATTGTTGATCATCTTTATGGTAACGGCTCCAATCGTAAATCATGTGATACAGGTGGATCTTCCGGAAGACAGCTACAACCAGGATGTAATGAAGCCTTTGCAGGAACCGCTAAAAGTGGTGATTGATAAGGCAGGGGTACTGTATTTAGGAAATACGCGTATCGGCGGCAGTAAAGACGATGAAAGTCAGCGGATTCTCCAGGATAAAATTCGACAATGGACTAAGAAGCAGAAACAGCCGTGGATGGTTGATGTAGAAGCTGATGAAAAAGTTGACTACGGTGCAATCGTTCCAGTCATTGCCCGACTCAAAGAGTTGCACGTCAGCATGAACCTGGTTATTCGTCCCAGACCAAAATAAAGATAATTCATTCAGCTGTTACCTTCTTTGCTGACAATTACATCTTCTTTGCTGACAGTAGAGTCCTCTTTAATTACAGTAGTATTTTCATCAATTTTTGACTGATCTTCTTTGTTTTTCTTTGTTGCACTTTTAAAATTGGTAATCATTCCGCCAAGTCCCTCACCAATCAGAGGTAAGCGTTTTGCTCCAAACAAAACTACGATAATAGCCAGAATAATCAAAAGTTCCCAAATACCTAAACCAAACATAGTGCACTCTCCTAACTAATTGTGTCATTGGTCATAGACGACCCTATTAATGTGAATTGCAACTAACAGTAGATCAAACTGGACTGATAATCGCAAGTTTAATAAAACAAGTCAACTGTCAATAAATGTAGTTCATGAATAAAATTGAAAATTAGGTTATATTGTCATCTAGACCTGTTTAGATAGGGCTCACTGAAAAAGTATTTCTTTTGTCATCCCGGATGATTCGGGATCCGGATCACCGATCAGCTTGAGTACAAGATTTGAAACATTTCCCCTTGATTCCGGGTCTGCGCTTCGCTTTGCCCAGAATGGCAAAGGAGAAGAATCGAAAGAAGTACGACTATTATTCACGTTGGCTCACCTTGTTGGAAAAGGGCTTCAAACAACAGAAGTGAAAAGCTTTTAGTACTATTTCATGAAAAACCCTTGCGGTTGTCATCATAAATTTGATAATTACTTATTGATATTATTGAATAATATTATTATTCAGCAATAGATATTTTTTCTGTAATCAAAGAAACTGTTTCTCAACTGCTGGGAAAAATATTTCAATTTTTGTCAGGCAATTAATATTTAGCAAACTTTACAAAACCGTCCATGGACATTGAAACTCCAGAAAAGGGATCCACTCTTCATCAGTTAAAGTTTTTAGCAGATGCTTCGCATGTTTTGCAGGCTGAAATTGCCAGGACAGATATATCCCTGCAAAAAGTTATGCAATGGGAACTAGGATCTGTAGTGATGTTTGAGAAAATAGTTGGATCACCGATTGATGTGTTAATTGGTGACCGTTTAATTGCCAGAGGTGAGGTAGTTGTGGTAAATGACAGTTACGGAGTGCGAATCAATGAGATTACTCATCCAGATGAAAAACCAGTTTCAAACTGGAAATAATCACTGATTACAGGTGGACGTTACGGTAAGACTTTGCCAATATCAGTTAAATCATTTTTCTTGCAGTGCCTTACGAAATGCCCTGGCTGTCCGTTCCAGATCCTTCTCTGAATGAGCGGTAGAAACAAAAAGCGATTCAAAAGCGGAGGGTGCCAGATAAATCCCCTGATTTAGCATACTGCGGAAAAACCGGGTGAAGCGCTCCACATCAGAGTTGAGTGCGTCCTGGTAATTACGTACCGGAGTTTCAGAAAAGAAAAATCCGAACATACCACCCATGGCCTGCGTCTGCAGCGGGACTCCAGCTGATTCTGCTGCCGATTGAAACTCTCCTGAAAGCCATGATGTTTTTTGTCCAAGTTCAGGGTAAGGATTTTCCTTTCTTAAAATCTCCAAAGTCGACAAACCTGCGGCTACTGCCAGAGGATTCCCAGACAGCGTACCAGCCTGATAAACGGGGCCGGCAGGTGCAACTTGAAGCATGATATCCTGACGTCCACCATATGCGCCAACGGGGAGTCCGCCTCCGATAATTTTTCCGAAAATACTCATGTCCGGAAGCACCCCAAACAGTGCCTGAGCACCTCCGTAATCAACCCGGAACCCACTCATCACTTCATCAAAAATAAGCAAAATACCCTCGCGGTCACACAAGTCACGCAAGCCCTGTAAAAATCCGTGTTCAGGAGGAATCATGCCCATATTACCTGCAACAGGTTCAATAATAACTGCAGCAATTTTACTGGAGTTTTCTTCAACCAGTTTGATGACAGAATCCAGATCATTGAATTTCGCCTGCAGCGTATGTTCAACAAAAGATGCTGGAACTCCCGGAGAATCCGGAATTCCTAAAGTCATTGCTCCGGATCCGGCCTGTACGAGTAAGGGGTCCACGCTGCCGTGGTAGCAACCCTCAAATTTAATTATTTTATCTCGGCCTGTATATCCACGGGCAACCCTAAGAACTGCCATAGCGGCTTCAGAACCGGAATTAACCAAACGCAGCATTTCAACACTGGGCACCGCCTCGCAGACCATTTCGGCTAACAAAATTTCTCCCTCGGTGGGAGCACCAAAAGAAGTTCCTTTCAGTAGAGTTTCTTCAAGTTTTCTGACAACTTCTGTATGTGCGTGTCCTAAAATCATAGGTCCCCAGGAGCCGACAAAATCAATAAATTCATTACCATCCGCGTCATACAGTTTTGAACCCTGAGCACGGGTGATAAAAAGCGGTGTCATGTTTACTGATTTGAAAGCACGGACAGGACTGTTTACGCCTCCAGGTATTCTTTGCTGGGCGCGAGAAAACAATTGCGTAGACTGTGTGATCTGCATGAAGGTTGCACTTCTTAAAGTTTGATCAAGAGTTTTTCATAGAAGAATAAGTTTCCGGCTATTCCGGTTTGAGTGGATCCTGAGAACAGACCAGATAAAATTCGGAAACTGTTTATGTTCTGTTACCAACTTTAAGGTACCTGAATCCAAAAATATATATTCTATGAACGTAATTAATGTTAAAAATAGTTTGGAGAACGACTCAAGAGTTGTCAAGACTTCACTAAAAAATGCGACAAATAATCCTGTTTTTCATAATTAGCCAAATTCTGTTCAGTGGATGTTCCTCTACTGGAAATAAATTTCTGGCTTCTTATGATCCGGAATATAAGGTTGCAGATCGGGGTAAGCTTGACGTCATAGTTAAAGGCAGGGCTTGCGCACTTCTTGCGGATGATGCCGTCTTGTATGCAAGGCAAACAGCTGAATTTCACCTGCGCAGCGTTGTAGGAAGTCAGAATCACAGGAAGGAATTTCAGGAAGTAGATCGCTACTATGATGGAGACAAAATCTGTGTGGAAATGAGTGCTGCTGCTTTGCCTCCTTTATGAAGCGGATTAATAATTTTGCCTTAGAACCTTGATTACTTGCGATTTAAGCTGCAAATCTATAAAGTAATAATAAGTTTCTGGACTTGGAAGTTTACGATTTATGAACTAGGATTAAACGTAAAGTCTGGATTCTTTCGGTTCTCAAGATTCAGGAATGTTTTCCTACTTCACTCACTTAGCCAATGTAAAGGTAGTTTATGTCAGGAAAAGACCAGGAAAAAAATACTGCACAAAACCAGATTGCGCTGCCAATGTTGCCTATGCGTGATATCGTCGTGTTCCCCCACATGACCGCACCGTTTTTCATCGGCCGCTCACTCTCTATTGCCTCACTGGAAAAAGCACTTGACGGAGACCGTCAAATTTTCGTTGTTGCTCAAGAAGATCCGTTGGTTGAAGAACCTGAAGGCAAGGATCTGTTTCGAGTAGGAACAATAGGTAAGGTTTTGCAAATAATGCGTCTCCATAATGGTACCATTAAAGCACTCTTTGAAGCAAAATCGAGAGGCCGTCTAATTGAGGCACACATGGAAGAGCCCCATTTTGCTGCAGTAGTGGAACCAATCCCGGAACAAGTTTCCAAGGCACCGGAATTATTGGCCCTCAGTAAAAATGTCCGCGCCGAATTTAAACGCTACCTGAAGGACGTTAAAAAAAGAACTGAAGGAATCGAAAAATTGTCCATTGAATCAGAAGAACCGCATATTCTTGCAGACCGTATCGCTCCGCTTCTGAACATGGATTTGCAAAAGAAACAGGATTTGCTGGAAAACTCGGATCCAAAAAGACGGCTCGAAATAGTCTATGGCCGGATGCTTGAAGAAAAAGAATTCAAAAAAGTTGAACGAAAACTAAAGGAGCGCGTCCAGGGGCAAATTGGCCGGACACAGAAAGAATACTACCTCAATGAACAAGTTAAGGCTATCCAGAAAGAGTTGGGTCACGGAGAAGACAGTAAAGCTGAAATGGATGAGTATGCTAAGAAAATTGAGGAAATTAAACTTTCTGATGAAGCTAGAGAAATGGCAGAAAAGGAACTTCAAAAACTCAAAATGATGCCCTCTATGTCTTCAGAAGCAAATGTCGTTCGAAATTATATTGACTGGCTGCTCAGCATGCCCTGGGCAGAAAAAACGGAAGATAACTTCGACCTGGAAAAAGCTGAAAAAGTCCTGGATGCTCAGCACTACGGTTTGGAAAAAGTAAAAGAACGTATTATAGAATATCTTGCTGTAGCTCAGCAGGTAGGCAAAATGAAAGGTCCAATTATTTGTCTGGTGGGACCTCCTGGTGTTGGAAAGACATCCCTGGCGCGTTCTGTTGCAGAAGCTCTGGGAAGAAAATTTGCACGCGTAAGTCTGGGAGGAATACGTGATGAAGCCGAAATCAGAGGGCATCGCAGGACTTATATTGGTGCCATGCCTGGAAAAGTTATCCAATCTTTGCGGAAAACAAAATTCAACAATCCCCTGCTTCTCTTTGATGAAATAGACAAGATGTCTCATGGCGTGATGGGAGATCCTGCTGCAGCCTTATTGGAAGTACTTGACCCGGAACAGAACCACACTTTCATGGACCATTATTTGGAAGTAGAGTTCGATGTTTCGGATGTCTTATTTTTCTGTACAGCCAATGTCCCTCAAAACATTCCGCCTGCACTGAAAGACAGAATGGAAGTTATCCGACTTTCCGGCTACACTGAGCTGGAGAAAGAAAACATTGCCCGCAAACATCTCCTCCCAAAACAGATGGATGAAAATGGACTGACATCAAAAAGAATTCAGTTTCAGCAAAAAGCCATCCTGAAAATTATCCGGAATTACACCAGGGAAGCCGGAGTCCGAAATCTTGAACGGGAAATTGCCAAAACATGCCGCAAAGTTGCAACCCAGTTGGTAAAGAAAACGAACCTTAACAAAGTCGTTGTTACTCCACTGCGGGTGCAAAAATATTTGGGTGTACAAAGTTACAAACATGGAAAAGCCGAAGAAAAAAATGAAATTGGCACCACTTGCGGTTTAGCCTGGACACAGGCCGGAGGAGAACTTTTGGTAACGGAAGTTAATATTATGAAGGGTACAGGTAAATTACAGTTGACGGGAAAACTTGGGGATGTGATGAAAGAGTCGGCACAGGCAGCACTGAGTTATGTACGCACTAATGCAAATCAGTTGGAGATATTTTCTTCCGTGTTCGAAAAAACCGACATTCACATTCATGTTCCTTCGGGAGCTGTTCCCAAAGACGGTCCTTCCGCTGGAGTAACTATTGCGACTTCTATAGTCAGTGCATTTACTTCCATTCCTGTCAGAAAGGAAGTAGCAATGACAGGAGAAACTACTTTGCGCGGCAAGGTTTTAGCGATTGGCGGATTAAAAGAAAAACTTCTTGCAGCAAAACGGGGTTTAATTTCTACTGTGATTATACCTCACAAAAATAAAAAAGATTTGAGTGAAATTTCGGAAGAAATACAGAGTGGTTTGGAAATTATTCCTGTACAAACCGTAGAAAAAGTCTTAGAAATTGCTCTTGAACGTATGCCAATAGCAGTGATTGATCCCGAACCTGAAGTTGAAGAAAATATGAAAGTTGACAGCCCAGAGGCTGCAATTCTGCCACAGACAGACCCCCCTGAATCACCTCGAACTTATGACGCATAATCATCTGGTCGCTGGTTCGAGCCTGGCTTGGGGAGCCAGCTTTAATCAATAATCACGGGAAAGGCCTTTTACATTTTTACCTTCCATGTGCCACTCCTGTGCCAGTTGGATATAAGTTTTTAAATATCCCCTAAGCCTTACGCAAGTATAAGCCTTATACATTTAAGGCCCTTACGCCATTAAGAAATTTCCACGCCAATTAATACTAAGATCTTACATGGATACTTTCGCCTATTTATAGAGGCACAAGTATAACTTAAATAATTATATCAGTTAGATAATTATTAGCAATTATAATAATAAGGAGAGTAATGGCAAATATAATGGAAAGAATAACGGCGGATAATAAAACTACTTATACGGCAAGAATACGTATTAAGGGTTATCGCCAACAAACGGCAACATTCCCTAGGATAACAGATGCGCGGCTCTGGATCCAAAAGACTGAGTCCTTGATGAGGGAAGGCAAGTACTTTAGCCAAGCCGAGGCTAAGAGGCATACATTTGCTGACATGACAGAGAGATACATAAAGACCGTGTTGCCAAACAAGTCAGCAAAAGTGGGGTTCCAGTATGCACAGCAGCTGCGCAAGTGGAGCTCGTGGCTTGGTGCATTGTCCCTAGACAAGATCACAACGGCCCTCATAGTTGAGTACAGGGATAAGCTTGCCCTTGAAAAGACAACTCGAGGCGGCTGCAAGTCAGCTGCAACTGTTAACCGTTACCTAGCTGCCTTGTCGAGTGCATACTCGGTTGCCATCAAGGAGTGGCAGTGGGTTGAGGAAAATCCTGTCAAGAAGATAGGTAAGTTCAAGGAGAAAAAGGGCAGGGAAAGATTCCTCTCTCCTGTAGAGATAGAACTCCTGCTCAAGACATGCCTAGAATCGGGTAAAAAAGATCTCTATCTTGCTATAGTCCTCGCCCTTAGTACGGGAGCTCGGCAAATGGAAACCTGGTCCCTTCGCTGGAGGGACATTGACCTAGATACAGGAAAGGCAATTATCAGGGAAACAAAGAACAAGCAGACCAGGGTTATCCCTATACAATCTTATGCGCTCGAGTTGATGAGGAAAAAAAGCAAGGTCAGGCGGATTGATACTGACTTGGTTTTTCCAAGCACGGTTGATCCCCAGAAACCTTTTGACTTCAGGAAATCATGGGAGTCAGTTCTCCGCGAAGCAGAGATCAAGGACTTCCGCTGGCATGACTTGAGGCACTCTGCAGGCTCCTACCTGGCAATGAATGGAGCTTCTTTGAGGGATATCGCAGAGATCCTGGGTCACAAGACCCTTGAGATGGCTATGAGGTACTCTCACCTTACTGAGGCTCACTCAGCTAGTGTAGTCAAGTCAATGAACGAGAAAATGTTTGAAAATTACTAAAGGAGGTAACCATGCAAAGCGAAAATAATGTCCAATTGAAATTAGATATTAGTGAAGTAATAGATCATGCAAATTCAATTGAAAATCCATGGGAGAAACTGAGGTATCTCAGGCAATACACCCGATTCCTCGCCGTATATGCCGAACATGAATCTTTCCAGGTAGAAGAATTGATTGCTCAAATGCCTAGAAAGATTCGGGGGGAAATCTGGGAGATTTTTAGTAATGAGCAGGAATTGGAGGGATCGAAGTCCGATTCAAATACTTCCGTAGAACAAAAAATTGACATCAATATAAATACTGAGTTTATAGCCCAAAGGGTTAAACCTAAGGTGACCAGAAAAACAATGAGAGACCCCTCTCATCAGATGAAGATACTAATAAATAAAGTCGACATTGAATTAGAAAAGCGTTGCGGTGAACCTGTTTCTCAAAGAAAGGTTTGGTATGAATTAAGAGATAACTACAGAAACTATGATGAAGAAGAGATTATTGATGTTGCTGAGCCGGAGAAGATAATTTGGAACGCATATACAGGAAGCAAAAAAGAAATGAAATATTCAACCTTCAAAAAAAACCTCAGCAATATTCGAACAGAACGGAAAAACCAAAAAAAATAAAATTACCGTTACCACGGTAACGATATTGGTAATGGGGGTCAGTATAATGATGGGCATGACGCTGGATGACCAGTGCATTCCCCAACAATCCCCAGATAGGAGCAAAAAAATGAGTGAATCAAATGGCATGCTTACGCCACTTCCAAAATTCAAGAATTCAGGGCGCTGCCCGGTTGAACCATACCACCTCATCTTCAGGCACAAGGAATCCCTCGTAGACTTTGGTGCCATTGTCCCATATGGTTCACGCTGGCTAGTGGACGAAACCAAGTTTCATGACTGGTTTCGCGAAAATGCCAGGCAGGATAGCTTGGGAGGAGAAAATGCCGGAAGTCATTGAAAAAACAACTAAGCTGAAAAAGCTAGTTAAGTTGGCACATAATAATGCTACCTTTATT
>ERZ651768.2220-NODE-2220-length-13641-cov-3.249853_pt1 | contig 13641 bp, 14 predicted proteins | sample MGYA00514754_ERZ651768 | MGnify/ENA metagenome assembly ERZ651768 | reverse complement strand
TTTCTCAATTTCTGATGATGGTAATTTCCTTAGTTTCAAACCGAATGAAAGATTCCCCATGACCGTCATATGAGGATACAGAGCATAATTTTGAAACACGATTGCCAAGTCTCGTTCGGCAGAATCAACATTGTTGACGATTTTGTCGTCAATTAGGATTTCTCCTCTTGAAATGGGCTCCAACCCTGCGATCATCCTCAGTGTTGTTGATTTACCACAACCAGGTGGGCCTACAATCCCTAGCGTGTTTCCTGGTTTGACTCGGAAAGTAATATCTGAAATGATTTTGCTGTTGCCTGGATTGCTGTTGTAGCTAAATTCGACACTTTCAAACCTGATCTCACCTCTTGACACTTCTAGGTCAGGCATACTGGTTAGTTCTTTAATTTTACTGGATTGGTCGAGAATGGCAAAAAATCGAGCGCCACAAGTTGAGGCACGTGCAAAAGAATTTACCGTCATACCAATCTGTCGGACGGGCATATGTAGAATCATCATAAAAGCTAAAAATTCTGCGAGTGTTCCTACGGTAATCTCTCCTGAAAGAACCTTGTTACCTCCTACCCACAAAACCACAGTCATTGCACTGTAAAAAGCAAATCCCATAAATGTCGTACTTTGAACCCAAGCCATAAGTCTTTGGAAAGAAATATCAAGTACGGCTGATGATAGTCTATTGAACCTAGCAAGTTCGTACATTTGTGCGGCAAATGCCCTGACGATCCGTATCCCTGTCAGATTCTCTTCCATGAAATTAGTAAGAGTGGTTAATCGCTCCTGTTGCTTAAGCCAAAGATATCGTAGTTGAAGCCGAGCAATAGCTGATTGTACAGCAATTACTGGAACAAAGCTTAAAGCAATTAGTCCGAGCACTATATCGGTTGACATTAGCAAAACAATTCCACCTATGGTAATCTGATGCCCTTTTATAAACCCATTATTAGGGGAGTATAGCACGGATTAAATTGTATAATAATTTAGGTTCATGACTAGTTAAGAGGCCGTTTTTTGATAATTTTTGTGTAAAACGTCTTCTTTTTACTATAAGGAGTTAGTATGGCAGGGTTAACCGCATTTGAACTAGAGGTCGCCCAATTGATGGTGGAAAATCTTAATTTAACCGTTTCCCCTGAAGATGTGGAGCCCAACAAACCCCTATTTGAGGATGGATTGGGTTTGGATTCCATTGATGCTCTGGAACTGTCTCTGGCCATTTCTCAGAGGTATGGGCTTGAAATTAGGTCAGACGACAAAAATATTAAACAGCTTTTTTTTTCTTTACGAAATTTAAGCAAATATATCCAAGAAAATAAATAATTTTAGGTCCATGTTGAAAAAAAATAACATTCTTCAAATTTTATCCCTTTCATACCCGATCCTTACCCACATTGCCATCAGCCAGAATGAATTTAAGCTTGCCTTGTTGATGCTTGGAATCATTGCAGGATTATTTATTTTAAACCGAACTAAACAGCCAGAAATAAAACCAAACTTTTTTTTCGATTTAGCGCTCTGGACGGGGCTAATCATATTCGCTGTCTATATTATTTTTGTCGACGCAATATACGTTGCCCTTTACTTGCCACCAGTTCTTATACTTTCATTTTTCATTTTCAATTTTGCTAAATCGCTTTTGCCGGGGCAAGAAGCCTTGCTTACCAAAATCGCCCGGGTAATTTTCCATGATGACGGCCCAGAAACAGCTATCTATACCCGTCAAGTAACCTGGTTGTGGACCTGTTTTCTGATCCTTATCCTTGTGGAAACCATTGCAATATCACTGTTTGCCCCCATTGAAGTTTGGTCTTTGTTCACCAACGTATTAAATTATTTGTTTATGTGTCTTTTGTTCATAATTGAATATATATACCGTCAGTTCCGTTTTGGATACCGGTACAATATTTTTTATTACCTGCGAGGATTGTCACAGGTTTCTTTAAAACAATTTTTATAAATTAATCCTGTTTCCGGATGGATAGTTACCCTCTAATTCGCTGCCAGCCAGGAGATTCCATTTTGGGATGGGATGACGGCAAGCATGTTTCGGTTGACCAGTTTCTGGCGGACACTTTCTCCCTTTCTCAAATCCTTCCAAATGCTACTTGGATACTTAATTTATGTGATAACAGGTATCGATTTCTTGTAGGTTTTGCCGCCGCACTGATAAAGAGGCAAACCAATATTCTTCCTCCCAACAAAACACCTAAAGTGCTTCAATCCATTGCCTCCCGATTTCCGGAAACTTATTGCTTAACAGATACCGAGAGTCAGGAAAACTTGGGATTACCAGTTTTGCAATACCCCTCAGAGCTAAAGCCCGTGTCTAAAACATTGGATATTCCTGAAATTGCAGCATCTCATGTGGCAGCAATTGCTTTTACTTCGGGGAGTACTGGAACACCGCAACCTCATTTAAAGCGTTGGGATTCTATGGTCAGAATCGCTCGCAATACAGGCCATCGATTGATTCCCGGAAATATCAAAGAAGTCTCCATCGTCGCGACTGTTCCACCTCAACACATGTATGGGTTAGAAACATCAATTATGTTACCCCTTCAACATAAAGGTGCGTTGCATGGAGGCCGCCCCTTTTTCCCGATTGATATACGTGATGCTCTTGAAACGATTCCACCAGACCGTATACTTATTACCACTCCAATGCATCTCAAGGCCTGTATTGAGAGTTCTGTGAAATTTCCGAAAATTTCTCTAGTCATTTCTGCCACTGCTCCACTATCAAGGAAATTGGCCGAGAATGCCGAACGGTTGCTTGATACTCAGATCTTCGAAATTTATGGCTGCACTGAAGCCGGATCCCTTGCAACCCGGCAAACCACCAAGAGCAATGTTTGGAAATTACTGGATGAGATCAATTTAACAGGAAATAACGACCAATGTTACATTGAGGCGACCTATCTTCCTGAGCCTATAAAATTGCCAGATATTATTAAGAATTGCGAAAATGGGCTGTTTGAATTGCAAGGCCGTAGCGCGGACCTAATCAATATTGGAGGCAAACGGGCTTCCTTGAGGGAGCTAAATTATCACCTTAACGAAATAAAGAAGGTTGAAGATGGAGCCTATTTTGTCCCGCCTCAAAATGATCACGATCATAAACGGCTGATCGCCTTTGTCGTGGCAAATGAGTTGCGGGAGGAGGATATCCTACAAGCATTGAGGCAGTATTTGGATCCAGTATTTTTACCGCGCCCAATATACTTTGTCGATCATTTGCCAAGAAATTCATCTGGGAAATTGACGCGCGAAAGCCTTCTTGAGACTTTTTCGCAATATTTTTAGTAATTATGTGTGACGAGAGCCAACGAGTCACAAAACCATATTGGCCAACAAGGCATTGAAATATTCTACTCAAATTGACCTCAGCCATCCTTCTCTTAAAGGGCACTTCCCAGGCCAACCAATTGTTCCTGGAGTCGTTATATTGGATGAGATGATCAAAGCATTTAGAAAAGAGCGAGGCCACCATTGCAAAATACAAAAAATACCATCGGTCAAATTTTTACTCCCGCTTGAGCCCGGAGCACAGATAGAATTTATCTTTGACATAGCAAACAATCTTGTCCGGTTTACTGGCAAGTGTGGTGAAAAAAACATTATGTTAGGACAATTAGAATATTCAATAGCACCATGAAAAGAGAATTGAATCCTACATTTTATGCGCTGAGCATTACTCTCCTCATCAGCACAATTATTTTTCATTCAGCGGAGGCTTTTGATGACAAACTCCTTGGTGAATCAAATCAAATATGTGCTGTAGATTTACGAGGATTGATGATTTCATTGGCCGATAAAAAAGAAAAATCGGCTCAATTCACAGAGGAAAAGTTCCTCAAAATTCTTGAAAAACCTTTGAGGTCAGAGGGGACCCTGCATTTCCAAGCACCCGATTATCTGGAAAAAATAACTGCGAAACCTGAAAAGGAACGTCTGGTGGTGAAAAGCGAGTTGGTCACCATTTTCGATCAACAGGACGTATCTCAAACCTTGTCCTTAGACGACTACCAACCCTTAAAGGAGTTGTTAAACGGCATAAGATTTATTTTGTTAGGCAATCTTAATGCTCTGATGAAATATTACGAGTTGGATCTCAAGGGCAATTGCAATCAGTGGAGCCTCATTTTGGTTCCAATTTCAGCACCTGCTCTAGATATTATAGATCGAATTATTATTCTAGGTGAAAAGGACAACATTGAGAAAATCACATGGGTAGATTCTAATGGTGATTTTACGGTCATGACCTTAGAAAAAGAAAATTCGTGAAACCTCGCACTAAAATAATATTTTGGATTGGAATTCTTTTTATAGCGTTCCTGATTATTATTTTCCGTCTTCGAGTTGAAACGGATATAGGTCTTTTCTTACCTCGATCTTCTTCTCCTCAGGAACAGTTCCTGATTAATCAATTCCGTCAGGGGCCTGGCTCAAAATTACTGATCATAAGCCTTCAAGGAGCGGACTCGAAAACTCTTGCTCGGTTAAGTAAGTCTTTAACTCATAAATTAAAAAATGACAGCGCTTTTATTAAAGTCCTGAATTCAGAAGATTCTATAACGGTCCAGACGGAAAAGTTTCTTTTCAGCAATCGCTATTTACTAAGCCCAACCCTTTATCCTGAAAGATTTTCTCCACAAAGTCTGCATGATATTTTGTCGGAAACATTGGGTCGGATTGTCTTGTCGCGGGGATTTTTGGAAAAACGTTATTTAGACAGGGATCCTTCGGGGGAGTTTATGTCAATATTACGATCTTGGATCGAAACGCCGTTGCTGAATAAAAAACACGGAGTTTGGTTCTCTGCGGATGGTACGCATGCTTTCCTCGTTGCGGAAATTTTTGCTGAAGGTTTGAATTTAAATCAATTTGAGAACGCTATCCATATTATTGATGATAGTTTCAACGATTTGAATCACAACATTTCAGTGAGCTTGCGCATGGTGGGTCCTCCAGCATTTGCTGTGGCATCCCGGGAGTCTATAAGGAGAGATGCCACAAAGCTCTCCATCATTGCAACCTGTTTAGTGATTGGTATCATTTATCTATTTTATCGATCCATCACCCTGATATTTCTTTGTTTGATTCCCCTGTTATGCGGGATTTTAATAAGTGTCTCCGCTATTGTTTTGATTTTCGGGTCGATTCATGGGATCACCTTGGCGTTTGGAATCGTCATTATTGGAGTGGCAATTGATTATCCTCTACACCTGTTTAGTCACATTAAAGCTAACGAACACCCTTCCGAGGCAATGGATCGAATCTGGCCGACTCTGCGACTGGGAGTTCTTACCACTGCGCTTGGATTTGTTTCCATGATTTTTTCAGATTTTGATGGCTTGATTCAGTTAGCTGCCTTCACGGTATGCGGTCTGGTAACCGCCGCCTTGGTCACTCGCCATATTCTTCCCAATATCACTGGTTTTTCATCTTTTAAATACTTGCCCACGAGGGTAGAGGCACTACCCTTTGAACTCCTAATGAAAAGTAAAATTTTATTCTATGTTTTTCTGGCAGGAGTCATTACATTCTTGGGCTTTCAACGTAGTGAATTGTGGGAAAATGATATCGCGCAGTTAAGTCCCGTTCCGGATTCGCAATTGGCTTTAGACCGCCAAATGCGTGAAGAACTTAATTTACCCAATGTCAGTTATTGGGTGATCGTGAAAGGAAAATCCGAGCAATCTGCTTTACGGTGGACCGAATCGGTTGCTGATGAATTTCAGGCCTTAAAAAATCAGGGGGCAATAAGTGGATTTGATGCGGTAACAAAGTATCTTCCAAGCTTTGAAAAACAAGCTCAGCGCATAAAAACTCTCCCTTCCATTGAGCAATTGAAAGAAAACCTGCGAATCGCTAAAAAAGGATTGCCATTTCGGGAGAATGCATTTGAGGGATTTATTCAGGAGGTATCTAGTGCAAAGAAATCCGAATTTTTAACCTCCGAGCGGGTGAGGGGAACCCTGTTGGAGGCGCAAATCAATAAATTATTTTACCACCAGGAAAACTTGTGGTTTTCCATGATTTCATTTAAAGGATCTGTCGATAAAAAACTCGTCGCCAGGGCTATCAGTAGTTTCCCCTCCGAAAACGTCTTTGTTCTCGAGCCAAGAAAAACTTCCAATATCCTGATCAACCGATACAGGGATAGGGCATTGCTGTTTTTCGGCTGGGGATGCCTGGTCATTGTTTTAACATTGAGGGTCGCATTGCGCCAATGGGTTGCAGTTGGACGAGTTTTAATCCCTATTATAGGATCCGTCTTAACCGTCATTGCAGTTTTGATCACGGCCAAGATACCGCTATCATTATTTCACCTTGTGTCTTTGCTGTTAGTAATAGGGTTAGGAATAGATTACGCCTTGTTTTTGAATCATAAACTAATGTTAAAAGAGGAGCGCTCCAAAATCCATCATGCTTTAATCGTATGCAACTTGTCGACCGTTACGGTGTTTGGAACCCTGGCTTTTTCTACCACGCCGGTCTTGAGAGCGATTGGAACAACAGTGGTAATAGGTGCGTTTTTATGCCTCTTGTTTTCACTTATATTTGCTTCAAAACCAAAAATGATAGACAACCCAGTATAGAGAAATATTAACCTTCTTGAGCATTCAATAATTTTTCCTTGGAACCTTTAATTTTATCCAAATTCACTTTAACCAGTGCAGTGGGCTGCGAACTCAAAGAACACGAGCAGGCTTTGCTAAACCTGCGGTCAGGACTAGGCCCCTGTAATTTAGATTTCATAAACTTAGATACTTGTGTCGGCAGGGTAAAGGGGATTGAGGATTCTCCCGTGGTGGATCGATTAAAAGAGTTTGACTGTCGCAATAACAGGCTGGCTCAACTGGCTTTACAGCAGGATGAATTTGAGCAAGCTGTTGAAAAGGCGAAAATTCGTTACGGCCCTGAAAAAATCGGTTTATTTCTGGGAACCAGCACCTCTGGGATTTTACAAACCGAAATGGCTTATCGGCACCGAGACCCCGCTACCGGGGATTTGCCCAAAACTTATAAGTACAAAGAAACCCAAAATAATTTTTCTGTAGCAGCTTTCGTGAAAAAGTATTTTAAGCTAGAGGGTCCTGCATTGGTTGTTTCCACCGCATGTTCTTCCAGTGCTAAGGTATTTGCTGAAGCCTCTCGGTTTATACAATCTGGATTTTGCGATGCTGCTATAGTGGGTGGCGTGGACTCGTTGTGCCAGACCACCTTGTATGGATTTTCTTCTCTACAGTTAGTGTCTTCTAAACCCTGTCGGCCTGCTGATCCAGACCGCGACGGGCTTTCCATTGGGGAAGCTGGAGGATATGCTCTGCTGGAAAAACCTGAAAATGGTGACTTCCAAAATCAAATTGCCTTCCTGGGATATGGTGAAAGCTCTGACGCCTACCACATGACTTCACCTCAGCCTGAAGGAAGAGGCATGGCCCAGTCCATGCAAATGGCTCTTAAGTGCTCTGGATTAAAGGCCAATCAAATTTCCTATATCAATTTGCACGGAACCGCGACACAGACAAACGATAAGGCCGAAGACAAAGCCGTTGTAAAGATTTTTGGTTCGTCTACTCCGTGCAGTTCTACAAAAGGGTGGACCGGGCACACACTTGGAGCCGCAGGTATTGCTGAGGCAATTATTTGTGCAATCTGCTTGAATAATAATTTTATTCCTGGGAGCTTAAATACCCGTGTGCTGGATTCAGATTTTTGTTCAAATATTATCTTAGAAAATCGGACTGAAAAGTTAGGTTACGTTCTCAGTAATTCATTCGGCTTTGGTGGAAATAATTGTAGCTTAATTTTCGGAATTCATTTATGACAACCGTTTACTTGGATGGAATTGGAATCGAGGCGCCAGGATTGAGAACATGGCAACAAGCTAGACTTGTTTTAAGAGGGGAAAATCCATTCTACTTTGAGAAAAAATCTCATCCAGTGGCTACTTTGATTCCAGAAAATGAAAGAAGGCGAGCTGGCGACACTATTCACTTAGCGGTTCACGTAGCAGGTGAGGCGGTGAACAATGCCAAAGTAAATCCAGAGTCGTTGATAAATGTTTTTTCTTCCTATAGAGGAGCTTTAAAAATAGTTGATCATATGTGTAATGCAGTGACCTTGCCGGATCATCCTATATCCCCCACTCAGTTCCATAATTCAGTTTACAATTCTCCAGCCGCTTATTGGTGCATTGCTACCCAAACAAGGGGTCCATCCACCAGTCTTGCTTGCGCTGAAGCAAGTTTTCCTGGTGCGCTTCTTTCTGCTACCGCTAATGTCTTTACACATAAACAGGGTGTGCTTCTGGTTGTGTATGATGTGGAATCTCCAAAGCCATTTCATAAGCAATATGCAATTGAATTTAATTGTGGTATCGCGTTGGTGCTGATGCCTTCTCAGTCAGAGAATACCTTGGCTAAATTGGATATCAATTTTCAATCCCGTAAAACTGAGGAAATGGATATGGCATTAAGTCCGCCTTTAGTAAAACTAATAAGTGGTAATGCTTCAGCACAACCCTTGAGAATGCTTTCTGCAGTTGCAAGTCAAGATTCTCGTGAAATGTTTTATGATTATTTGGAAAACTCTGCAGTCGAAGTTAAAATTAATCCATGCAATTAAATCAAAAAGAAATAGAAGCTCTCATCCCTCACAGTGGGGCTATGAGCTTGTTAAATGAAGTTCTAAAATGGGATGAGGATCATATAATTTGTCTTGCCAATTCTCACAGGAGCAAACATAATCCTTTAAGAAACGAGAATTCTTTATCTTCTGTCTGTGGTGTAGAATACGCAGCCCAGGCAATGGCTGTTCATGGAGCCCTGTCTAAGGGTGATCCAGATGAGGAGCCACGTCCTGGATATCTGGCATCCATTAAGAACCTGGACCTTTTGGTTTCTAGCTTGGATGATATTGAGTCAGATTTGGTGATAGAAGCTGAATTATTGATGAGGGACAAGGAGTTCTTGGTTTATCAATTCCGTGTTCTGTCAGAAGATCTTAATCTTTTGTCTGGGCGCGCTATTATTTCTATTAAGGGAAACTCTATAAATTGAAGAAGGCTCTTGTTACAGGTGGGAGTGGAATAATTGGCTCCGCTATTTGTGAAGCCTTGGCGAATGAGGGTTTGCACGTACTTGTCCACGCCAATGAGAACCTTGACCGGGCAAAACAAGTGGTCGAAAAAATTCACTCTGCTGGCCAATCGGCGGAAACTGCTTGTTTTGATGTTAGTGATCATAAGGCTACCTCGCATCACCTAGACAATATTTTAGAATCTGGTCCCGTCCAGGTATTGGTTAATAATGCTGGAATATATGATGATGCTACCATGGCCGGTATGTCATCTGAACAGTGGGACAGAGTTATTCAGACCACCTTAAATGGATTTTTCAATGTTACACACCCTCTATTACTGCCGATGATTCGCTCACGCTGGGGTAGGATCATTAGCATCTCATCCATTACCGGAGTCGCCGGCAATAGGGGACAGACTAATTACGCCGCAGCAAAATCGGGTCTGCATGGAGCAAGTAAATCTTTATCGAAAGAGGTGGCCTCAAGAGGAATTACCGTCAATGTTGTTGCACCCGGAATTATCCAGTCTCCATCAACAGATGAACATTTTTCCGACACAGACGTGAAAAATTTAATCCCCATGAAACGGAGAGGAACACCCCAGGAAATAGCCGATGTGGTGGTTTTCCTCGCCTCCAAAAAAGCGTCTTATATTTCGGGTCAGATTCTTAACGTTAATGGTGGGATGTGTTAATAAACTGGATCCACTATGCCTCAATCCTTGCCTCTAATTATAGATAAAGAGAAATTTAAGGAAAAATTTACCGCAATCATTCCGGCCTATAATGAAGGTAAAACCATCCGGGATCTGGTGAATAAAACTGCAAACCAGATTAGTCGGGTGGTTGTGGTAAATGATGGTTCAGCAGATGATACCTGTCAGCAACTCGTGGACCTCCCCATAGAACTTCTTTCCAATACCAGTAATAAGGGGAAAGGATACTCGTTGTGGCGAGGATTTCACCTTGCTCTTGAATCAGAACTGAGGGGAGTCATTACTTTGGACGGGGACGGCCAGCACCGGCCTGAAGATATTCCCAGATTCCTCGCTGCATATTCGGAGTTTCCTGACCACTTAATCATTGGCACACGGATTCACGATTTGCGGTCATTCCCTCCGAGTCGTCGATGGGCCAACCAACTAGCAAATCTGGGAATCTCCCTGGCAGTGGGGTGCAGGGTACCCGATACGCAATGCGGGTTTCGCCTGTACCCCGCTTCTCTTTTAAGAAGCTTGCAGCTTAATTCCCACCGTTACCATGGCTTTGTGTTTGAAAGTGAAGTGATAATCGAAGCCGTTAAACTGGGTTTCAAAATTCACTCAATCCCTATTGCAGCCATCTATGGAAACGAGCTAAGAAGATCGCATTTCCACCCGGCATGGGATACGATCCAAATCGGAAAAATGATTGTGGGAAAAATCGCATCCAAAATTCTAAAATCAGGTTCAAAGAAACCTGTTAAAAAATGATCCTGTTCTTTCTCCATCCAGCCTATATGTGGGATATTTGAACAATTATGGCTTTTTCCAGGTTTTGGATCCACCCATTATAATTTGAATGAATATTTGTTCCGTCGTAATTTAAGTTGGTGCTCCCCTCATTGTAGGTAATGCTGTAATTTTCAGTACTATATTTGATATCTACGATCGCTTTATGCGCTCGCAAATTCAGCGTTCCAATCAAATGTCCGGGGCTTTGACTTTTTATTCGCCAACCTAATCCTGAACCTGCAACGATAATGGCCTTCTTAATTTGTTCTATGGATGGCTTGTTTTCCGTTGCAAACGTCATTGGTGCATCATGTACATTCTTAACGATAGACGATCTGCAACCTATACCCAAAGCAACCACTAAAGCCAAGACGATCAAGATAATTTTTTTAGTCATAAGATATTGTCCTTTCATAAATGTGTCTGTTATATGCCAGGGAAAATGGCAATAATAGATAAATGCCGCTTTTAATTCTCTTCCCAGTAATCAAAAAAATTGAACCAGTTGAATGGATCCTGCTTGCTATAATGCGCCAGCCGGTCTGCATATCGCTGCATCCACTTTTGCTTGCTACTCACTTCATCCTTCTCATTCAATTGGAATTGATCCGCCAGCTTTTCAAAATAAATATCATAGCGATTGCCACCTTTATATATTCCAAAAAATAAAACAACAGGAACTTTTAAAATCCCAGCCAGGGTAAAGGGCCCCGAGGGGAAATGCGCCTTCTTACCCAAGAATTCGCAGGGCATCGATTTTTCCTTCTTGACTACGCGATCGGCAAGCAGGGCAACCATGTTGCCACTGTCTGCCATCTCCTTTATCCGCAGGAGGGAATGTGCCTCCCCAATTCGGATAATTGACTTGGCAGCCTCGGGGTTGAGGTTATTAAGTATCGTATTCGTATTTTCGGTGATACTGTTATTCATCAAAACTTTAAGACGAATACTTTGGTCGGATAACCCTAAGGCTCTTACAATTTCAAAGCTTCCCAAGTGAGACCCAAACAGCAAACATCCTTTTCCTTGAAGTTCCGAAATAATGGATTCACCATAAATATCGATTACAAGGTCCTTGCCACCATCATTTAAAATAAAAACGCGATCAAGAAATACAGAGGCAAAAAAGTGATAATGGCGAAAAATATCAAAATAGGTTATTTTTTTGGATAACACACGCCCCAAAAAACTAATTGATGCCTCTTTGGTGATTTTTGAAAAAAACAGATAATATAATGTGATCGGGTAAAGCAAAAACCGGCATGGCCGCCTGCCAAGATTAACAGCTAACCAAAGCATTAATTTCAACACCCAGGTATAGCTGCGTTCTTTTTGATTTAACCAACCAGAACTCATGAGAAAATATCTTTAATCAAATGAAACGGAATCATTACGAAGGGATGCCTTTGAGAAAAGATGGTATTTAGCTCATGGGACTTAATTTGTCAAATCCATATTAAATTTATGAAACCCTGGCTTCCATTTGTTCTTTTCTACAAACTCCATCGCTGGTTATTACAAATTTAGCTGAGATAGTTTTTTTATTCCCAGCCGGATGTTCTCTTGAGCAGCGCCTTCAGTAGCAATCCGTAACCGTGTAACCCCAGCAAACGCCTCTCCCATGGTAGCTGCAAAAGATGATCGGATAGACTCTCTCATCAGCACTTTTTTGGAGTCTGCATGAGCGAGTGACCAGACTGCCTCCATTTTTACAGTGAAACTGAAGCCAAAGCTAGGTTGCGCCAGATCAAAAATCATCACGTTGAGCAAATAATCGGCATTCTTACCATGAATGATTTCAGAGAACAGACCGCTCTTGTAAAGGGAATCCGCAATAGCCTGCATAAAAGCCTCGTTGGATATTTGGGATTTATCCATGGCGCTGGTTTCTTTTCCCCCCAGCACGTTTACGGAAACTGAGTATGGGAAAACTTTTTGCAGACTGAACGTACTGACTACCATTGACTTAGATGTAGCAGGAGTAGAGCAACCAGATAATACCGGCCAACTAGCAAGTAAACATAGGAATGATAATCTAAACCAATTAATAATCATTTAGGACCCTTTAGCTTTTTTAAAAATATTGGTCAGGACCTCGTCCACCATTTCCTGCGGTGACTTTCTAGTCAGGGACGTATGATAAGAGTTACCACTGCCCAGCGGAACATCTGTTTTCGGATCTCTAAAAGTAATGGTGAGCTCCAACATGTACATGGTTATATCCCACATCCACTTGTCCGCATAATCAACTACTATATCCACATTGGATGGGATATCCACTCCTAAACCTGTTGTGGATTTGTGCCCCATATACACCAGTTTATCGGAAATTAATTTGTTAATACCCCTTCCATCTGGCCCCAACTTGATCACGTAAAACGATGTGGTATTGGTTAGGCTTGCGGAAGGAGCCCAGTTTGCTGAAAATCGATTTACACATCCTGATATTAAGAAGATCACAATGAGGAGGAAGAAAAGTTTATGAATATGTGTCATTGGCTCCACCTTTTGAGGTTTAAGTGAAGTTAACAATATTGAGTGCTAAATGTTTTTTTAATATTTCCAATGTTGCTCCTAATCCACTTCAGCAAATTTTATATTTGGTTTAAAAAATGGAACTATTCTATTCTTTAAAGAAAGGAAAAGGTATCGATTACCATTGAGCACCTTTTTTGTTTTTTAAGATCCCACCTCCATACTGCCCCATATTCTGATCATTCTTTCTTAGCACATCAGGCTCAATACGATCCCTTAGCTTTGCTGCAGGATCAGCACCATACAGCGCTCGTTGTCTAGGATCGCTCAGATCATATTGATATGTTCTACCAGTTGAAGATCTATAACCACTAGGTTCATTGCTGGGCGTATAGCTGTTATAGGATGATGTAGGCGGTTTGTAACTAGAATCATTAGACGTTCCATTTAAACCATCTGCTAAACCATTTACAATTGCGTTAAACATTTGCAAACCACTAACAGATTCACTTGCCTGCCGCTTTTGTTGATTTGCGTATGCCTGCCGCTTTTGTTGATTTGCGTATGCCTGCCGCTTTTGTTGATTT
>ERZ651768.2219-NODE-2219-length-13646-cov-3.490825_pt1 | contig 13646 bp, 9 predicted proteins | sample MGYA00514754_ERZ651768 | MGnify/ENA metagenome assembly ERZ651768 | reverse complement strand
TCCTCAGTAGCTCAATTGGCAGAGCATCCGGCTGTTAACCGGAGGGTTGTAGGTTCGAGTCCTACCTGAGGAGCCAACTTTGTAGCGCCCATTTCAATCGTAGCTTCTCAACAGAGAGCTACCTGCGACGAAAATAAGCGCCATCGTGCTTCAAAGCGAATTCCTAGCACAAGGACTGAGCAGTGCCCTGGGAGGCTAGTATAATGCTGGCGTTTGTAGCGTGATGTTGCAAAGTCGCCTCACACCCTCCGTGCTGATTCTCGGCGCCTCTGTATTGTTCGTCGGCGTTGCCATCAACGCGTGCTCGTTTGACGCCACAGCGAGCCCCGACCAGCCGATCGCGTTTTCTCATCGGATTCATGTTGAAAACCAGATTGACTGCTCATATTGCCACGAATACTACGATCGATACGCCGTCGCTGGTATTCCGCGCGTGAGCGTCTGCGTTGATTGCCACGAGTTTATGGAACCGACCGAACCGAATCCAGACTTGGACCGCCTTTTCGAGTTCGCCAGCTCCGGACAAGAGATTCCATGGGTGCGTTTGTACGAACTACCGCAATATACCCACTTCAACCACAAGTGGCATATTCAGGCAGAGATCGAGTGCCAGACGTGCCACGGTGACATCGGCACCAGTGACCGAGCCACGCGCCACATGGTCTACGACATGGATTGGTGCCTTAGCTGCCATGAGTCCCAAGAGGCTTCGGTAGATTGTGTGACCTGCCACAAATGAAACGACGGGAATTTCTTAAGAGTTCGGTTGTCGCAGGGACGGCCGGGGTGCTGCTCGATGCATGCGCGCCTCCGGGTTCTGAGCAGATCATCCCGCTCTTAATCCCCGAGGAGCGATTCATTCCAGGCGTGGAGGAGTTTCATGCGGCCACGTGTTTTGAGTGTCCGGGAGGGTGTGGGCTTCTGGCTCGGAAGATCGACGGCCGTCTTGTTAAGGTCGAGGGAAACCCAGCACATCCGATTTCGAAAGGTGGAAGCTGTGCACGTGGGCAGGCATTGCCGCAAGCGATGTATCACCCCGATCGCCTACGGTCACCTCTTGTCCGCGAAGGCGAGCGAGGCAAGGGACGCTGGACCGAGATTTCATGGGACGATGCATTGGAACGCTTGGTCGCGGAGTTAACACCACTTCGAACTGAGAGTTCGGGGCTAGCCTTCCTGACTGGTCAGCTTCGCGGTCATCGGTGGGAGCTCGTACGGCGGTTCCTGGCGTCGTTCGGCGGAGCGCATCACTGGTTGCACGAACCATTCGGTGACGACATGGTGCGACGCGCCACTGAGTTAACTTTGGGAATTGAGGCGTTTCCGACTCACGATCTCGAACATGCGAATTACGTCCTGACATTTGGTGCAGCGTTGATAGAAGCGTCACGATCACCGGTACGCTTTGGGCGCGGTCTTGGCCACCTTCGTCGTGGTCGACCTGGGCAGCGAGGCAAACTGGTTGCAATTGGCCCACATCTATCCGTGACTGCCGCGCACGCGGATGAGTGGCTACCGGCACGGCCGGGAACTGACGCAGCCTTGGTGCTGGGTATTGCACATACGCTAATACGCGACGAACTCTACGATAAGGCATTTGTGAATGAGCGCACGGAGGGCTTTGAGGCGTTCCGTGAACGCGTGTTAGAAACATTCGCGCCAGAGACAGTCGCGGTAACCACTGGCGTGCCCGCCGAGCAGATCGAGCGGGTAGCCCGAGAGATGGCAGAGTACGGTCCGGCGATAGCGATTGCAGGCGATGCTGCTGTGACTGGCCCGAATGGCTTAGCGACAGCAGTGGCCGTTACCCATCTCAACGCGCTGGTGGGCGCGTTTGGTCGCGAGGGCGGTATCCATTTTGAACCACCGCCACCGTTCGCGCCGTACCCTGTTCTTGACGAGTCGTTTGTGTTGAGAGAGGCGAAGCCGTTGGCCAATGTCCTTGCTGACCCGACGATTGACGTCAAAGCACTGTTGGTAGCTGGCCCAAATCCGCTGTTTACGCTGCCTGCTGCGTCGGGAGTGTCTGACCTTTTCTCCAACATTCCGTTTATTGCTAGTTTCGGTGCATTTCCAGATGAAACGTCTCAGTGGGCTGACTTGTTACTGCCGGAGCCAACGGTGTTCGAGCGATTCGATGATGATGTGCCGGCGCCAGGGGTCGGTATATCGATGGCTTCGCTGTCGGGACCTATGTTCGTAAGACCACTCTATGACACGCGCGCAATGCCAGATGTGCTCCTGCAGATTGCGCAGCGATTGGGCGACGACATGGCGGTTGCGCTGCCGTGGGAGTCTTATGAAGCGGCGCTTCAAGCCGCGTGGAGTGGGCTGCATGACGCTCAGCGTGGGTCAATTGTTGAGACTAGCGCTAACCGCTTTTGGCGGAGTGCGCTCGAATCGGGTGGGTGGTGGGATGACTCCACGCCCGCTCAGAGTCAATTCGCGACGACCAGTAACCGTTACCGATTTGATGTGGAACCCTTACGGGCGGGAGTTGGTGCGGCGCCAGAGACTTCGACCGAAAGACCGTTCCTATTGCATGTCTATCCGTCACTGGCCTTTGGCGATGGCCGGAGTGCGCACCTGCCGTTTCTCCAGGAACTTGCTGACCCGATGACTGACACGCGGTGGGGTTCGGTTGTCGAGGTGAGTGTGGTTGCGGCTGAGGAGCATGGAATTGCTGATGGCGATCCGGTGCTCGTCACCTCGGCGCAAGGCGAACTTGTCGCTCGTGCGCGGGTCATGCCGGGACTTCGCCCTGAGGTCGTGGCTATGGCGGTCGGGCAAGGGCACACCAGCTACGGGCGGTACGCAACAGACCGGGGTGCGAATCCCTTGGCCCTGCTTCCGCCACCAGATCCGGTCGATGGTTCAGAAGTAGCACTAGTGGGAACAGCCGTTAGTATCCGGAAGGCGCCGGAGGTTCTAGCAGCACTTCCACGTGCGGCGCAATCGCTCAACGTGTAAGGAAGGAACCGAGATGGCAAAGTGGGGAATGGCGATTGACATTGATCGTTGCGATGGGTGCAACGCTTGCGTGGTGGCATGTCGAACCGAGAACAATGTTCCAACCGCCGGACCGGAGCAGGCTGAGAACGGACGAGCGATCGAGTGGATCCGGGTCGAGCGCCACGTTGAGGGAGAATTTCCCAATGTTCGCGTCCGGTTCGTTCCCGTGATGTGTGTCCATTGCGACGAAGCGCCTTGTGTGAAAGTCTGTCCCGTTTCCGCGACTTACGAGACCCCGGATGGTTTAAATGCCCAGATTCACCCTCGCTGCATTGGTACGCGGGCTTGCGGACAGGCTTGTCCTTACACGGTTCGCTACTTCAACTGGGGTGAGCCGTCGTGGGAGGCGCCACTTGAGCAAACGATCAATCCCGATGTGGCGGTGCGCTGGAAGGGCATTATGGAGAAGTGCACTTTTTGTGTTCAGCGCATCCGACGTACAAACGACCAAGCGAGGGATGAGGAACGCGAGATCCGTGATGGCGAGGTGCAGCCGGCGTGTGCCCAGGCGTGTCCGGCCCAGGCGATTGTCTTTGGTGATCGTGAGGATCCTGAGAGCGCAGTGTCGAAGCTGTCGGAGAGTCCTCGTGCCGAACGTCCTCTCGAAGAGCTCGGCACCGGCCCTCGGGTGGTCTATTTGAAGGAAGGAGGCTGGGGTGACGGCGTCAGGCCGGGATCGAGCGATTGAGGAATCGCTTCTGCGCCCGGTTTTTGAGACCGGCCGAGGTGTCTGGATCACCGTAGGCCTCCTCGTTGCAGTCATCGCCAACGGCGCCTATCAGTGGTTGCTTCAATTGCAAGACGGCATGGTGATCGCCGGTATGAATCAGCCGGTCTACTGGGGTCTCTACATCACCAACTATGTCTTCTTCATCGGTATCAGCCATGCCGGCACTTTGATCTCAGCGATTCTTCGTCTAACGCAGGCAGAATGGCGCCGTCCGATCACTAGGGCGGCGGAGGCGATCACGGTCTTCGCGCTACTGATGGGCTCGAGCAATGTGCTTTGGCACTTGGGTCGCCCTGAGCTCATCTACGTTCCGTTACTGTCTCCGCAACCGTTATCACCGCTTATATGGGACGTGGTGTGTATTTCGGTGTATTTGTTGGGGAGCATTACCTACTTGTATCTGCCGCTCATCCCTGACCTGGCGATTCTCCGCGATCGGAGCCCTAGACTTCGCTGGTTCTATCGCCTTTTGGCGCTTGGTTGGCAGGGAACGAGCCGGCAGCATCAGCTTCTCGAGCGAGCGATCGGTGTGATGGCTGTGGCAATTATTCCGATTGCAGTCTCTGTTCACACCGTCGTGTCGTGGGTGTTTGCCATGAGTCTCGTGCCGATGTGGCACAGTGCCATCTTCGGTCCTTACTTTGTTGTTGGTGCGATCTTCTCGGGTATCGCTGCGCTTCTCATCGCGATGGCGATACTTCGCAAGACATTCCACCTAGAGGCGTTCTTGCGGCCGATCCACTTCAACAATCTCGGGCTGTTGATGCTGACGATGGCCTGCCTCTGGTTCTATTTTACGTTCGCAGAACACCTAACGGTTTGGTACGGCAACGCACCCGACGAAATAGCGGTGCTCAATGCTAGGCTGTACGGACCGTTTTCAACCGCGTTCTGGTCGATGATCACTTGCTGCTTCATCATTCCTCTCGGCATTCTGTCGTTTAAGCGAACTCGGACGGTGACTGGAACAGTCGTAGCGTCGTGCGCGGTGGTTATCGGCATGTGGCTTGAGCGCTATATCATCGTCATAAGCTCAGCCTCCTATCCACGTTCGGAGACGATGTGGGACGGGGGAGTGTATACACCATCGCTTGTGGAAATTAGCTTGACGGCAGCAGAGTTTGCGGCTTTCGTGCTGCTATTTATCGTCTTTGCGAAACTATTCCCGCTTGTGTCAATTTGGGAGATTAAGGAAGGCGATGAGCGTGATATTGACGCTGTAACAGACATTCTCGAGCGCGAGTCGCCAGGTGGCCGTGCGAAGGCCTGATTAATCCCTGTGTTATCATCCCTGATCTTTGATGACCGGGAGCGTGTTACTTGGGAGCGTGGGGGCAAGGACAGTGAAGCGCAAGTTATTGTTGATTGTATTGGCCGCGTTTGTCGGGACGACGTCGCTATTGGTGGCGGCGGTTCAGGACAGCTGGGACGTTCCTGAGGATGCGAAGGCGGTTGAGAGTCCCTTTGCAGCCGATGATGAGGTCATTACGGAAGGCGCAACGCTCTATCAGCGGAACTGTCGTATGTGCCACGGCGAATCCGGCAAGGGTGACGGACCAGCAACTGCTCGGATCAAACCGGCTCCGCCAGACATTACTACTGCCGAGGCGCAGGATCGGATGAGCGATGGCGAAATGTTTTATAAGATCACGGTCGGCAAGCGTCCCATGCGCGAATTTGAAAGCAAGCTGAGTGAAGACGAGCGCTGGAACGTGGTACATTTTTTACGCACCTTACGGGCTGGATAGCGTATTAACGTCGGTCGTCGGTGGCCGAGGCGGGACAGACGGGTCCCGCCTGAGTTGTGTACACCCCTTCTCTTTGGCGCCGGCGGTATAATTCTCACCACATCTTGGGGCTTACAGTTAACGTTCTTTAGGTGGCCGAAGTATGGCTGCGACGATGCGTTATGGGTTCAGGCACGGTGCTTCGGTCGGCCCGGGGTTTTAGAGGAGGTTCGTTATGTCGCGTCGGGGCACGATTGGGCGAAGAGGCTTTCTCCGGGCGGCGCCAGCCGCGTTAGCGTCGGGGTTGTTGGCGCCCTCGGCGGTTGGTCAGTCTGAGGTCGAGCCAATTCCGCCATCGTCGATTGATGGGGCTGAAGCGCTGTCCGGCCTGGAATTCACTCCGGCCGAAAGGACAATGATGCAGGAGGGGCTGGAGAGGAACCGCCAGCGTTTTCAAGCCCTGCGGGCATTCGACATCCCTCATGACACCGAGCCGGCGGTAACGTTTCGTCCGAAATTGCTTGGGCGTAAACCGACCGGTTCAGCTACCCCAAATGCACCGTTATCCTTACCGCCACCGGTATCCGTCAGTGTTGGTGACTCCGTTGAGGACCTAGCGTTCGAGTCCGTCTGGACCTTGGCCGATTTACTGAAGCGCCGGATAGTGTCATCGACGGCGTTGACGAGGATGTACCTTGACCGTCTCAAGCGCCACGGAGACACGTTGAAATGCGTCGTCACTCTCACCGAGACGTTAGCACTGCAGCAGGCCCAGCAAGCGGATCTGGAAATCTTACAGGGGCGTTATCGTGGACCGTTGCACGGTGTGCCGTGGGGTGCGAAGGACTTGTTAGCTACCAAGGGCATCCGGACGACCTGGGGTGCGAAGCCATACGAGCACCAGGTCATCGACCTTGATGCAACGGTAGTAGAACGGCTCCGCGAGGCGGGCGCCGTTTTAGTGGCTAAGTTATCGATGGGCGCGTTAGCTCAGGGCGGTGTCTGGTTCGGGGGTTCGACCAGAAATCCGTGGAACCTTGAGCGGAGTTCGTCTGGCTCATCGGCTGGGCCAGGTGCTGCAACAGCCGCCGGTCTAGTCGGCTTTTCGATCGGTACCGAGACGCGAGGTTCGATCATCTCACCTTCGGCCGCGTGTGGTGTCACCGGCCTACGCCCGACGTATGGACGTGTCAGCCGGTACGGTGCAATGGCGCTCAGTTGGACGATGGACAAGATTGGTCCAATGTGTCGGTCAGCTGAGGACTGTGCTCTTGTCTTTAACGCGATCTATGGACCGGATGGACGCGATGAAACTGTCGTCGACGCAGGATTCGAGTGGGAACCCGATCCCTCGTTCGCTGGTTTACGAATTGGATATCTCCGCGAGGAGTTTGAGGTGCCATCCGATAATCTCTCGGACGAGCAGCGCGCGCAATGGGAGGCTCAGCGGCTATCACTAGCGGCGGCGCTGGAGGCACTGCGAGGAGCCGGTGCGAATCTCGAGCCGATTCAATTGCCAGATTTTCCAAGCGATTCGATCGGATTTGTATTGACGGCTGAGGCCGCAGCGTCATTTGACGATCTGACGCGCAGTCGTGGGATTGATCAACTCACTTCACAGAGCCCGCGATCCTGGCCGAATACTTTTCGTACGTCACGATTCATCCCGGCGGTCGAGTATATCCGAGCACAGCGGGCACGCACGCTGCTGATGGAGAAGATGGAGGAACTGATGGCTGATTATGACCTGTTTGTCTCACCATCACGTAGCGCGAGTCTCGGCATTACGAATCTGACTGGCCATCCGGCGATTGTCGTTAAGGCTGGGTTTGCTGAGGGGATGCCTGTGTCACTGATGTTCACTGGACGGTTATACGATGAGGCAACAATTCTTCGCGCCGCCTCAGCTTTTGAGCGCACTACTCCTTGGCATGCACAGCACCCGATGGTCTGACATAAAAGATGATGAGATTAACGCTGTCGGGGACAGCTTCCGGTGAGCGTGTAACGGCGGGCGGCAAACCAAAGGTAGAGCGGTTGGCTGATTACCCGGACTCCAGGAAGTCGTTCGAGCCAACGTAAGAAGATGAGTGAGGGGAGGGCATCAGCAACAATGAACAGCGCGTCGATACCGGCCACGACATGTCCGCTGGCCAGCTTGGCGTGCAGCTCTTGAGCGACGCGGGCCGGTGAAACCCCTTCTGCCTCCGCTGAAAATCCTTCAGCAGCAATATCTATGAGGTGAAGCCGCCCGAACCAATCCGCTGATTGAATTGCGGATGCACTGGCACGGCACGCGGGACAGGCGCCATCATAATAAATACGAGCTGGCCAATGGGTGGCGGTGATACCTGGTTGGCTCATTGTGCAGAGGTCTCGGCGAACTCGGTCGCGGTTGTCAGGCTTCTCCAGTAGAATAACTTGCGCGCGCCGTGAGCCAATGACCCTGGGCCTGGCGAGCCCAATCTGAAAGGATACCCATGCGTATTATGAAACTGGCAATTATCAGTCTTAGTGTCTGTTTCCTGGTTCTCGAACCGTCGGCCTTTCAGGGCGGCAAGCGAGTCATCAGGCGAGACGCGTCGTCTAATTCACCGTTCAGCTCAGCCGTTGCGGCTGGTGATTTCATCTATCTGTCTGGCACGTTAGCACGCGGTGATGGCATTCGCGAGCAGGCACGTGGTGTTCTGGACAACCTCGGCGAAGTACTTGAACTTGCCGGTGCCGACTACACTCGCGTGGCATCCGTCACGGTGTACCTACGCAACACGAGTGATTTTCAGGGAATGAATGAGGTTTTTCAAGAGTACTTTCCGTCCGAACCGCCCACACGCACCACAGTCCAGACTGATCTAGTTCGGGAAGACGCATTGGTTGAGATGTCGATGATCGCCATTCGGCCAGGTGCGGAGCGGACGGTGCTTCAACCGCAGGGGTGGCCTGCTAGTACGGCCCCGTACAGCTACGGTATCAAGTCGGGCGATACCGTGTTTCTGGCCGGCATCTTGGGTCGGGACTACAGTTATAACTCGAGTGTCGGTAGTGACATTCAGGCGGAAACGCGCGCTATCTTCGAGAACGCGAGGCAGATTCTAGCCGTTGCCGGTATGTCTCTGAACGATGTCGTTGCGTCGCGGGTCTACATTACCGATACCACCTTGTTCCGCGATATGAATGCTGCCTACAGTGCGCACTTCCCTGACATTCCACCGGCACGTGCGACTGTACGAGCCAATCTCATGGGCGATCAATATCACTTAGAGATCACATTGATTGCTGTCGCTGGGACGAAGACGCGGATTACTCGACCTAACGCTGACGGCACCCCTGGTCGCGAGAGTCCTGTGCTGAGCCACGCCGTACGTGTTGGGAACCGACTCTACCTGTCAGGCATGCTTGGAGTAAGTGATGAGACACGCACTGACACACAAGGACAGGCGCGGCAGACACTGGCCACCATCGGACGGACGCTTGATGCCGCAGGATTCGGCATTGATGATCTGGTTGATGGTGTTGTTTACCTCACGGACATGAGCGAGTGGGGAGAGATGAACGTGGCTTATCGAGAGGCGATCACCAGTAATTTTCCTGCTCGTGCCGCAGTGGGCACAGGGCTCATGAGTGGTGACGGTCGCGTTGAGATCATGTTCACGGCAGTCAGATAGGTTACGAGACATATGGTCGTTACGGTCCAGCATCGGCTTGAGACCTCTGGACAGGGTGACGCGCACGACCTCACCCCGGCATTGACGGCGGCCCTTGCTGACGCCGGTTTAGTGGAGGGCATTGCCACGGTGGCCGTCGTGGGCTCGACAGCGGCGATCACAACGCTAGAGTTCGAATCCGGTGTCATCCATGATCTTGATGAGGCCTGCGAGCGGGTCGCGCCGCGAGCGGGGGATTATGTGCACCATCTCCGTTGGGGGGATGATAACGGGTCTAGTCATGTCCGTGCTGCACTGCTCGGACCATCGGTAACCATTCCGTTTACCGATCGGTCATTGACGCTAGGCACCTGGCAGCAGGTGACACTCGTGGAATTTGACACCGGGCCCCGCCAACGTGAGGTCGTTATCCAGTTGATGGGAGATTGAGTCCTAGGTTGGGGTAACCCTTCATGTCCGAGACATCACGCGAGGTTGAGGTAACTCGAGTTCGGGTCGGCGTTCGCGGTGCTCTCCGCGATTACGCTGCGACTGAAGAGCCGATGGAGGTGAGAATCCATGGTGACCCGTTCGCTGTAATTATGCGGACGCCAGGGCGTGACCACGACCTCGCGGCGGGATTTCTCCTGTCAGAACAGATCGTGCGAGGGCCGGACGAGATTAGTCTGATTCGTCACTGCACAGCTCCTGAAACACCCGAACTGAAGAATGTCGTGGACGTTACATTGCAAGGGAAACCTGCTGTGGAACGGATCCGGGAACGTCGACAAGTAGTGACTAGCTCGTCGTGCGGTCTCTGCGGTCGTGTCACCTTGGACTCGTTGCACGCCCAGGTGCCTAGCCTTGACGATACTTGGGAAGTCGCCGGCGCCTCTGTTCTTGCTTGGCCCCGGCGCCTGCGCGAAAGCCAGGAGGCCTTTGATAGGACGGGTGGAATGCATGCCGCTGGGCTTTTCGATGCGTCGGATACATTGGTTGATGTTGCGGAGGACGTGGGCCGTCACAACGCCGTCGACAAAGTCGTTGGTCGAATGCTACTGCTGGAGCGGTTACCGCTCTCGTGCTACGGTCTGGCCGTAAGTGGGCGGGCGTCGTTTGAGATTGTTCAGAAGGCGCTGCTGGCCCGCATTCCGATTGTGGCGGCCGTGTCGGCTCCAACCACGCTGGCGATCGAGTTGGCCGAAGAGTCGGGCGTCACACTTCTTGGCTTCGTTCGTGATGGTGGCTACAACATCTATTCACATCCTAGACGAGTTGGCTAAGTCTAAGGGACAGTCGTCAGTGTTCCATCTGTAATCCGATGCCCTTTTTGTGTCGCTTAAGATCGGTACGTGACCCGGGAACTATGCGAATGTTTAACTAGAGTAGGTAAGCAATGAAGAACACCGTGAACAAGTGGGACGGTTTCGCTAACTCCGGTTGGATGAGTCAGTGGGGGCCACCACTCTTACTTTTGACTTTCGTGGCGACGCTGAGCTGGTTCGGCACCATTGCTCAGGTGGAAGCGGGGGCACTAGACCAGGAAGAGGTGTCTTGGGAAGGTGGTGCAGTCAGGCTCTGGGAGGAACCACTCACATTACCGACCTACCGCGTGGACCCGCCCGATCACAACCCAATGTTCTTTCGCAACGAGGTTTACCAGGGAGCCAAGAAGAAGGTCTACCCCTACCCGTTACAAGACAAAGTGACCAGAATTCTTGAGACCAAGACCTATACGGCCGTGCATCTAGAAAACGAGTACGTTGCACTCACTGTACTGCCAGAACTGGGTGGCCGGTTGTTTACGGCAACCGACAAGACTAACAATTACGATTTTTTCTACCGGCAGAGCGTCGTTAAGCCAGCGCTCATCGGCATGTTAGGTGCTTGGATTTCTGGAGGCATCGAGTGGTGCGTGTTTCACCATCATCGCAACACAACCTTCATGCCGGTCGACTACACGCTTGAGGCACACGCCGACGGAAGCAAGACTGTCTGGGTCGGCGAAACCGAGCGGCGCCACAGAATGCGCTGGATTATCGGTTTAACCCTACACCCGGGCCGGTCATACATCGAGGCGACGGTAAGACTATTCAACAGGACCGCACAGGCTCACTCGATCCTCTATTGGGCTAACGTAGCGGTGCATGCCAACGACGACTACGAGGTATTGTTTCCGCCGAGTGTACAGGTCGCGACCTATCACTCAAAGAACCAGTTTATCCACTGGCCGATCGGGCAAGGCACTTATCAAGGGATCGATTACGAGGGCGTCGACCTGAGCCGCTGGTCAAACCATCCCGAACCGACCTCGTTTTTTGCGTGGAATCTGGCCGAAGATTTCTCAGGTGGGTACGATCACGGTAAGGCTGCAGGCGTTGTACACGTTGGCAACCACCACATTATGGCCGGGACAAAACTCTGGGAGTGGGGTCCAGGACCCCGTGGGCGGCTTTGGGATCAAATTCTGACCGATGAAGATGGACCCTATGCTGAACTGATGGTTGGTGGTCTTTCGGATAACCAACCTGATTACAGCTGGATTAAGCCCCATGAGGTGAAGACCTTCACGCACCATTGGTATCCAGTGCAGGAAATCGGCGGTTTCACGAAGGCAAATCTTGAGGCGGCGGTAAACCTTGAGGTCTCCTCGGGGTCCGTGCAACTCGGGTTTAACTCCACCACCCACGTTAAGGATGCTCGGGTTTCGCTGGTGGCCAAGAACAGAACGCTGCTCGATAGCCGGGTGGTCATTGGGCCTGGTGTTCCCTTTACAGCAACCGTTGACCTGCCAACTGGTGTGAAGGCCACTGACGTAGAAGCGACGCTCTTTGATGCGCAGGACCGTGTCCTGATCAGCGATCGTCCGAGACAGGCTGTTGCGCTTCCGGAGCTTCCCGAACCCGTTGAGCCGCCGGTCGCTCCTGAGGAGATTGCGACTGTAGACGAGTTATACCTTACGGGTCTCCGACTTCAGCAGGGGCACAGTCCAGTTATACCGCCTGAGCCTTACTACGAGGAAGCACTTCGGCGTGACCCAAACGACGTGCGGGTAAACACGACCGTCGGTACGAATCTGAACAAGCGGGGGCTCTTTCAAGACGCTGAGCGCTATCTCCGTACGGCACTGGAGCGGTTAACGAGTGGCTATGTCAGGCTGGGTGACACTGAGGCAGAGTATCAACTTGGATTGGCACTTCGAGGACAGGGGCGATTCGGTGAGGCTTACGAGCAATTCTATCGAGCCTCTTGGGATGCGGCGTTTCATTCGGCGGCCTTCTATCAGTTAGCTGAGCTTTCGATGCGTGAGAGAGCATGGGACCGCGCGTTGAACGAAATCAAGCAGTCGCTATCCACGAACACAAACGACACTAAATCGCTTGGAATAGAGGCTGTCATTCTCCGGAAGCTCGGCCGTATAGATGAGGCGCTCGTGGCAACGTCTCGTGCGCTAGCCATGGACCCGATGGACACCCTCGCGCTTAATGAGCGCCTTCTGACACTTCGGACAGCCAACGCTAACGTTGAGGCGGATGCTGCTCTCGATGCACTTACACGTACGTTACGTGATGATGCTCAGACGTATTTGGAGCTCGCCGCTGACTACGGCAACGTAACGCTTTGGGGAGAAGCGATTAAGGTGCTGGAGCGTCTTGTGGAGCGTGAAGTGACCTTTGCTAGTTCTTACCCGATGGTGCACTACTACCTCGGCTATTTCCATGCCCAGTCTGATGATAAGGCTGAGACTTTGGCTAGTTACCAGCGGGCCGCCGGAATGCCGGCCGAATACGGGTTTCCGTTCAGGCTGGAAAGCATTGAGGTGTTGGAGGCCGCACTCAGCGCACAGCCTGACGACCATAGGGCCCATTACTATCTAGGCAACCTGCTCTTCGAGATCCAACCCGAGCGGGCGATCGGCCACTGGGAGCAGTCGCGCGATCTCTTCAACCGTTTTTCAACTGTCCACCGGAACCTCGGGTGGGCCTATTATCGAACGCGGGGCAATCTCACAGCGGCAATCGAGAGTTACGAGCGAGCAGTCGCGCTTGACCGATATGACACGCGGCTCTACGTTGAACTCGACGAACTGTATCAGGCCGCAAACGTGCCAATCGATACGCGCCTCCACATGGTTTCGGTCAATCATGAGGTCCTTGAGCGGCGAAGCGATAGTCTCCTTCGGGCGCTCATGGTGCAGGTGTTGGCAGGTGACTACGAAACGGCCATTACGACTCTTGAAGCAAACCAGTTCTTTGTGGCCGAAGGCGGTGGGCGCGTGCACGGTGTGTTCGTGGACGCGCATCTTTTGCGAGGGTTAACCCAGCTAAAGGGCGGGCAGGCTCGCGAGGCGTTGGCTGACTTTGAGCGGGCCTCTGAGTACCCTGAGAATTTATCGGTCGCGCGGCCTAGGAACGACCGGCGTGCTTCTCAGGTGGCTTACTACACTGCTCTCGCGCACCACGCGTTGGGGGAGACCGAGCGAGCTTCCGAGTATTTCCGGCGTGCAGCGGATCAACTTGGCACCGAGCGCTG
>ERZ651768.2218-NODE-2218-length-13647-cov-5.940383_pt1 | contig 13647 bp, 12 predicted proteins | sample MGYA00514754_ERZ651768 | MGnify/ENA metagenome assembly ERZ651768 | reverse complement strand
AGCAGGCCCGCCGCCTCGTCGACCTCGCGCACCCCGTGGTGGTTCCCGTAGGTGTACGAGGGCTGCATCCGGACCTCCTTGACCACGAAGGTCGTGGCGTTCGGGATGGTCAGCGGTTCCCAGTAGACGGCGGGCACCGAAAGCATGGCGCCGGGCCGGGCATGATCGAGGGCCATGGCGACGGCGCTCCCGGTGCCGGCAGCGTCGACCACAATGGCGTACTCGCCCGACGCGGCGGTACCGGCGCCCAGGCGCTCGCCGGCGGCGACCTGGTGGTCGTGGCGGGCCGAGAGGTCGACGTCGGCGCCGGCGGCACGGAACGTCGCCACGCAGGCCAGGCCGATCATCCCGCCACCGACGACGAGCACCCGCTGGCCCGGCTCTGCGCCGGCCGAATTTGCGGCGTGCTGGGCAACGGCCAGCGGCTCGACGAGGCAGGCGTCGGCGACGCGCACGCCGTCGGGCAGGGGGATGAGGCAGGACGAGTCGACGACCAGCCGGTCGGCCATGCCGCCGTCGCGGGCGATGCCGTACATGGTGCCGCTGCCGTTGCGGCAGAGGTGGGTCTGGTCGTCGAGGCAGCGGTCACAGGCCCCGCAGTGCATGAGGGGCTGGATCGCCACGGGTGTGCCGTCGGCGAGGTGGCCGGCGCACTCGTGGCCGAACGTGACCGGGATGCCGAAGCCCTGCAGGTGCAGGTCCGAGCCACAGATCCCCGAGGCGGCGATGTCGACGACGACCTCGCTGTCGGACGGATCGGGCTCGTCGACCTCGACGACCGTGAACTCCCCGTCCACGGTCCGCACGGCTCGCACCCTGGCACTCCTCCCGATCAATGCGACCTTCGACCACGGTTGTAGTCGCCGGAGACCGTGGACCTACGATCCGGCTGTGGCGAACCCCCTCCGACCCTCCCCCGACCGGCCGGCCCTCGACCTGCTTGACGGCGACTTCTACGTAAACGACCCGTACCCGACCTATGCCTGGATGCGGGACCATGAGCCCTTCTACTGGGACGAGGTCAACGAACTCTGGGGCGTGTCCCGCTACGACGACATCATCGAGGTCGAGCGCGACAAGTTCCGGTTCACCAACTCGGGCAACGAAAAGGGCGGTTATCGGCCCAACATCCCGGCCGACGCCTCGATCATCGCCCTCGATGACCCGCACCACACGGTGCGCCGCAACCTGGTTTCCCGACGCTTCACGCCGCGGGCCGCCGGCAACTGGGAGGACCACGTGCGCGGCGTCGTCACCGGCCTGCTGGACGTCCTGGCCGAGAACGGCGAGGCCGAGGTCATTTCGCAGCTGGCAGCGCCGCTGCCGGCCCAGATGATCGGGCTGCTGCTGGGCTTCCCCCACGAGTCCTGGCCGCAGCTCAAGGAGTGGTCAGAGCGCACCATCGCCCTCGGTGGCGGCCCCCGCTACCACGACGAGGACGGTGTGATGGCGGTCTTCGAGTTTGCCGAGGCCTGCATGAACGTCTACGAGTCGACGAAGTCCGAGCGTTCGGGCGGCGGCTGTCCGGTCGACACGGTCATGGACGTCTGGGTCGACCGGGAGGTCGAGGGTCTCGCCGACTACCCGTTCGGCCTCGACGAGATCATCTCCGACTGCCTCCTGCTGCTCGACGGCGGAGCCGAGACGACCCGCACGGTGATCGCTCGCACGCTCGTCGAGTTGACCCGGTGCCCCGACCAGTTCCAGGCGCTCGTCGATGGCGCCGACCCGGTCGTGGCGACCGAGGAGTTCATCCGATGGGTCACCCCGATCCACAACATGTGCCGGGTGGCGACCGAGGACATCGAGATCGGCGGCGTGACCGTCGGCGCCGGCGAGCAGGTGCTGCTCATGTACTCGTCGGCCAACCGCGACCCGGCCCAATTCGCGGACCCCGAGTCGTTCGACGTCACCAGGGACCCCAACCACCACCTGGCCTTCGGCAACGGCACCCACTTCTGCCTGGGGGCGGCGCTGGCCCGGCTCGAGATCCGGGTCTTCTTCGAGGAGTTCTCCCGGCGCTTCCGCAACCCTCGCCTGGCTCCCGGCACTGAGCCGGTCGAGATGCCGAACGCCTTCGTCTACGGCCTCCGCGAGGCCCACCTGGTGGTCGACCCGGCCTGAGCCGTCCGGTCAGTCGGGCAGGTTGCCGGACATGACGTCGTCGCCGAGGGAGGGTGCCACGAACTGCGAGAAGTCGGGGCCAGCCCGCAGGGCGTTGCCGCCGTCGACGTTGATGCAGGTGCCGGTGATCCAGCGGGACTCGGGGCCGATCAGGAACCGGACCAGGTTCCCGACGTCCTCCGGTTGCCCGACGTCGCCCATCGGAGTGTTGCGGACGTAGCTGTCGTACACGTCGCTGTCGGTGGGGATCATGCTCATGATCTCGGTGGCGATGAAGCCGGGCCGCACGGCATTGAACCGGACGTTCGAGCGTCCGAACTCGTCGGCTGCGTTGCGCATCATCTGCTCGATGCCGGCCTTGGCCACCGGGTAGGCGCCGAAGTTCGGATGCGTGACGTGTCCAGCGATCGACGACATCCCGACGACAGAGCCGCCACCGTTGGCGACCAGGTGCGGCACGGCGTGCTTGACGCACAGCATCGTGCCGAGCACGTTGAGGTGCAGGACCCGAAGGAACTCGTCGGTGTCCTGGACGTGGTACGGCCCCATGCCGCCACCGCCCCCGGCGTTGGCCACGACCCCGGCCAGGTTGCCCGCCGCCTCGACGGCTGCCCCGACCGCCACCTGCACCGAGCCCTCGTCGGTCACGTCGGCGACGACGTACCCGACGCTTCCCCCGTGGCCGGGCTCGATGACCTCCTGCGACTCGGCCAACGTCGCCTCGGTCCGCCCACAGATCGTGACGACGGCTCCGTCCGCAGCCAACGCCGCTGCGCAGGCCCGGCCGATGCCGGTGCCCCCACCGGTGACGAGGACGCCCTGCCCCTCGAGTGCTCCGTCTGCCATGCAGCCATGTTCGCCCATCAGGTCGGACGAGCCGCACCCGGGGCAGTCGCCGGTCAACCCTTCCGGCGACGCTCGTCCTGTTCCTCGAGCAGGTGCATCAGGCCCGGAAAGTTGGGGACGGCCCGCAGCGTCCGGTCGGCGTACCAGAACCCGAGGAGGGTCAGCAGGATCCCGGTCGGCCAGCCGACCAGCGCACGGGTGAGCACGTAGCCGTCGGTCGAGGTCTGCCTGAACAGCCAGATGTCCCAGGTCGAGGTGATCAGCTGCCAGACGCCCAGCGCCACGGTCAGTCGCGAGGTCATCCGCAGGTAGGCCGGGTGTACACGGGTCGTTCGGTCGATGGGCAGGGCCAGGTGAAGCACCCGACCGAGGAAGGGCCGGCCGGCCAACGAGGTGACGATCAGGGCGACGCCGATGCAGGCCTTCGTGCCGATGCCGATGCCGAAGTAGACGGCTTCCGAGTCGGTCAGGATTCCGATGATGCCGCGCACCACCAGGTAGCCGACGAGGATCGGCAGGAACTTCCCGACGGCCTCCCCGCGCCGACGACGGCCGACGACGGCCATGATGCTCCACACCGTGGCACCCAGCACGGCCCATCCCAGGCTTGCCAGGCGGTTCAGCCCGACGAAGAGCACGATCGGCATGACCGAGTCGAGGGCGCGCCCCCTGGGCTGACCTTTAGATGGACCCTCTGGCGGAAACGTCGGCTGTTCCTCCATCAACGGAGTCTGGCAGGAGCGGGGATCAGTCGGGGGCGCCCGGCCGGTCAGGCCGGCAGGCCCTGCGATGCTGCGTCGTCCGGTGCCAGCCGGAGCAGGTCCTCGGACACGAGGTCGGCGATGGAACGCGCCGCCGCGTAGTGGTGGTGGTGTGCCACACCGGCGAAGAGCTCGCGCCGCTTCTCGACCAGGGCAGCCGATGGGGAATCACCGAAGAATCCGAAGAGGCCGAAGGCCACCTCGAGGTCGGCGAGGACCGGGGCCCGGCCGAACAGGGCGGACCGCTTCAGGGCGACGCCTACGCAGCCGACAACGACGTCGTCGAGGTGCTCGCCGGCGGCCAGGTGCAGCCGCGGCACCAGGGTGCGGGCCAACAGGAGGGCATAGCCCTGGTCGGGACCCTGGACGCCGAGCCGTCCACCGTTGGGCTGGCCTTCGCCGACGACCTCGCCGGGACGATCGGCGGTCCACGGACCGAGGAGTCGCCGGGGACCCCGGTAGGCAGCGTCGGTCGGACGCAGCACCGGAATCGGAACGAAGGAAGGAGAACCCACGACGGGGAATCTACGGTTCCGGGGTTCCGAAGCCCCCTTCATGCGACGGGATCCACACCCACCCGAGCGCCTCCCTCGTGCCCACCGCCTCGTAGCCCGGATCACCGGGGAAGCGCACCAGGTCGCTGGACTCGTCCAGGATCCTGGCCCGGCGGCGAGGGGCACCGTTCGCCACGGCGGCAGCCGCCAGTGCCTCGGCCGTGGTGCCGAATCCCTCGAGGCACTGCAGCATCGAGATCGTGGGGCTGATCATGGTCAACTCCCCGGCCTGCCAACGTTCGAGCGCCTCGGTGGGCCGCATCCAGTCGACAGCGACGGCCTCGGTGCCGTCGGCCACGGGTTCGGCGCCGAGCGGTGCTGCGGCGACGAAGAAGAACGTGTCGTAGCGCTTCAGGCCACCCGTCGGCGTCACCCAGCGGGCGACCGGGTGGACTCCCGAGAGGTCCAGTCCGTCGTTCCCCACGAGGTCGCTGAGCCGGGACCGGCCGGAATCGAGGTCGTGGCGGTGGGCGACGACTTCGCCGCCGAGTCCGACGGCGATGCCGACCTCCTCGATGGTCTCGCGCACGGCGGCGATCCAGAAGGCCAACGCCCCCGGCCCGGTGCCGAGTGCGTCGTCCGCAGAAGCCGGCGTCCAACCCCGAACGAGGTCCGGCCAGCGGGCGTCGCCGTCGTCGGGGTCGAGGGCGCCGCCAGGGAAGAGCGTGTGGTCGGCCACGAAGGTGGACCGCGTGGTGCGGCGCAGCGTCAGGACGTGCAGGTCGGGGCGGTCATCCAACAGGAGCAGGGTCGCCGCCGAACGGACGGGAACCCCGTCGGACGGAAGGTCGTCGGTCCTCGGGTATTCGTCGGGGGGTACCGACTCCGGCTGGGTCATCGCCCGCCGACCGTACCCCCACGCCCCGTGGTCAGGACAAGCCACCCAGAGTGGTTTCCGCACGCCCCGCTCTGGCTTCGGCCACAACCAACCTGTATCCTGTGTGCCAGATCGACATCGTCGTCGGCCCCCCGTTCCCACAGAACCGACACCGGGAACCGAGCACGGGAGACGAACCCTGATGATGATCACCTCCGATACCACCGGGTCGACAGCAGGCCTCGCACCCGCTGCAGGACGCCTCGCCGACCTCGCCGCCCGGCGCAGCGAAGACTCCACCTGGTTCGCCGAGGTCGAGGCCGAACTCCTCGCTTTCCGGGTGTCGCTCGCCGACCACTCCCGGGCCATCGTCGAGGACGACCTCTACCACGATGCGCAGTGGAAGGCCCCCCGCATCACCAACCAGGTCCGCCGACTGGGCACCGAGTGCTTCAAGATCGACGAACTTGCCGCCCTGTCGCTGATCGCCGTCCACTCGTCGAGCAGGTCCGCCGCCATCGTCGAGACCCTCGACCAACTCCTCCGCCTCGCCGCCCGTCACGAGTCCAGGGCCCTGGCAATCGACCACGAGGCCTACTGCGTGGACCTCGGCGGCCAGGGCTGACGCAACCCGTTCGCCCGCCACCCACCCCGAGCCACTTCGGCGCCGAGCCGATGGGCTCACGCTTCCCCGCCCAATAGCCTCGCCGGATGGAGAAGTCCGTCCCGTTGACGTCCCCCCCCTCGAGGGCGGGCATCGCCGACCTCCTGGCCGGCCTCAGCGTCGCCCTGGTGCTGATCCCCCAGTCGATGGCCTATGCCGAGTTGGCGGGGCTACCTCCGCACATCGGCCTCTTCGCATCGACCCTGCCGCTCATCGCTGCGGCCCTCTGCGCATCCTCGCCCTACCTCCAAACGGGGCCTGTCGCCATGACCAGCCTCCTCACCCTCGGAGCGCTGACCGGGCTGGCCCAGCCGGAGTCGGCCGACTATCTGGCGCTCGCCGCCCTCCTGGCCCTCGTCGTCGGCGTCACCCGGCTCCTGCTCGGCGTGTTGCGCCTTGGCCTCGTCACCTACCTGATGACCGACCCGGTGGTCACCGGCTTCACCTCGGCGGCAGCCATCCTCATCATGTGCTCCCAACTCCCGAAGGCGCTGGGGGTGCCAGCACCCGACGGCGGAGTGCTCTGGCGCGCAGGCTGGTCGCTGGGGCACCCGGGCGACTGGGAGTTCATGGCGATCCTGCTGGCGGCGGTGACCATGGTGCTAGTGCTGCGCGGACGCCGGATCCACCGGTTCTTCCCCGGCGCCCTCGTCGCCATGACCGGCGGAATTCTCTGCACCGAGGTGACGGGCTACGGGGGACCGACTGTCGGCGAGGTGCCCACGGGGCTGCCGACTCTCGGGCTCGACCTCCCCTGGGACCAGTTGGGATCGGTCGTCGTCGCCGGCGTAGTGATCGCCCTCGTGGGGTTCGCCGAGGCGGCGTCGATCTCCCGTGTGTTCGCCACCGAGGAACGCCAACGATGGTCGGCCGACCGGGAATTCATCAGCCAGGGCCTGGCCAACGTGGCAGGTGCGGTCGCCGGAGCATTTCCCGTGGGCGGATCCTTCAGCCGCTCGTCGTTGAACCGACTGGCCGGAGCCCGCACCCGCTGGTCCGGGCTCGTCACCGGCATCGTGGTCCTGGCGTTCCTGCCGTTCGCTGACGTCCTCGAGACACTCCCCCGTGCCGTACTGGGCGGTGTGGTGATCGCCGCCGTGCTCGGCCTGATCCAGCCCCGGAAGCTGCTCGGCCTGGCCCGGGCATCGACGGGAGACGGTGTGGTGGCACTCGGCACCTTCGCTGCGACGCTCGCCATGGCACCCCGCGTCGACCGTGCAGTACTGGTCGGGATCATGCTGGCCCTGGCCGTACGGGCCAGGCGACGGCGGGTGGCGTCGACCGACTAGCCCCGCCAGGCGGCGGCCAACTCCGAGGAACCGGCGAGGGTGGCGACGTAGGCGAGGGTGTTGGCCAGCACCTGTCCGCCGTACTCGGTGGGCGTGGCGACCACGCAGTCGGTGGCGACCACCGCCTGGAAGCCGGCGTTGACGAGGTCGAAGGCCGCATTCGGGATCGCCACGTTCAGCGACACCCCGGCGAGGACCACGGTCGTGATCCCCTCGTTGCGCAGCAGGTGCGCGAGTTCGGTGCCCGAGAAGGGCGAGAGGCCGTGGAACCGGGGCACAACCACGTCGGTGGCGGGGTCGTATCCCAACTCGGGAACCGGCTGGGCGGCTGCGGTCCCGGCGACCAACTGCACCGACGACCGGCGGGCCACGCCGAACAGGCGGGCGTTGTCGTTGGCTCCCCACCGGTCCGGGAACACCTGGGCCGTGGCGTGGACGACCTTCACGCCGGCGCCGCGGGCTGCGTCTGCCAGACCCGTCAGGGCGGGGAGCATTCCGGCCGCCTCCTCGGCGAGGGCCGGGAGGCTGGACTCGGCACCGATCACCCCGTTCTGGCACTCGACGACGCACAGCACCGTGTGCGCCGGATCGACCAGGTCGTGCAGTTCGACGGCAGCCATGGTGCCCCTATTCGTACCGGGAGGCGGACTCGCGGAGCACGTCGAGCCAGCGGGCCCCGGCGTCGGGGGCCAGTTCGCCGGGTGTGTAGGCCACCGAGTGGAGCGTTCCGGTCCACGGGAAGGCGCCGTGGCGCTCGTAGACGTCCCACGACACGGGTGAGCGGCGGTCGATGCCGACGTCGATGCCCTCGAAGGGCGCCATCGAGGTGAGCAGCGGCAGGTCCCGGGCCTCGCCGACCACCTCGCCTTCGACCCGCAGGGTGGCGTGGGCCCGCATGCTTCCGGGCGCCTCCACGACGAGCGCGACAGATGAGGTGCCGTCGGCGAGTGGTCCGCCGTCGACCACGGTCATCACCCCGTAGCCGTTGTAGGCGAAGAAGAGGTGTCCGTCCTCGACGTACATCGAGTAGCCGCCGCCCTGGTCCCCGTGAGCCACGAGGATGCCCTCGTCACCGGCGGCGTAGGCGAGGGCCACGTCGACGGTGAACGAGCGGAAGTTGATGAACTGCACCGACCGGAAGCGCTCGACGGTCGGGGTGCCGGGCAGGAACGTGGCCGGCTCGGCCAGCACCGCCTCCCAGGGTGGTCGCTGGATGTAGGTGGCGCCGCTGCCCTCGTCGAGGGGGAAGACCTGGTTGTCCCAGGCCGCCTGCTCCCACGCCTCCCGGAGCTCGGCGAGCTTCTCCGGGTGCTCGGCGGCCACGTCACGGCTCTCGGTCGGGTCCTCGGCGAGGTGGTGGAGCTCCCAGGTGTCATTGCTGAACGCTTCCCGACGGCCGTGGCAGGTCACCGCCGACCAGCCGTCGCGGTAGAAGCCCCGGTGGCCGGCCTGCTCGTAGTACTGCTCCGGGTGCGTCGAAGGCGTATCGGAATCGGCGAGCGACGTCGTGAAGCTCGAGCCGGCGGGCGAGGGCAGCGGCTGCCCGTGCCTGGTGGTCGGCAGGTCGACACCGACGAGGTCGAGGACCGTGGGCAACAGGTCGGTGACGTGCTGGTACTGGGTGCGCAGGCCGCCGCCTTCCACCATCCCGGAACCCTTCGAGACGATGCATGGCACCTGGTGACCGCCCTGGTGGGTGTTGATCTTGTAGAGGCGGAACGGCGTGCCCGACACCATTGCCCAGCCCATCGGGTAGTGCGGCAGCGTCTGCGGGCCGCCAATGAGGTCGAGGCGGGCGTGGTCCACCTCGATGTCGTCGAACGGGCTGGAGCCCTGGGTGTGGGCGAGCAGGGTGCGGAAGTACGACGAGGTACCCCGCTCCTGGCCCTCACGCGACCCGCCGTTGTCGGAGGTGAACACGACGATGGTGTTGTCCCACTCCCCCATGGCCTCGAGTTCGGCTCGCAGTCGTCCGAAGTTCTGGTCCACGTTGTCGACCATGCCCGCGTAGACCTCCTGATAGCGGGCGAAGACCTCGCGCTCCATGTCGGTGAGGTCGTCCCAGGCTTCGACGGCATGGTGCGGCTCGGTGTTGCGGGGTGGCAGGACCGCACCCTCGGGGATGACCCCCAGTTCCTGCTGGCGTTCGAAACGGCGCTGCCGGACGACGTCCCATCCGTCCGCGTAGTCGCCCCGGTACTTCTCGGCGTCGGCGGCCCTGACCTGGAGCGGGGCGTGGGTGGCGCCATGTGAGAAGTAGAGGAACCATGGCTTCCTGGGGTGGCCGGAGCGCACCTGGCGGACCATGTCGAGCGCCCGGTCGGTGAGGTCGTCGGTGAAGTAGTAGTCGTCGGGGTACTGGTCGACCTGGACGACGTGGTTGTCCTCGTAGAGACGGTGCGGCTGGTGGAAGTTCGTGAACCCGTCGAGGATCCCATAGAAGCGGTCGAAACCCTTCTGGCAGGGCCAGCCGTGGCGAGGGCCGGCCTCGGTGAGGTTGGAGTCCTTGCAGAGGTGCCACTTGCCGACCATGAGCGTGGCCCAACCGGCATCACGCAGGACCTCGCCCATCGTGACGGCGTTGTCGCGGATCTCCATGGCGTAGCCGGGGAACCCGGGGTCGCGGTGGCAGACGGTGGCGAGGCCGGCGAGGTGGTGGTTGAGGCCGGTCAGCAGCGATGCGCGGGTGGGCGAGCACATCGGGTTGACGTGGAAGTTGGTGTAGCGCAGGCCCTCGTCGGCAAGGCGGTCGAGGTGGGGCGTGTCGATCTCGGAGCCGTAGCAGCCGATGTCGGCGAAGCCCAGGTCGTCACACAGCATGACGATCACGTTCGGCGCGCCGGCCGGGGCGGTCGGCTGCCCGGGCCACCACGGGTCCGAGCCGACAATGGTCCGCCGCACCTCGCCCTCGAAGCCGGCGTACGGCTGGGTCGGGTCCTGGTCGGTCACGGGCGCTCCTCTGCCGGCACATCTGCGGCGGTCGGCACCGAACCTACTTCCGGGCTGGCTGGGCCGCGCAGCCGTGTCGCCACGAGGGCCACGAGCACGCAGGCCACCGACATGAGCACCAGCGCTCCGCCGAATCCGAGGTCGGTGTCGGCCACCCAGCCCATCACCAGCGGGCCGGAGACGCCGCCCAATTCGGCGACCGCGAACCAGAGGCCGTAGGCGACGCCCATGTTGTGGGGGCCGACCGCCTTCGACTCCATGAGGGCGACGAGCACCAGGGGCACCATCACTGCACGGACGCCGGCGGCCGCAACCGGCAACGGATCGAGCGCCGTCGGCGCGACCAGGATGGCGAGGAGTGCCACCGACACGACCAGCATCACACCAGCCAGGATGAACGGGAGGCGTCGGCCGTCCGCCTTCCCGGGCAGCCAGAGCGAGACGGCGACCCCGACTCCGCTACCCACCGCCACCCAGTTGGCGGCAGCCATCGACGAGAATCCGCTGTGCGTGCGGAGTAGGGCGGGCATCCAGCCGCCGAGGCCGTGGGCAACGAAGAAGACGCCGAGGCCGAGCGCCAGGATCAGCCGGATCCGGGGGTCGCGCCCGAGAACCCGCCAGGCGCCGACTGCACCAGCCTCGGTGGCCTCACTGCTCGACATCGGCGCCTGGATGCGGCCCGTGACGACGAGCCAGCCGGCCAGGGCGAGGACCATCGAGCCGGTCTCGATCACGACCGTCCAACGCCATGACCCGGTGAGCGGCATGAGCACCGAGTTGGACAGCACCAGCGTGACCACGCCACCCAGCGCCGGCGCCGTGCTGTAGACGCCCACGGCGACCCGACGCTCACGCCGGTCGTCGAACCACAGGGCCACCGCCCGCGGGGCGCCGGCCGAGATCAGCGGCCCGCCGACGCCGAACAGGGCGATGGCCGCCCACAGGGCCGGGAGGTTGCCGGCGGCGGCCCGCAGGAGCCCGCTGGCGATGACGACGAGTCCGCCGATGGCAATCGCCCGACGAACCCCGAGTCGGTCCACCAGGCGGCCGGCGGGCGGGGCCGAGCCGAGGTAGACGAGTTGCCAGGCGCCGAGGGCGAGGCCCATGGCCACCCGGCTGAGGCCCAGGTCGGCACGCACCTCCCCCACCAGCGGCGGGATCGACAGCGCCACGACGCCGAAGGCGAAGTACACGGCGTAGACCCCGGCGAACAGCACCCACCGGCCGGAACGTCCCCCCGGTCCAAGGGACTCGCTCTCGGGGGCGTCCATCGACGCATCGTCCCACGGCGGCATGACACAGGTGGTGCCCGGCACGGGCGCGGGGGCCGAAGGTGCGCGAACCTGTCGAGATGGAGGAGTTGCGTTGGCAGGTCGAAGACCTGCGCATCGGGGAAGTCCCTTCCACGACCGCGGGCAAGACCGTCTCAGGCCTCGGCCCCGCCGCCTCCAAGGTCTACCAAGCCTCCCAGGGAGTGTCCGTGGGTGGCTACGGAGAAATGCTCTTCACAGGGAAGTCTGGAGCCGACGACACGATTGATTTCTACAGGGCCATCACCTACATCGGCTACCGGTTCGATGAGGACTGGGTCTTCAACTCGGAAATCGAAATCGAGCATGGCAATTCAGACGACGGTGAGGTTGCTCTTGAATTCGCCTACCTTGACTGGCTGGGCTCCGATTCCTTGAACTTTTCGACCTATGCCCTCTAGACGATCGAACAATACGAAACCTGACCCACTACCTGAAAAAGCAAGCGGAGAATCTAAAATGAGGCCGCTGGTTATCACATTGGCTCTGACTTTCTTTTCTGGTTGCGAGTCTGGCAACCCTGATACAAGCACTGAGAAGGACATCATCCGACCCGCGAAAATCATAACTGTCGCTCGTGCAGAAGAGGAAATATTGCATGAATTCCCCGCCCGTATCGAAGCCCTCCAGTCAGTGGATCTTTCCTTCGAGGTCGGCGGACCTCTTGCTCACCTACCCATTAGAGAGGGCGAAACATTGACTCAAGGCACACTGGTGGCCGCACTTGATCCAACAGATTTTCGGCTGGCGGTTCAAGAAGCCGAAGTCCAGTTAAAACTGGCCGCGCAGGACCTGAATCGTAAACGTAAAGTCCTACAACAAAACGGGATTGCAAAGTCACACGTCGAAGACGCTCGCTCACTCTATGAGCTGCAGAGAGTCCGCTTGTCGAAAGCCAAGGAGCAAATGCAGGACAGCAGAATAGAGGCCCCCTTTAACGCCTTTGTCGCGCGGCGCTTCTTCGATCGCCATGTCAATATCAGACCCGGCGAACCGGTTGTTCGACTATTGGATAGAACCAGGCTCCAGGTCGTGTTTAATGCACCTGAGCACCTGCTCGCTGGAGCTACACCGGAGAGTCTGATCAGGGCCTGGGCCGAGTTCTCTTTCGCTCCCGGACAAGAATTCGAACTCACTTACTACGAAAACCGGGGGGAAGCTGACTCGTTGGCACAGACCTACGAAATTTCGTTTACCATGGCAAACCCTGCCGACTGGAACATCCTCCCGGGCATGACCGCAACAGTCCGGTTAAGGTTAAAGAGCTCGACCAGGGGCATCATGCTGATCCCAGCGTCAGCCATCGTACCGGCTCCAGACAGTACGCTTTCTGTCTGGGTCTATGCTCCCGGTACCCAACGAGTATCTCAGCGTCGTATAGAACCCGGCTCACCTCAGCGTAACGGTGTGCCCGTGCAGGCGGGACTGGAGGAAGGCGAACAGATTATCGTTACAGGTGCGAACCACCTACAGGCCGGCATGCGCGTCCAACCCCTCTAGGTAATTGCCAGCATGCCTAATCTTGCACGCCTGACCATTCGTTATCCAATCTATGGCTGGATTCTCATTCTGCTGTGCCTGGTTGGCGGCATGCATGGGGTGCAGAACGTTTCCCGCCTGGAAGACCCCAATTTCCCCATGACCTGGGCGTACGTGATCACCACCTATCCGGGAGCCTCAGCAGAAGAAGTTGAGTTTGAGGTAACGGACCGAATCGAAGACTCACTGCAGGAGCTACCATATGTCGACAAATTAGTATCGAAGTCGGTCCCCGGCAGGTCCGAAATCCTGCTCGAAATGCGAGAGGAGGTCAGTGAATCAGAATCTCCACAGATCTATGACGAACTCAGGCGACGTGTCTCCGAAGCGCAGATGTTACTACCCCCCGGCGCAGGTACGCCGCTTGTTGAAGATGATTTCTCAGACATCTACGGCATCCTTTACGCAATTAAGGCTAGAGGTTATACCGAAGCAGAAATTCACGATATGGCGAAAACCATATCAACAAAAATCAAAAGTATCCCTAATGTCGCAAAAATAGACACCCGCGGCGTTCCCTATGAAGCTGTCTACATTGAACTGAATCACGCGCGGCTGACAAATTTCGGGTTATCCATAGAAGACCTGGGAAGGCGTATCTGGGCTGAAAACCAGGTAGCTCCTGCAGGTTCCGCCTTGTTTGATGGCAGACGTCTGAGGGTTGCCCAACCAACTCCACTGGCGAGTGTTGCTGAACTCAGAGACTTAAGAATAGGAGCAGCCGGTTCTACTGACACCATCCGCCTTGGCGATATCGCGGCAGTCAAACGCCAGGCAATCGAAGTCCCGCCCGA
>ERZ651768.2217-NODE-2217-length-13649-cov-14.068597_pt1 | contig 13649 bp, 12 predicted proteins | sample MGYA00514754_ERZ651768 | MGnify/ENA metagenome assembly ERZ651768 | reverse complement strand
TTGGTTTTATAACTATCCATTCCAATTCCAGGAAGTATAGGTACACCAACTTGAATGAAGTAGCCGCTCACGCCATCGGACTTAACTTCATCACCACCATCGTATTTACCTGTAAAAGTATGTGACAATGGAACTCCAACACTGAAGTTTATTAGCGCAAAAGCTTGGGTGCTGAATAAAATCAGCGATGTTGCCGCAATCCAGCTTATAATAATTTTTCGTATCATGTTATCTCCTAATCAGAGGTGTCATTATTCAGACGAAGCAGAAGACTCAAGAGGGTCTCTCCAATCGTCAAATTTACCAAGAGGCCGTGTAAAAGTGAACTCAAGTGGCTCAACTATAAGTGCTTCCCAGGCGTCTCCGGTACTACCGGAAGTCATTGCAAATGGCAGGGCAACAATGAAAAATGCTGTGCTAATCACTGTCAAACCTAATCCGATTACACGGATTGGTATATCAATTACCATTGCAATAGCTTCAGGACGCTCATCCGGAATTGCCGCTGAAGCATGTCCAGTAACTAATGCAAGAAAGAGGCAACTGATAGTGAAAATTTTCAGAGATTTTGTACGATACATGATTACCGGAATATTTAAATTTTTTGCAGGTCAAATATTAAACTCTCCAATGGCTGGAGCATTTCCATTAACTAATGCAAGAAAGAGGCAACTGATAGTAAATATATTCAGATATTTTGCACGATACATGATTACCGGAATGTATAAATATATTGCAGGTCAAATATTAAACTCTCCAATGACTGGAGCATGATCGGAAGGTCGATCTTGTTTTCGTGCTGATAAATCGATTATGCATGTACGGCATGAGGAAGTCAAAACAGAATTTGCCAGAATATAATCAATTCGCATTCCCTCACCACGCTCGAAGCCACGGGTTCGAAAATCCCACCATGAAAATTGTCCTGGTCTTTGGTCAAATTTGCGAAAAATATCAGTCAGGCCTGTTTCAGAAATTTCTTTCAAATGCTCGTGTTCCTTCGGATGAAAACTGACCTTATTCTTCATAATCTCTTCATTCCAGACATCCTCGGCATTTGGAGCAATATTAAAGTCCCCCATTATTGCAAAGGGATTTAATGAATCATTTATATTGGTGATTTCCTGTTTCAGTTCCTGCAAAAATTCCAGTTTATACTGAAACTTATCTGATTCAGTGGTCTGCCCTTGTGGAACGTAAACATTTATCAGCCGTACGCCTGAAATTGTTGCAGCGATCAAACGAGCATTTTCCGGGTCATATCCATTACGAAATCCTTTTTGAACTTCCTTGATTGGTTCTTTGGACAAAATAGCCACACCGTTATAGGATTTCTGTCCGTAAAAGGCAGATTCATATCCGGATTGATTAATCTCCCAAAGCGGAAACTGCGAGTCTTCAACTTTTGTCTCCTGCAGGCAAACCACATGCGGCTTGTTTTCTTCAAGCCAATTCAAGAGCAGCGCCAGACGTGTCCGGATAGAATTAACATTCCAGGTGGCGACTTTCCATGAAGTTCGGGAGCGTGAAGATTCGAGGAAAATCTGGTCGTCAGGCAAAAAGCAGGCACTGTTGCTGTAAAGAACAATTTCGGGAGAGTCAAGGATTCCATTCCAGTTTCGTTCAACTCGTATTGCCCCGCTGCGCCAGTGAGTATATATTGCCTCAGTTAATTTTTCTGGTGTTGTGCAGGCCTGACGAAGTTCTGAAAATGAAACTCCGGCATCGTTTAGTTTTTTACTGATATCGTCAGGGATGAGGTTTTCTAAACTCTCCGGAGAATCCATTAATCCTGTGAAAGTATCCGGAGTTGTTCTACATTATCCTGAATTTGCCTGCGACGCTTTTTGAGATTAAACTTGTTTGGCCGGCTGTTTGAGTGCCTTTTGGTTGCGGTTTTTTGTTTTGGAGACATTTTTTTACTCTTATAATTATTGGATTAATTCAACTTGTTCTGGCCTGTTTGAGGCGTTATGGTTTAAGAGTTGAATGTAGGACATTAGCAAATTATTTAAAATATTGCGAGTTAAATCTGATTCGCAATTACCTTCCACTTAAGGATGGCAGAATGAGCGATACTAAAAAAGAAAACAAAAATCCCAAAAAGGTAGTACCTCAATTCCAGAAATTAATGGAAATGCCCGTTACCGCCAGACTTGTCTTAGGTGAATGCAGAATGGATATTGAAGAAATTCTCAAACTTGGACAAGGTTCGATGCTGGAACTGAACACTATGGTGAATGAAGATTTCAAGCTTTATATAAATGATGCAGAAATTGCAAAAGCAAAATCTGTGATGGTAGGGGAAAAACTTGGTGCGCAAATAAAAGAGATATCTTCGACAGAAGATCGTCTGAAAGATCTTACCGATCTTGAATAAAGGCCTAGTTTAAGTGAAATATTTATTGATCCAATTACGGCGGATTGGTGATGTATTGATGACAACACCGTCGATCAGACTGCTGCGGGAATCCTACCCGGATGCTGATTTGACCTTTCTCACAGAATCTCCATCAGACCAGGTTTTGAATGAGAATCCTAATTTACAAGAAATACTGCTATACCGGAAGCCGGAATCCATTGCAGAGTCAATACGTTTTTTTCTGAATCTTCGATCTAGAAAATTTGACTGCGTTATTGATTTTCATGGAAATCCGCGCAGTGCCTTGATGACCCGTTTCAGCGGTGCACCAATGCGGATTGGTTTTGATTTTCGCGGCAGAAGCCGGGCTTACACGCATCCGGTTAAAATTTCCGGAAAGGTTACTTATTCAGCTGCAGACAAGGCTCAGCTGCTGAGACCGCTGGGTATTTCAGCATCAGATTTCAGACTCGATTTTTTCCCAGAGGAAAAAGATCAAATTTTTGCGGAAAATCTATTCAGAAAACTTGGTGTTGAAGAAAACGATTTTGTAGTTTCATTATCTCCGGTTTCTCGCCAGCCCTACAAAGTCTGGCCTGCAGATAGATTTGCTCAGGTTGCCGACTGGCTGGCAGAAAAATACAATGCAAAAATACTTTTCCTTTTTGGTCCCGGTGAAAAACATTTTATCGAATCCGTTCGGGCCTCAATGAAAATGCCGGCACTGCCGGACTACAGTGTGCCTACTCTGCCTGAAACACTTTCGATACTGCAAAAAGTTGATCTGCATCTGGGCAATGACAATGGAATAAGACACTTTGCTGTTGCTGCAGACACACCATCGTTGGCAATATTTGGCAGACCATGGGCAGCTAACTGGACACCGCCGGAGCAAACCCGGCACCATGCTTTAGAGTTTGATCCTGGCTGCAAAAAAAGATGCGTTTATCCAAAATGTAATCTGGAATGTCTGAAAGGTGTAAATATTGATGCTGTTAAAACTGAATTGGAGATCATTATAAATAATATGAATTAAGGCGGTTTTCATGGTTTTTATGTTCAAAGCATCTGAGCTTCTTGAGCAACAGCTCAATGAAGTTGTACAGTGGCACGTTAAAGCACCTGAACCTGATTATGTTGAGGCATCTGATTTCCCAAACCTCGTTTCAATGCAGCATTATGTTAATTTTGAATTATGGCACCAGGAAGACATGGCACGTGACCCAGATGCCCCAGACTCAAAGATTGCTGCAGTAAAACGCGCAATTGATGTTTTGAACCAACGCCGCAATGATATGATCGAACAGATGGATCAATATCTGCTAGATGCACTTCAGAGTAAAAATATTAAGTATACTGCAGATGCTGAGATGAATAGTGAAACTCCAGGAAGTATAATTGACCGTCTTTCTATAAATGCACTTAAGATTTACCACATGGACGAAGAAATCCAACGCCTGGATGTAACAGATGAGCATCGGAAAAAATGTTCTGGAAAACTTTCAGTATTGCAGGACCAGCGTAATGATTTGAAAAAAAGCCTCGAGACATTGCTGGCTGATTTAAGCAGTGGCAAAAAGCGGCTAAAGGTTTATCAACAGATGAAAATGTATAATGATGAGAATTTGAATCCCGTACTTTATCAGAAAGGGAAAAACTAAGTGAGAAGATAATAGAATGGGGCTAAAAGGAATTTTTCTTGCTATCCTGATAATTTATACAATCTATTTGTGGTGGAGGGTGCGAAAAAAGGCGCAAAAAAAATCACACAAATTAGTACACTGGGTGCTGGGTGGGATAGCTGTTTACTACGGAATTTCTACGTTGATAATGATAATTGGATCCGACTGATGTGCAAGAAGTTCAAACTTGGCTGACAGTAACTTTAACCAGAGAAAAGAATAAAATACTTCGAAAATACATAGTATAACAGAGGGAAAATGGGACTTGTTTTAGTTTTGATGATTTTTACTTCAATTACTCTTCTCGGTTTATGGGAGAAGAAGAGATCAAGGAAGCGTTTTCAGGAAGCTGTTCGAAAGCTCAAGGAGTTGGAAGCAGTCACGTTGACTAAAACTGTGAAACAATAAGCCGAAAGATGAAAAATGTGCTAAATTGCCATATTGCCGCTCTGTTCCATCATTGCCTGCTCCACTAATATTGCTACAGCTTTAGGACGAGAAAGGTTCTTAGCAGAGGCATAATTGTCCAGCTGCTGTAAAACAGACTCAGGCAGTCCTAATAGAATTTTTTTAACTGGCTCGTTATATTCTTTTTTTCTTCCTGCACCCTCTCGGAAGCCACCTCTTGCCATAAAACCTTTTCTTAATCCTTTTGAGCAAAAAATATTCAAGGTATTACCGGGTTTGCCGATACTATTAGTACATCTTTCAAGATGTGTGCAAGAGTTTGATGAAATAGTTTTTAGGACTACATTTATCATTGATTTAAACCGCATAAATACTGGAGTACCAGATGAACAACAGGAAAAAAATTCTTTACCCTTTTCGTCAAATAGCCATTCGCACTCGCTGTTTGCATCGCTTAAATCCTCAGGAAATGATGATTCGTAAAGGGATCTGAATTTCTTGAAGATAAACGGGTGGGACCCCCACCCGTTTGCCCTCCTTTTTGTTTACACTGCTTTAGCCTTACCTTCGCTTTTAATTTTATTTACAGAATATATAATAAATATAAAACAGTATTTATATATTGAATTCCCGGAATTTTTGTTTCATCAGCAAAAATGTGGAATGATATATTTAAATAATGTCAGGATCTAGAAATGTAAACAAATTCAGATTAATGCATAAAATTTTAATTACCGGATCAATTCATGAAATCGGCCTGGAGTTACTGCGGCGGGAAAAGGAAATTGAAATCCGGTATGCTCCTGAACTGCCTTATGAAGAAATCCTCAAAATAATTGCAGATTTTCACTGCATCCTCACACGATCCGAAACAGAGATTCCGAGGGAGCTGATTGATAGTGCACCAAATTTAAAGGTAATCGCTCGCGCAGCAGTGGGTATTGGAAATATAGATGTGGACTACGCAACGGAAAAAGGCATTCTTGTAATTAACACTCCTGGAATAAACACTACATCTGCAGCTGAACTTGCGATAGGTTTACTCTTATCTGCAATGAGAAAAATAGTACCTGCTCACAGCCACATGAGTGAACTTAAATGGGACCGTCATGCATTTACAGGCACAGAACTATTGGGAAAATCAATAGGAATTATAGGACTTGGCAATGTCGGTCACCGGGTTGCCCGTTACGCTAAAGCCTTTGAAATGGAGGTTCTTGCATATGACCCATATGTTTCAGATGAGGTATTTGATCGCCACCACGCTAAAAAGTGTACGTTGGATGAACTTCTAACTAGTGCCGATGTAATCAGCATGCATGTCCCTAAAAACGAGGAAACGACAGGAATGATTGGCGCAGCAGAATTCAGTCTAATGAAATCAGGAGCAGTGATCTTAAATACTGCTCGTGGCGGGGTAATTCAGGAGAAAGCGTTGCTGGAAGCATTAAAATCTGGCAAAGTGGCCGCGGCTGGAATTGATACCTGGGAAGTGGAGCCGCCAACAGAAAATCCGTTTCGTGATTTTCCTCAAGTTGTAATGTCACCTCATGTGGGCGCCTCCACAAAAGAGGCTCAACAAAGAATCGCCGAATCTGTTGCCACACAGATACCACGTGCTCTCCGCGGTGAAGTTGTGGACTATCCTGTTAATATGCCCAGAGTTCAGGTATTAAGCAGCAGTCCAGTATCTTCTTACACCTCGCTTGCAGAAAAACTCGGTGTGTTTTCTTCACAATATGTTGAATTTACGCCAACACATTTGGCAATCACTTACAGCGGGAAACTAGCTAAACACGATGCAACGATTCTGAGGCTGTGTTTTCTAAAAGGTCTGTTGCAGAGCAGGCAGGACTATGTAAGTTATGTCAATGCAGACCAGCAGGCTGAAAATGTTGGACTGCATGTTGAAGAACATGAGGACCCCGGATTTACAGATTATGAGAGTGCGCTTATGTGCAAACTTTCAGCCTCAGGCAGGCAATTTGTAATTGGAGGAGTAGTTTTCAGCGGCCCTCACCCGCGCATCACCTTGATCAATGGTTTCATATGTGAATTTGAAGCTGAAGGAACAATTTTAGCTACTACTAATCAGGACCGCCCAGGCATGGTAGGAGTGTTAGGAACCTGCTTGGGTAAAAATGGTATCAACATCGACCAGTTTCAACTGGCAAGAAATACTCGCGGAGGCGAGGCTTTGTCATTGATACGTGTTGATGATGACTTGCCTTTAAAAGTTTTGAAAGAAATACGAAATCAGGAAGGTATAACTTCTGCTTGTAAGATTGTGCTTTAACCAACAAAAATTGCTGATTATAATGAATACGCAGCTAATCAATGCCTAAATTCGAAAAAATACTATGAGATATCTCAAACCTTTGATGGATCAGAATTTCCTGGAATACGCCTCCTATGTAATTAAGGACCGTGCTATTCCGGACATTGAAGATGGTCTCAAACCTGTACAGCGTCGTATTCTGCATTCAATGAATGAAATTGATGACGGTAAGTTCAACAAGGTGGCAAATATTGTTGGAGAAACCATGAAACTGCATCCGCATGGAGATGCGGCTATCGGGTCAGCACTGGTTGTGATGGCCAACAAGGAATATGTGATCGAAAAACAGGGGAATTTCGGGAACCTGCTTACTGGTGACCCTGCATCTGCATCAAGATATATAGAGGCGCGTCTGACCCCGCTGGCAAAAGAAACTCTCTTTAATACAGAGCTGACTGAATATGCTGACAGCTATGACGGAAGAAATAAGGAGCCGGTGGTATTACCCTGCAAACTTCCGCTCTCCCTGCTGTTTGGCGCGGAAGGGATTGCTGTTGGAATGTCAACTAGAATTTTACCACATAATATCAATGAAATTATCGACGCGCAAATTGCTTTTCTACAAAATAAATCCTTTAAACTGCTGCCTGATTTTCTTAGTGGAGGGATGCTTGATGCAGGTGAATATGAGGACGGTAACGGCAAGGTTCGGGTTCGTGCAAAAATAGAGATAACCGATGACAAATTATTAACTGTACGTGAATTGCCATTTGGCGTGACCACTGAATCGTTGATTCAGTCCATCCAGGATGCTGTGAATAAAGGCAAATTCAAATTATCCTCAATAGATAACTTTACCGCGGAGACTGTTGAAATTGAGTTGAAAGCCGCCAGGGGGATGGATGCTGAAAAGTTACTTAAATTACTGTACGCCTTCACTCAGTGCGAAGTCTCCATTTCAGTTAATATGCTTTTGATTCAGGACAACCAGCCGGTGCAGCTGAATGCCAGTGAAGTATTGAAACGCAATACCCTGCGGCTGAAGGACCTGCTGAAGCAGGAATTGATGCTATCTCTTCAGCAGACAAAGCAAAAATGGCATCAACGCAGAATGGAAATGTATTTCATTGGAGAAAAACTGTATAAGAAACTGGAGACCTGCGATTCTTATGAGGAGGCCCTTGAAGTGGTGAGAAAAGCTGTACTTCATATTGAGTCAATTCTTCCATTTCCCATTGAACAGGAAGATATCGAAAAACTGCTGACATTGCAGATAAAACGTATAACAAGATATGATCAGAAAGAAAGTCAGACAGAACTTGATAAGTTAAAAGTTAAAATCAGTTCAAAAAATAAATCTCTGAAAAACATCACGGGCTACACGGTTTCATATCTGGAAAAAATCAAAGAAAAATATGGTTCAGATTATCCTCGCCGTACCAGAATAAAGAGCTTTGACGAAATCCGAGTTCAGGATGTGGCAGAGAAGCAAAAAGTGGGCTGGGACCGTAAAGAAGGATTTTTGGGTTTGAATGTAAAGCAGGGAAGTACTTCTATTTATTGCTCTGCATATGACAAAATAGTAGTTATTCGCAAGGATGGTACATACCAGGTTATCCGTGTTCCAGAAAAACAGTTTATAGGAAAAAATGCGATAAGCGTGGAAAAACTGGATTCAAAGAAAGTACACAACATTGTTTACTGGGAAGGAGCAAGTCAGGTTTGTTATGCGAAACGTTTCCGTGTGGAAAAGTTTATTCTTGACCGGGAATATAATTTGTTTCCCAATAAAAAAGGGGCGAAAATCCTGCATTTGAGCCATGGGGATGGAATTAGAGTTGAAACCTCATTTGTACCGAGGCCCAGGCTTCGCAAATCCAGTCAAATATTTGATTTGGATGATCTTGCTGTAAAAGGAATTCAGGCCAGGGGAAACAAGGTTTCCAGCAAGTCTGTGCAGAGTGTGAAAGTGGTTACCGACAGGCTGGAGGAACAGGAGACCCTTCCTTTGCCTGAAGTTTCTGAATTATATTGAATTGCAAATTTACATTAAAAATATTAACATCAGTTTCAATAATATAGTTTGAACAGTAAGCCGAAAAAAACATAATGTCATCAAAATGCGAAATTTGCGGAAAAACTCCTGCTAATGGTAATCGGGTCAGTCACGCCAACAACAGAACAAAAAGGCGCTGGATGCCGAATTTACAAACAGTGCGAATCCGTAAGCCGGGAGGAAATCGTAAAAAAACTCGAGTATGCGCCCAATGCATACGTTCAGGTAAAACAATCGCCGCCTGACACAAATTCCCCATCCAGCCGGCATAAAATGCTCGACACAGCCGGATTACTTGCCTAATAGCCGTTGGATAAATGCTGCTAGATAATTGTTCCCAAATTTTCACGCTGGGGCCGGAAGGAACTTTTAGTGATGAGGCCACCCAGAAAATCCGCGGTGAAGGAATCATTGTTACTTATACCGGTACTTTTGCAGAAGCACTTTTCAGAGTGACGGAAGACCCGGATTCTGCAGCAGTGGTTCCAATTGAAAATTCAGTTGCAGGAACCGTGGCACAGGTTCAGGACTCACTTGTCAGTAATAAATTGGTTATCCTGGGAGAGATCAATTTGCTGATCGAGTATTCTTTGCTCGCAAACGCGGCACCGGAAGAAGTGAAGCTATGTTATGCCCACCCTCAGGCATTGGAACAAAGCAGTAAATTTCTTTCTAAAAATCTGGCAGCATCCCAGAATCAATTAACAAGAAGCAATGTAGATTCGGGAATTCAATTTCTTCAGGCAATTAAGTCTGATAACGGAGCTTTGGCTGCAATTGTCCCGGCTTCTTTTGCAGATTCATATCCTGAATGGAAGGTGGCTTCAGGAATTCAGGACTATCATAATAATACGACCCGTTTTCTGGTTGTACGGCCCCGTCAGGAAAATGAAGAACATGATTTTTCACGCAAAAAAACATCCCTTTATGTAGAGTTCCAGGAAGACCGCTCGGGCCTGCTGTACGAACTGTTAAGTGTGTTCAATCTTTTTCAGATAAATCTTTGCAGGCTTGAGTCCAGGCCCGCAAAGGATACCCCCTGGGCGTATGTTTTTTATGTGGATTTTTATAATACAGAACACACTGAAGCCTGTCTAGATGTCATGCGGGTTACAAAGTTTAATTACAAAGTGCTGGGAAGTTATGACCTGATCGACAGATTGGCATGACGGATGCGTATACTGAGTAGAATAAAAAATTTAACTTTTCAGCTGTTCATCTTTGTTTCTATAATCAAATTATTAAGGTTCATCAAAGCCAGCTACATCTGATTCTGATGCAAAAATGTTTGTACCGTTAAAAATACTGCAGAAACTCCTGAAGTTCACATCAATAATTTCAGCCTGGTGGTTCTTGTCCGGGATTGACAGGAGTCCAATTGAGATGAATTTTACTCTTAAGGACCTGGAGACGAAGAACATGGTCCAGTCCATGCCTCCACTCTCTGAAATTCCTTTAAGCTTCTATTTCTTAGCGTTTTCTTTTGTAGGAACAGTTATTGGAGGAATCGTTCTTATACGTTATCTTCACAAAAAGAAAGTTGAGGACGGACTTAATAAACTGGCACAGGACCAGGCTCAGCTGGTGGTTGATTCAGAATTTGAAGCTAGGAATTTAGAGGATGAGGACCGCGAATTTTTTCTTGAATTAAGTAATACCAGAGACCCCGCAAAGCATGTGCCGATCATCATGTCGTCACAGAAATTTGAAGATGCAGTAATGGAGTATAAACAATCCAATAAATTTTCAGATTCAGACTTGGACAAAATATATATGCTTCGTAAGGGGCTGCAGTTCACTTTCAAGAACACAAAAGCCGGCTTTATCTGCACACAAATGCTTGAGCCCGGAACCCATCTGGAATGTCAGATTCTCCATAAAGACAAATATGTGGTTTTCATGAGTAATATCCTTGATTCAAATGAGACAGAGCTGTTGATAAAGCCACCAAAAGTTAAAAGTCGTCCTGCAAACATGAAGCAGTTTACAGAATTATACTGCAAGATTCGTCGTGAAAACGATGCAGATTATGAGTTCAAGCTCAAAATCATTGGACAACTTGTTAGGGATTTGAACGCGGTTATCTTGGAGCACACCAGCAATATACGCAGGCTGCATATACGGACTTCTGAACGACTTCAGCTTGATCTGGAAATGGAATTTGAAATGGTGACCGCTAAACAGTTTGAAATGGACCGGCAGCTTGATCTGGGAAAGGGTGATTATGCCAAGCTTTCCGGAATTATTAAAGACATGAGTGCCGGAGGAATTAAAGTCCAGCTGAAAGAACTGCCTTCTGATGGAATAAAGAGAGAAGATGTTTTTCTTTTCCATCTGCCTTATGCCAGTCTGCGCAAAAAACTGGCCGTCTCAGTGCTCGATGTGGTTTCACACGAAGGATTAAATGATATCCACTGTGAGTTCCGTGATGTGGACATGCTGACACGCATGAAACTTAATCAGTACCTGCATCGTAGAAAATTAAGTATGGAAGCCGCCTGAACAATATCTGACAACAGGAGATGTTACGAAAGTTCATTTACGGGTTATGCCTTGTGGCATTGCTTGTAATTGTCGGCGGATATGGTTATCTGCATACTAAATTGCCTCAGCGTTCCGGTGAAATAGTTCTTCCCGGTTTAAAGCATAAGGTACAAGTTTTATTCGATGAATGGGCAGTTCCTCACATCGAAGCGCAAAATGAACAGGATGCATTCTTGGCTCTTGGCTACCTGCATGCGCAGGACCGCCTGTTCCAGCTGGAATTGATGATCCGTGTTGCCCAGGGAAGGCTTTCAGAAATTCTGGGTGAGGACATGCTTGACGCGGATCGCTATTTTCGCACCTTGGGCATCAGCCGTTTTGCAGAAACTTATGCCAAAGACTACTTCCACAAAAATCCTCAAAATGTTAAAGATGCATTAAAAGCTTATCTGTCCGGCCTGAATGCATTTGTATCTGGTGGGCCTACACCGATTGAATTCACCCTGTTGGGAATCCCTAAACGAGAATATACCATCAAGGATTTGATCTGCACCGGTGTTTACATGTCCTACACATTCACCAACGCAGTCAGGCAGGATCCCCTGATTACTTATATTCACAACACATTTGGCGCAGGTTACCTTAAGGACCTTGCTATTTACTGGCCAGAGGACGACACAAAAATCAATGTCTCAGGCAAAAGTTCAGGTTCTGCGCTTGAATTAGCAGAGCTTTCATTTGAGATTGCAAATGTGCTTTCTCAGGTTCCTCCATTTTTCGGCAGCAACTCCTGGGCAGTTTCCGGTTCACGTACCAAATCTGGAAAAGTGATTTTCGCCAACGATCCTCATATCGGTTATGCCGCTCCTTCAACCTGGTATGAAGCACACTTGAAAACCCCGGATTGGGAACTGTATGGACATCACATAGCCGGCATACCTTTTGCCATAATTGGCCACAATCGCCGCATGGCATGGGGCGTTACCATGCTGCAAAATGATGATCTTGATTTTTATCTGGAACGCACAAATCCTGATAATCCTGATCAAGTCTGGTTTCGTGATGACTGGGAAGACCTCAGAATAATTGAGGAAACCATCCCGGTCAGGGACAGTGAAGATTATCCGCTGCGCATTCGAATTTCAAGACATGGTCCTGTAATAAACGATGTACTGGAGCCGGTAAAAGAAAGAGTTAAGCAGCCTGTAACCCTTTCCTGGCAGATGCTTTCGGATTTTGAAAATTCAACAGAGCAGGTTTTCTATGAGCTGGGCCATTCTAAAACCTTGGCAGATACTCAAGCTGCGGTCAGCAAACTACATGCACCTGGATTGAATATCAGCTATGGAGATGCTGAGGGCAACATTGCCTGGTGGGCAGCCGCACGGCTATTGATCCGCCCCTCTCATGTTAACTCTTTCATTTTCCTGGATGGAGCCAGCGGAAAGGACGAGTTTTCGGGCTATCGTGACTTTTCCGGAAATCCTCAATCTGTAAACCCAAACTCCGGAATTGTTTTTAATGCCAATAATCAGCCGGGAGACATGGGAACTGGACTGGAGCCCGGGTACTACGCACCCGAAACAAGGGCTCGCCGGTTAAGCCAGTTATTAAAACAGGAAAAATATGACTGGACAACCTCAGATATGCAGCAGATTCAGCTGGATACAAAGCATCCTGGAATACACCGCTTGCGGGACCACTTTTTGGAAGTATTAAATGAATCTTCCGGACGGGACAAGGTCTTCCGGAGTGCTGCAGAAACTTTTATAAACTGGGACGGAAATCATGCAAAAGATGCTGTTGGTCCAACAATTTATCACCGCCTGTTTTACCATTTAAGCATCAGTATCTTTGCTGATGAAATTGGGGAAAAGGGGACAATGGTTCTGCTCAGCACTTCGCTGGTCGATAAAAGCATACCCAGGATTCTTAACAGCCCGGAGTCTCCATGGTGGGACAATTTGAATACAAAAGACAAAATTGAAACCAGGCAGGAAATACTAAGTACCGCGTGGGTCAAGACAGTGCAGAGCCTTCAGCAGGATTACGGTTCGTCTGTGGAAAACTGGGAGTGGGGCAGGATACACACTCTGGAAATCCAGCACCTGCTTGGTCGAAAAAAACCATTGAATTTGTTATTTAATCTTGGTCCGTATCCTGTTCCTGGAAGCAAAGGGGTACTGAACCAGCTGCGTCATAAATATGGGCCGAAGGCCCTTAAAGTAAGCTCTGGTCCATCTACACGTAGAGTGATTGATTTTTCAGATGCAGAAAATTCTGATGGAATAAGCCCTACAGGACAGTCCGGTTATTTTTTTGATCCTCATTATGCTGATCAGACTCCGCTTTATCTTGCAGGTAAATTTCGTACCCAGA
>ERZ651768.2214-NODE-2214-length-13672-cov-9.014858_pt1 | contig 13672 bp, 5 predicted proteins | sample MGYA00514754_ERZ651768 | MGnify/ENA metagenome assembly ERZ651768 | reverse complement strand
AACCATATAACGATGAATAAAGAAGAAATACACACCAGTTAAACCAGCGCTCAATTCAATATCTTCATCACCATCAACATTTCCTGTATTCGTGAATGTGTATTCGATTATATGATAATCATCATGATATTCTTGACTGAAAGCATTCATATTCGCAACGGTGGTAATACCAATACGACTATTATTGGAAACCGTCATTTTCCTGTCAGGAAGCATGCTCGGATCCATCGTATTAACATAAACATATTTTTCAAATGATTTGGCACCATCTACAATGACCTCTGGATCAAACTTGCTAGTAATCGACTGTTCTACAGCAAAGAATTGTACATCTCCGCCAGAACGGGGCCCAATATGAGCGATTTTATGTGGATAAGTGGTACCATTCTCATCGGTAAAATTCGTCGCCCCCATCCAGAAAGCCTGGGCTCTTGAATTTCCTGAGTTAAAATCGATGGCAGGCCACATCAGCGGCGCGTTACCCCACGGTTCTTCCTCTCTATTTACCAAGCCTTCTGAATATGGACTGTGAAAGCTTCCAACATTCAGCCATTTGATAGAATACTGCGCACTTAATTCATTCAGCCCGGTTGATAGTATTAATACAAATACTGCAAAAGCTGAAAAATAATGCTTTCTATATTTTTCGATTTTCATGTGTATCTCCTATACGTTAGGATTAACCAATTGTATTTTATTCTTAATTCTAATTACCTAGAAAGAGACCCGTACGCCTATGCTAATTGTTCTTGGATTAAGAAACGTTCTGTGCCATTCGTTGGGCATATCTATATACGCTTTATCTTTTTTCACATCATCAACAAAACTGGCTGATGCTGCATCAAAAGTAGTCCCATCCCACAGGTAAAAAAGACCTGTATCGTTGGCATAGTAGAGTACATGTCCAGTTTGTATTAGAGTTGGCAGTGTAGTCAAATCAGCTGCAAAGTTCTCTATATCCGAAGTTGTAGCTACTATTTCAATAGGCACAAAAGCAACATCACGTTCTCTGAAAGTCCCTGGACGATCATCGCCTGATATATTATTATACGTCATTTCATTATCATCTACCTCTTCCCAGAACTCAGTTGGCATATGAAGTGAAGTCATATAGTTATCCCAGTCAGTTGATGTGGGGATGCTCTCAAATGGGCCGCCACTCGGATTGTAGGGGCTGAAATACATATATTTGAGGTTCAGCAAATTCTGTACATCTGCGAAAACCATGACACGGCTTCCACCAAGATTAAAATTCTTGCTGAGTCGGGCATTCAGGAAAAAGAAATCTCTCATCTGAATATTATTGTTCACCCCTGGGATTGTTGCGCCGCTTGGGCCAACCCATGTGAAATGCCGACCGGCGCGCCAGCCGCCATTCAGTGTTACACGAAAATCAGCCAATGGACCCATACTCTTTGGAGCCACATATTCCAAGTTAGCTGAAGCAAACGGTTCAGCCACCGGTTTAATTTGATAATGATCGTTTGCAGTACGTTCATATTCTGCCTGAGTTACATCATTCTCGTATTGTGATCCCCAGCCAAAATTACCCTGGGTACGAACAGAATAGGTGTAATTCAAATAACCTCTCAAAGCACCCATGTTCTTACTGAGTGAGAATTCCAGACCGCGGGTATCACTGTAGTTATAGGGCTCTGATCTATTATAAGACACTTCAGAGTCAATACTTTGATACCAAACAGTCTTAGGTTGCAAGGAACTGTCCTTATAGTATCCGCCTACCCGCAATAAATATGCATCGCGGAGAGCTTGTTCATAGCCAACTTCATAACTAACTGTTCTTGGCATTGGGTTGCTTGGATCACCAATCTGATGTACTTCGCCACGCCATGCCTGCCAGATCATAAAACTTTCCTGAGCAGTCAATTGCTGACGGTACGAGCCATAATTAAAATATAATTTGCTATTTACAGTAATTGGAAATGCAATCCTAATTTTTGGGTTCCACGTAATTTGCGTTTCGGCTGCTTCTGCATCAACATCAGAAAAACGTTCGTCTCCAATATCGCCTTTTTCCTTGGCCGTTAAATCTCGGGCATAATCACCATAATCCCACCAATCTGTATTCGGATTATAATAATCCATACTCAATCCCAAAGTTGCGATCATGCCTTTGAATTCCAATTTATCTTCTACATATAAACCAGCTTGCATCGGTGTTTTTTGCCATTTTTGTGCACCGCGTTCGACGTGCACAATAACAGAGTCGCTGGATCCAAAATCCATATTATAATCATACATGGACATCCAAACACCGGCATTGACCTGGTTTGTACTATTCAGCTGAGTGATATAATCGAAATTAATGTTTGTGCTTGAAACCTTAGAATCATCACGACCGCGAGCCCAGTGACCGCCAAGACGGGTTCCACTACCCGGGTTGCTCATACCATCTGAGGTCCAACCCCAAGGTGTCCAGACCAGTGAATCTTTATTTGTTCCACCTGAGCCATATAACTTTACTACGGCAGCAGGCAAATCGCCTTCTGAGTCACCTGGGCCGGAGTTAGATCCACCTCGGCGTGTATTTGGTCCGGTCTCGAATGTCTCAGAATTCATCGAAAATCCAAGATTATAAAAAGATTTTGCATTAAGTGTGTGCGTAAATGTCGCACCTATAATACTGGTGTTATAATCTGTTACAGCATACCTGTCCCAGGAAAAAATCACACTTTTACCAACATGATCCCCATTCTGGTTAATCAGCGTTTCCGTAGGAGATATTCCCTGATTACTATTAAAAACTAATGTTGAGTTAGCGCTACCAGCCCCCCATGGATACAATGGGGTACCGCCGCGCTGTGGATAGGGGACATGCAACATATCCCAAGCTTCGTGGGCTGTACCAGTTTGTTCTGCAGTCTTGACAAAAGCCATTAATTTCATTGAAGAACTCAAATCATACATAAGCTTGGCATGAACACTATTCTCTTTAAAAGAGGCACGTGCCTGTGGGTAAAAATAGGGCTCGTTGTTACTCAAATACGAAACCAGAAAACGCAGGCCAGTCCCACCTATTGGCATACCAAAGGTCATATCAATAGATGAAAATGCTTCGGTTACTTCAGTATTTTTACGATGGTGCCAGTCAAAAACTTCTAACCAATCAGATTTAGTTAGTAATGTATCCGAACCTGTTGTCCCGGCCATATGGGCATCCCAACCGGTAAATGTCGGGTACTGCGATTGGTAATAAATATCCCAGGCCCCACCTGCCGTTCCAGCTGAATTCATTGTTTCATCTTTATACGGTTTCCACCAGTAGGCATCATCATCTTTTACAATTTCTGCACCTTCGGCAAAGGACATATTGTGTGCTGGTGATTGATTTATCAAAACATCCAGGATCATTCTATCCCGTGGATCCTTGGTCACAATATTAATGGCACCGCCACGGGCATTGCCGACTGAAGCACTCATCCCGCCAGTTTGTATCTGTAGTTCATCCACTGAAGTCAATGCAATGGCAGTTGTTGGTGTACCGTCACGGCCACCGCGCGTACTGATACCATCAATAACAAACGCTGTTTCGTTGATACCGGAACCCCTGATAACCATACCAGCTTCAATGCCAGCCTGCTGACTGATAAAATCGCCAACGGATCGTACAGGTATGTTCTCAATATCACTACCGCTTACATTAATAACCGTACCAGCAACGTCAGGTTGGACAAGTGGGCGTTCTGCAACAACTTCTACCGCCTCACCTGCTACTGCTTCCACTGCAGAAGAAAAGTCAATTGTTGTGGTTAAATCTATATAGACACGAACGTCTACCTCAACGGCAGTTTTATATCCGATGACTTCCGCACGCATTGTATATGTACCAGGCGCAACATTCAATATAAAATATTCACCGTTTTCATCGGCTGCGGCACCGAGGCTAGTTCCATCGATAAGCACATTTGCACCTGCAAGGGCTTCACCGGTACCTTCATCGGTCACAGTGCCTCTGACCTTACCAGCGGTTTGTCCAAAAAGGCTACCACCCGCAAAAACTGTAAGTGTTAAAACAAGCACTATTTTACTGGCATAACTATTACGATCCGTCATTTTGTTATCCTCCATATGAAATAATTGTTTGAATTTGGCTTTCAATTAATAATAATGAAAATCTTCACGCAACGGTGCGTTTTCCCATGGCTTTTTTGGCTAGGCTACCGACCATCGAAAGCGAACTTCGCATATATTATCACTATTAGTCAAGAAAAATAAATTGTGCTTAATGAACCATTACTCGTTAATCACTATATAGCCCCTAGTCTGTGTTGATTGATCAATGAAGACTTGTATCTTAAGACCATAATTATAATGTAATTTTCCTCAATCTTGATGGGCGCAACACCAAACCAATTGCATCCTTTTCCGCCCCTAATATACTGGGTAATGAAGATGCTGGTGATTATTGTATTATTTAATAATGCTGCTTGCATCAAGGAAAAGCAAGCACCTGCAAAAGAAATTCTTGATCCCCATGAAAACGCACCGGCAAAAATAAACTTTTCTGAAGTAACCTCAGGAGCTGGACTGAGAAACTTTCGCCACGATAACGGTTCCTTTGGGGAAATGTGGTTCCCAGAACAAATGGGTTCCGGGTGCGGATTTATCGATTATAATGATGATGGCTGGATTGATATTCTGTTGGTTGGGGGCGGTGGCTGGATTGGTCATACCAAACGGGATGTAAAGGCGTTATGGCTCTATAAAAATAATAAGGATGGTACTTTCAGTGAAGTAACAGAAGAGGCAGGCCTCGGATTCATAAATACATACGGACTGGGTATTGTAGCTGCTGATTACGACAACGATGGTGATCAGGATATATTTCTAACATCATTGGGAAGAAATATACTGCTCAGTAATCATAACGGTATCTATAAAGACGTAAGCCAGCAGTCGGGGTTAGGAAATAGGATCGAATGGAGCAGTTCAGCTATATTTTTTGACGCTGATAAGGATGGTTGGCTGGATCTATACGTTGGGAATTACGCTATCTGGTCTCCTGCCGGTGATCTTTGGTGTTCTTTGGATAGTAAAACGAAAGTGTATTGTCCCCCGGAAATGTATGTAGGTCTACCCAGCAGATTTTATCATAATAATGGGGATGGCACATTTACTGACCATACGCAGATAGCCGGCTTCTTCCCCGCACCAGGAAAATCACTGGGGGTAGTTCAGCTTGATTACAATAGTGATGGCTGGCCTGATCTGGCCGTGGCGAACGATGGTGAGCGAGATTTACTATATCAAAACAATGGTGACGGCACATTTACTGAAAAAGGTACTAAACTGGGTATGGCCTACGGAGAAAATGGCGAAGCCAGGGCTGGTATGGGAATCGACGCCGGTGTTGTTGATAGCAGCGGGTATCCTTCTATATTTGTGGGGAATTTTTCCAGCGAAATGATTGGTGTATACCGCTATTCCGGCAAAGGATGGTTTAATGATCGGGCTGCCTTATCGAGAATCGGGAGACCGAGTTATTTATCGCTCACATTTGGACTATTCCTTTTCGACGTAGACCTGGACACAGATCTAGATCTTTTTGTCGGCAATGGTCACGTCTACCCCCTGCGCACCAAAGACCAGGAAGGCATAACCTATCAGCAGGCATCACAGTTGTTTACAAACGACGGCAGCGGTGTGTTTGCCAATGCAAACCAAATGGTTGCTGGTGTTTTTAACAACAAAATGGTAGTACGTGGTGCCGCAGTGGGAGATTATGATCGTGATGGTGATCTGGATATTCTGCTTACGGAAAATAATGGCCCTGTTCATTTATGGCGCAATGATATTGAGGGGAAAAATTTTATGCGGGTGATGCTTGAAGGGAAAACCAGCAATAAAGACGCCTTGGGAGCAAGAGTTGTAGTCGCCGTGGATGGTTATAAAATGGATCGTATAATACGTACGGGATCCAGTTATCTTTCCCAGTCGGAGGTAACAGCCTCTTTTGGACTTGGATATCACACCATGGTTGATTCTCTATCTATCTTTTGGCCCAGCGGGAAAAGAAACACGTTTAAAAAAATAAAAAAGAACCGGGAAATATTCATAAAAGAAGGTTCTAATCTAACCGAGGATTTGTCTCGGGATTAACCTGCATGATAATATGCCGGTTCATTCTCGTAATCTGGTTCTGTGTTGGTATATTTGGCTGCGATAGCAAACAAGACCCTCATAAATCCTGGGGAACATACCAGGGAGATCCGGGAAGCAACCAATATTCTTCATTAAACCAGATCAACAAAGGCAATGTTGACCAGCTGGAAATCGCCTGGGTCTATCAAACCGGGGATAATCTTCACAAACAGTCCCAGATTCAATGCAATCCGATTATTGTTGATGATATTTTATACGCTACATCCCCTACAATTAAATTGATTGCCTTGCGTGCTGCAACAGGAGAATTATTATGGGAATTTGACCCGGCGCTGGATTTTTCACCGCACGTAAATAGAGGAGTAACTTATTGGGAATCAGGCAATGACAAAAGAATATTATTTACCGCTGGATCACTCTTATTTGCTATTAATGCAATCACAGGTAAACCAGTGGTAAGTTTTGGGACAGAAGGAGTCACATCACTTAAGGCAGGATTGGGTGCCAGAGCAGCGGATCTCTTTGTTATTTCAACATCACCTGGAGTCATTTATAAAAATTTATACATAATTGGCACCCGTGTTTCAGAAAATGCTGATGCAGCCCCAGGTTATATACGTGCTTTTAATGCAAGGACCGGTGCAGTGGAATGGGTGTTCCATACCATACCGAAACCTGGTGAGTATGGGTATGAGACATGGCCCGAAAATGCCTATGAGAAAATAGGTGGCGCTAACGCCTGGGCGGGTATCAGTCTGGACGTAAAGAGGGGAGTGGTGTATGCACCCACTGGATCGGCATCATTTGATTTCTGGGGCGGAAATCGCAAAGGATCCAACCTGTTTGCAAATTGTATCATAGCGATTGATGCAGAGAATGGCCAGCGTTTATGGCACTACCAGACCGTACATCATGATCTTTGGGACCGCGATCTACCGACAACGCCAAATCTTGTTACTGTGACACATAACGGGGTAAAGATTGATGCGGTAGCGCAGGTCACAAAATCGGGTTACGTATTCCTTCTTGATCGTGATACAGGAAAACCATTATTTACTATCGAAGAACGGCCTGTAAAAAAATCCGATCTTAAAGGTGAAGAAACCTGGCCTACACAACCATTTCCGGTGAAACCGCCTCCCTTTGCTAGACAACATTTCAGCGAGGAAGAAATTACAGATATTAGTCCTGAAGCTCATGAATATGTAAAAACTATCTGGACGACAACCAGAACAGGTGAACAATTCATTCCTCCCAGTACAGAGGGGACCATGTATTTCCCTGGTTTTGATGGTGGCGCTGAATGGGGAGGTGCTTCCTATGATAGCAACACAGGTGTTTTATACGTGAATGCCAATGAGATGCCCTGGATACAGCATATGGTTGAACTAGAGTTAAATATGGGCGATCAATCAAAGCCTAAAACAATAAAAGATGCCGGCGAAAAAGTATATAAAACCAACTGTGCTATTTGTCATGGCCAAAGCCGGGAAGGAAATACCACCGGCATCTACCCTCCACTTTTAAACCTTAATAAAACACTTCCTCGAGAATTCGCAATGGCGATCATTGAAAAAGGTAATGGTTTTATGCCGTCATACAATCAATTTTCTAACGAAAAGAAAAACGCACTACTAGCATATTTATACAATGATAACATTCAAAAAAGCCAAGAAAACGACGGTGAGAAAAACTGGTTAGATGACCTCAACAAAGAATTGCTGGAATTTGCAATCCCCTATTCGCATACAGGGTACAATCGTTTTTTTGACCAAGAAGGATATCCTGCTGTTAAACCACTTTGGGGAACACTAAATGCTATAGATTTAAATAAAGGTGAAATTTTATGGCAAGTGCCGCTGGGTGAATTCGAGGAACTGACCAAACGCGGAATTCCAAAGACGGGTACAGAAAATTATGGTGGTCCTGTGGCAACTGCTGGTGGGCTAATTTTTATAGCTGCGTCAAAAGATGGGTATATCAGGGCCTTTGATAAAGATACGGGGACAGAATTGTGGAAACATAAACTACCCGCTGGCGGGTATGCCACACCTAGCGTTTTTGCCGTCGATAGGCGACAATATATCGTTATCGCCTGTGGCGGCGGAAAAATGGGAACAGCGCCTGGGGATTATTATGTTGCATTTGCGCTACCTCAAGGTCATTTGGATGCTGAATAGTTACGGATTACATACTTAAAGGAATTAGTGGTAACCGTCCTAGTATTATACATATTCATATACTCTATATAATCTGAATCAGTAGGATAAGCATCTCCAAATCCATAGGGGTAGGCGCTCATACCATGAAATGGTAATGGTTCTACGGTTTGTCCGTGGGCTGTATTCAAGTCACCATCCTTTAACCAGCCATCATTATAAAATAAAAAGTCCCGCCGCCAGTTTTCAGGTAAGGCAGGGAGATCAGAAGCTATAAATTCCAGTGAAATTTCATCACCTGCATTCATAATTACATATTTACTATCTGATTCCAGTAATAATGGTAATACATCGCCATACCTCGTATACGTACCAGTTAGATCCCGCCATTTCTGACCCGTAGTTATATTGTAATAATCCGGTATGTGCGGACTGCCAAAATCCTTCCGAGATATTATAGAAAAACCGCGATAGTGAAGATCTGCTGAAGCAGGCTGTAAATTGACCACTGCAAGATCATTGTTGGTCACATCAGTAGCCATAAAAATATGATCCCAATAAATTTGCATATTTGTACGAATGCGAACTCGATAATCAGCTACTATAAATCTTCCAGTGAGATCAAAAATCATGGTTTTATTTTTTCCTTTTGGAAAACCAAGGTTATCAATTACTGTTTCCCAGTTCCCATCTCGATTTACTACCTGCAGCTGGGGAAAGATGAGACCTGTTACACTAGCTTGAGAAATATTCACATTGATACTGGCATCTGTGGGAAACAACCAGCCCTGCAGGAACAAAAAGATCGAATCGGCATGGTCGAGATCGCCAAAATCTAAAATCAGATCGTGTAGTTCTGTAATTCCCTGATATGTAGCCGGTGTTAAATGCATCGTATATTTTTGATCCTGGGCCACCACGGTATTGCGCAAATCATTACCCAATTGATCCACAGCAGATAGGGGTAAGTATTTGTTGGCCACACTGTAAATACGAAATGGTGGGTAGGGCGGTGGTGTGAATGTTTCATTAATGTATACATCCACACTGTCAGGGTGATCTAAGACAACCAAATTGATATTGTCCAAATAGGGGCTTTCCCACAATTCAGTAGTGAATTGCAGGGTATACTTGCCATCTCTGGCGTGGATCTTGTCACCGGGCATCCGGAGATATTCATCGGTTGAGTTAGGAAAAGCATATAGCGGTTCACCCGCCATGATACCCAGCGGCATGCCTAGTGCGCTGGGCCATAATACATCCGTGACGAAAGTATATTCACTGCCATTCCAGGCATATAAGTATGGGCAGGAACCTTTCAGAATTTGTGTCTCTACAATCGTTTGATTGTTCTGTGGGGTGAAACGGTTTTGAGGAACCCCGTTACTCCATAATACCCTTACAACATCAGCGCCGGCTCTATTACCCAGACCAAAGTGACTGACTGGTTTATCAACATAACGCATCTGGTATAAACCTCCGGATTTCACTTCCACTTTCGAGCCAAATCCAAAATAATTATTTTTACTGCTACCCGTTCGCAACCCGGCAAGCCTTACTTTTAGGTAATTGTTGAGATTACCACCATCATTTCTCATGATACGCACATTGCCACGATCATTTATTATAATAATATCCAGATCACCATCATTGTCCAGATCTGCTGTCTTGACCTGTTCAATTAGTCCCAACTCGGAAGGTAATGAACTAGAAGCATCAGTATATTTACCACGACTATCATTGTGTAATAATAGTAACCCGGACTGATATTTATCTGTTCCGGTGGGGCTGCCAGCAACTAATAAATCAAGATATCCATCATTGTCCAGATCAGCGAAATCGGCTTGAATAACAACAAAACCAGTTAGTCCATCTATTGCTGATAATGATTGTACATCTTTTATAAAAGTACCGTCTCCATTGTTTTGCATCATTGCATGCTGTTCTCCAGCCAAATCAGCAATAAAAAGATCGAAATAACCATCATTATTGTAATCACCTGAAACTACAGTGCTGGGCTGACCCACAAAATTCAATCCAACCGTTGTGGTAATATCGGCAAAATACCCCTGGCGAAGATTGTCATAGTACCTGCTGGCCCCATCCTGGTTCAATACAAACATATCCACATCACCATCATCATCAAAATCGCCAAATGCTACATCTTTACTTTTCACTGATTCCCCTGCTGTCCCGGACTTATTAGAGACTTCCGTGAATGTACCATCGGCATTATTCCTGTAGAGTTGGTTGGCTGATCCTGAGGCAATGTACAAATCCAGGTCACCTTCCAGGTCATAATCGAAAAAGCCTGCTTGCATACCATTGCTTATGAAATCGATGCCTATAGTGGGAGTCATATCAATGAATTTCCCCTTACCGTCATTTTTATATAATCTTGATTTCGGATTATTAATGAACAAAAGATCCAGAAAACCATCATTATCATAATCAGCAGTTAGGGCGGTGATGTCTCGGCCGTCATGATTAATGCCGGCTGCTACAGATATGTCTTGAAACATTCCGTTATTATTTGAGAATATGGATTGTTTGCTAGATTGATCGGAATCTGACCATTGAGAAATAAACAAATCTTCGTCACCATCGCTATCGTAATCACCTGAAACTACTGTGGTTGCCTGACTAATCCCCTGCAAGCCGATTTTATCGGACACATCAACAAACTCTACAGTAGGTAATATGTTTTCCTGTGTATCAATAATTGGGATTTTTAGGTTTGTAAAACGGTATATTGGTGAACCTGGAATTGGTCCTGCGTTACCTCGTAACTCTGTAGTGCCTGATCTATAATATGTCGTCGGTTTCAGCAAATTATGAAACATCAGCGCCTGCGCTAGTGATTGATTTGTATTATTTTCACGTAATAATTGAACAGCATTATTAAAAATAGGAACCGCATCAGCTGGCAGGACTGGAAAAATCTGTCTGACTGTTTCCATAGAAAAAAGTGCCGCCTTTGCGTGATTGTTTTTAATTGATAATTCGATTTGTTTCATCTGCGCAGCGATATTTCCTGGAACAATCTCTACAATTGCCAGTAATAATTCTTCAGCTTTTTGGATATCAAAAGCTGCTGATGGTTGGCGATAATATTCAGATAATTGATAAAGTGTCAATACATGTTCTGGGGATTGTTTTCGTGTATTCTGCAGTACCTCTATTGCTTTATTTTTACGGTTAGTCAGTTCATACATTTTTGCTGCTAGAAAGGCTATATCAGGATTATCCGGACTCAATTTCATAGCGTGTTGTAACATGATCTCTGCTGAATCAAGTTTGTCGGGAAACTGCAAATAAGCCCAACCCAGGTTTGCGTAGCCAGAGGCTTCTGCAGGTGCTATAGCAATGAATGACATAAACTCTCTTGATCCATCAGAATACCGTTCTTCCTCCAAATAAGCCAAACCCAGATTGCGATGGGATATTAACTTATTAAAACTACCAATACTTATATCCTCCTCATGTATACAGCCCGAGCTAATAAGGAAGATAATAAAGAGATTTATATAGATCATTTTAGATTTCATAAGTACCTACTAATTGAAAAATTGCGTTCAACTAATGATAATTAAGTGTACGATTGAGGATATCATACAAATCAGCAAATCAGTTAAAAAGCCCCATAAGAGACCAATTTAGCGTTAATGAGACTGTAAAGTACAGATGGAATTTGGATGTTTTATGCTTAAATAAAAAAAGCTCCTTATCCAGGAGCTTTTTTTATTCTTTAGTTTATTATCTAAAGGGTTTTAGAAAGCGAACTTAATTGAATAGACCATATTATTTTCAAAATAATCTACAACGGTTCGCTGAGCCATCTCCAAAGAAACGACCATACTTCCGATAGGATAATTAATTCCAGCTCCAAAAGTTGCGCCAAAGTTAGAACCGGTATACTCACCCCAATCTCCTGAACCAATATCATCTGGTTGTTCATCGTCTACACTTCCTAAAGCAACGGCACCGCCAACCCAAACGGATGATGTGCCGAAGGCCAGATTATATTCGCCTCCTAAACATGTCTGGTTGGTTGTAAAGCTGTTATTATTGAAGGAAGCCATGAGAGAAAGATTCGGAATCACTTCATAGCTGATTGACATATTCAATTCAGCTGGCATTTCAAACCCTTCAGAAACGATTTGGAAACTTTCATTCAATGTGCCTTCTCCAGTATCGTCCGGTATATGTTTCTGTTCCAGATCTGATCCGGCATACTGCATTTTTGAACCTAGGTTGCTCAGCATAACACCAATTTTAATAGGTCTATTAGAAAAGCTGTATTGAACACCTATATCCACACCAACACCAGAAGCTGACGTACTCATAATACGTTCCTGGACGAATTTCAAATTCATACCAACACGCATACGGTCAGCAAGCGCCTTTGACCATGTTGCACCAACTGTCATGAAGTCCGGAGAGAATGTTTCACCCGTCCCTTCTGTATTTTCCGCTGATGTTACTGGAATACTACCAAAATCAAATGTTTTGACGCTAAAACCAAGCACACCGGCTTTACCGACATTGCCAACAAGCGCTACATAGTTCACATTAATGTCCCCTAAATAAGACATATCTGTAACCACGGTTTCAAATGATTTATCAAAGTTGGCGGCACCCGCAGGGTTAAAATAGAGAGCATCTACGCCACTAACAGTTGCTAGATTCGCTCCATTCAATGCTATCCCATGTGCTCCCACAGGTACAGACAGTTGAGTCGCACCGGCAGTGCCTCGAGATTTAACTGTCCCAGCAAAGGCTGTAGCAAGTAATGCGCCTGCAACAATTAAACTTGTGTATTTTGTTTTCATTATTATTATCTCCTTTTGCTGTTAATAAACGTCTATGCGTTCTTCTGGTTGAACAACGCCAATCTTAAGCACCTGATCTCCCGCAGCAGTTGTAACATGGGCAATATACATGCCGCTAGCAACGGGTATATTAAAGTTGTTGTTTAAATCCCAAACTTCATATTGCGTTCCATCATTATGGAGCAATTTTCTAACCAATTGACCTGCAAGATTGAACACGCGAATTGTAGCTGTTCCATCTTCTGGAAGATGAGTAAATGTTACACGTCTCTCGAGAGGTGTTCTCTCTTCCGGATTGGTTGCAAAGTATGGATTTGGCCATACATTGATCTTTTTAGGATCATATGTGGTAGCTGCTGTCTTATAAGCTGATGTGCTTATTGTAAAAACATCGTTTGCAGTATTTGGTTTTGTTGTAACCATACGAAATATAGTTCCAGTTTCAGGCATATCAGCATCAACCACAAATGGATCAGCTGTCACATCTCCGCCATTCCAATTTGCAAACGTGATATTCATCAATATTGCAGTAGTTATTTGGCCGGCCGCAGAAAGCGC
>ERZ651768.2213-NODE-2213-length-13684-cov-5.033218_pt1 | contig 13684 bp, 12 predicted proteins | sample MGYA00514754_ERZ651768 | MGnify/ENA metagenome assembly ERZ651768 | reverse complement strand
TGGCAGCTAACAATTTTTTCCACCAAACAAATAATGTAGAAGGGATAGGCCGTTTCCCGGGGCAGGAAAAGTGGAACAGGAATGTTCCAGACTCTGGCGATACCACAGCTGCTGGTTATGCTTCTGTAGCAGATGCATTGCAGGACCTGGCTGATGGAAGATTTGAGACCTATCGTGATGGTAACACTTTTGGCAATAAGTGGTGCTCTGTCTTTGGGAAACAGAATCTAAAGGCAAAAATATTGAGTGAACACGCCGATAAATTGCATTCTGATGATGATGGTCTGAACAATGGCCCCGCAGAATGGGCAGATTTTATAGATGTGATGGAAAGCCCCTACCTGGATGGACACTATATTTATACTGTCATCGGCGGCAATACTGATAAACGGCCAGCTATTATTATAACAGATTTATTCAGTCCTAATGCCGATTTTATCGTATTTCAGCCCTGAGTTATACAGCTTTATTTAATTAGATCACCTTATATAATTGTCAAATAATGATACAATTACTGTATCACTGTACTGTAACATAATAGAACAATAACATTATTCACAATCCAATATAGGCTATTTATCACTCGATAGATCATTAAACAGCCTATTTATTTTTAATTATAAATACAATTTTCCCCATTTTCACATATTTTGGCACATATTTTGCTAAAGTATGGTTGAAAACAAACAAAATCCCGAGAAAGGGGAAAAAAAAGGAAAGGAAAATAAAATGAAGATAATCAAAACACTGCGGAACAGCTCAGGTAACTCTCTTGCAGAGTTCGCCGTTGTTATCGCACTGATGGCTACCTTGATGTCTACTGGTCAGGTGAAATTTTCACAGGCTGGTGAAGGTGGTAAAGGAAAAAAGACTGGTCAAGAACTGGACAAGATAATGAAAGCAGCCAATAACTTCTACAACGCCATGGGCGACGCAGAAGGCGCTGGTCGCTTCCCTGGACAGGACAAGTGGGATAAAAGTGTTCCATTAACTGGTGCTTACAGTTCACTTGGACAAGTACTTAACGACCTGGTCGGAAATAAGTTTGACAGCTACGTAGATGCGGATGTTGCTAGCAGCTACAGCGGCAGTTATGGATCACATTGGTGCTCTGTCTTCGGTAAATCATTAGTAGTCAATAAGAAACAATCCATGCACGGAGATCACAGGCAGAAGATTGCTACTGATGACGCAGCAGGTGGGTCCGAAACTACGGGCGATGAAACCAATGCAGGAGCTGATGATTTCGCGGATTACATGGAACCAATTAAAAGCCCATTCTTGGATGGACACTACATCTATACTGTGATTAATGGTACTCCTGATAGATCACCCGCGATCGTTGTCACAGATTTCTATGCACCAGCTGATGAATTTTCAATAGCACAGCCGTAACCTAAACATATTCAAATCTAACCAAACTTTCAAAAAATAGCATTACAATGTGTGTGGGCTTTTTTTCCCAACCCGTACCCCCCTTGATACTGGTTGGGTTAGGAAAATTACGTTGAGATTATCGAATTGAATTAAATAGGTTAAGAACAGAAAAGCCCCACCGAAATGAGGCTTTTCAACTGGCGATTTGCTATACTATGACTATACTATTTTCTAACTCCACATATTACGAGACTTTCGTTGGGCTCATAACCCAAAGGTCGTAGGTTCGAATCCTACCCCCGCTACTTTAGAAAACCCGTTTTAGACGGGTTTTTTTCTGGAATGCAGTTAGAATTGAATTGCAGTGGGGTTTATTATTTATACGGATGGGTAGTAGCTTTGCTCGCTTATTTGTGCCAGATACCAGTATGAAACATATATACCACAGGGTGAGGTATGTGGAGGATGCTATTGTAAACAAACTGCAAAAACATCCTTCCAGCGAATTGGGCAGAGACCTGTTGTTTGTGCGGTTTTTTCGAGTCAGGTTGAACAGCCGGCTTGCAGTAAACACAAAAAACTGGTATCCGATTCACGTAGAAGATTATATATCCTGGCAATTAACGCAGTTTGAACGCTGGCAGAAGGAAGGCAAAAGTAAGCATGCCTTCAAAAAGGGATATGGCTATGATATCGATTACCTTGGGCTGGAGCTGGAATTGAATGCAATCGTGGATAATGATGACTGGGGGAAATTGACGGAAGAGATCAACTGTATCTGGAGGCGCTGGGGCTTTCATAAAAAATATATTATTCCTAATTCTGCACAATACAGGAATGATTTAGATAAATGGGAAATATAAGGATTGAGATACCCAGGCCACCTGTCTGCCATTGGCTGAGCGTGTTTTAAATAATAATATGGGTTAAAGTATGAATGCAGTTAATCATTATTCAGCCTTCCATTTTATATTCTGGTTTTTGACTGCACGGTACAGCAAAATTGGCTGGCTATTATTCTTAATCCTGTCTATGAGTTGGGAACTGTTAGAATTGGTACTGCCCTTTAATTTTGCTGCTGAAACAATCCAAAATAAAATTGCGGATATTATTGTCAATATCCTAGGTTATGGATCAGGATTATTCTTTAATGAAAACAATGGAAAATAGACTTTATACCAATCCAGAACCCTCCTTTGCCGGACGGTGGAAACGGAAGTGTACACAGGCAACAAAGTAAAGATAGAGCGGGGTTTTATTATCCGGATGACAGTTAATTCTTGATATGAAAAGAATAATAATCTTAACCTTATTGATATTTTCCGCCAGTATGTCTGCACAACAAAGGCAAACATCCAAACCGGCATCATACAGTTTTCTATTTAAAGACAGTCCATCCCAGCTGTTCACCATGCGGCAGTTCAACCAGAGTTACTTATCCAGCTACAGATTATTTGCCAGGGGACTCAATTCTGTTATAAAAAAGAAACAGATATCAGATATGATCCAATTGGGAATGCACTCATTATTTTTTATGCCGCTGACCCATGAGGAGGGTCATCGGTCGATACTGACGGTTAATCAAATAGGTTCAATTTCCCAGCCGTTCTTTAATAAACAAGGGGCGGCTTACGTCAATGGAGTAACTGACCGGTCTTTAAAAGATTTAAGGGATAATGATCTGCCTGATTATATCAGGCTGCACACCGGCGGTCTGGAATCGGATTATATGCTCACCAGGCGTGTGGAAACAATCGGGAGTTTTGATTTAGATGATTTTAATCATTACAAATGGGAGTATTGGTCAAGGAAAGCAGTAATTATACAATATCTCGTTCTGGGTCTGTTTGAATTTGAAGCGGGAATAAAGGAAGAGTCCAATGAGTTAAAGAGAGATATTGTTGGTGTGGATACCTATGGTGCTGTGCGGCATTTATTTAGACCGACAATGGAATTTTACCGGTATACACTATATGCGGATCTAACAGCGGCAGAGAAAGATTATGTAAAACGGATGGGCTATAGATCTTTCCTGAATTTGTTAAATCCATTGATACTAGGAAGAAACGGTTATCATTTGAATGAAAAGATTACCATGAATGTCGGCCTGGGATATATGATATCGCCATTTGGCGATTTTATCGATGAGAACATCTGGTTAAAAACCGGACGGTTCAATCTTTTGATCACCCTGCGTCAATTTCAAAATAAGGAAAACTGGTTTCAGGGTATAGGAATCAGTGTAATAGATTACAAATTGTCAAAAAAACTAATCCTGACCTTAAAAGGTCATTATTGGCAGCAGCCGCTTCACTTTGATTTTAATACATTCGAATCATTTTCGGGCGGAGCCTTTGACGCAAATCTGGGATACTATTTCTATAATGACCAGGACAGCTGGCTGGATGGTCTTGCAATTGATTTTGGACTACTTTATAAGACCAAAGGATTCCTGCCGGAAGAGTTATATCTCGATAAGCATTTTGGATTCAGATTCGGAACCACCCTGAAATTAGACTGAAGATGATCAAACCCCGCCCGTCGGCGGACAGGCGTGCTTTTCCATTGCAGGGACTGCAGGCACAAACCCAGCAAGTACCTATTTTCAAATAGTCGTTCTAAATATACTGCAAACATACCGGGGGTATTTTTTTGATTCGTGGAATTAAGTACTTAATTTACGCCAATCTGAAATCAGACTATTTTTTTCTGATTTCACTGAAAATTTAGGAGAGAGTATGTTATTTCACGCAACCCACAGTCACAGCTACCAGACCTGCCATGCCCATGATGAAGCGCGCAAGGCAAAAGTAATGGAAGCAGTGAAATCATCCGAAGAAATCGGAATCAAAATCCACGGCATTTATGTAGACCCTCCGGGACACAAAGGATATTTTGTGCTGGAAGCAGACACCATGGAACAGGTGGTGCAGTTTTTTGACCCCATGCTGGACTTGGTGATACGGATATTCGCCCGGTGATAAGCATGCAGGCAGCCCTTGACACCTTAAAGCAGGACTAGTTCGATTAAACACTAAATCACGCCCTGACGCATGGTTTAGTGTTCCACTATACATGAGATGATCCTGATATATTACGATCATTACATGTACAGAAACCCATTGGCAGATTATTGCAAATAACCTATAGACCGCTATACCTGCAAGTTTGAAAATTCAGTGATGGAAGAACGTTTTATGGAGCGCCGATGGGAAAAAATATCACGGTGCCAATCTGGCCGAATCCCTGGAATTGGTTCGACGCCTGTCACTGGGCAAAGGAGACATTGTATATATCTCTAAATTTTACGAGACCAACCGGGAAATGCGGACAGTCGTACCCATCGGAACCGCCGTTTCCGTGTATGATATTCAGCAGTTTTTATATTAACTGGATTTCGGCCTGTTATTCTTTATAATTATGTCAAGCATGCCACCTGCCTGCCTGTTCGACACCCTGTGATCAAAAAAATGAGCAGGCTTTCATGTAAATTTTTTATTATAACTCTGATATAGCCTAACCTTTTTAATTTCTATGAAATGAAAACAAAAATAAAACCCGAATTACTGTCGCCTGCGGGTAATCTGGAAAAATTGAAGTACGCTTTTGCCTATGGAGCTGATGCGGTTTACGCCGGTGTCCCGCGTTTCTCGTTGCGTACAAGAGAAAATGATTTTCGTGAAGAAAGCCTTATTGCGGGGATTCAATACGCTCGAAACCTGGGCAGGAAAGTGTATCTTACCCTGAATATTTTTGCTCACAATGCAAAAGTGGATGGATTTATTCGTGAGCTGGAAAAGGTCGTTGAATGGGAGCCGGATGGTTTGATCATGGCAGATCCTGGATTGATTCACCAGGCTTTAAAACGTGTCCCTAATATTCCGGTTCATCTTTCAACCCAGGCCAACGCTACAAACTGGACAACGGTGGAATTCTGGAAAAACATGGGTGTGAACCGGATCATTTTATCCCGGGAACTTCGTTTAAAAGAAATTGCTGAGATTCATGCCCAGGTGCCGGATATTGAACTGGAATCATTTGTCCATGGAGCTATTTGTATTGCCTATTCCGGGCGTTGTTTAATCAGCAACTATATGAATCATCGGGACGCAAACCAGGGGACATGCACCAATTCCTGTCGGTGGGAATATGATTTACAACAGCAGTCAAGTTCATTATTAACCACTGAAAAAAATCAAACAGCGGGATCAGCTGATCATTACAAAAGTCCGGGGAATGGTTTTTACGTTGAAGAAAAAGAACGTTCCGGCGAACAATTTCCCCTGGAAGAAGATGAAAGCGGTACTTACATGTTTAATGCCAAAGACCTTTGTGCCGTGGAACTCCTGGATGATATTCGCAACGCAGGTGTTATGAGTTTCAAGATTGAGGGCAGGACCAAATCAGCATATTATGCTGCCATGGCAACCCGGTCATACAGAAAAGCTATTGATGACATGGCAGCGGGAAAATCTTTTGATCCATCCAATCTGGATGATTTAACAGCTTTGTCCAACCGAGGTTATACAACAGGGTTTTATACCAGGAACCCCAGGGAATTTGGAGAAAATATTCATGACAGCCGTTCCAAGGAACGTTCACATAAAGCAGTAGGGCTCAACTGCAAGTGGGATCAGGCAACCGGGCTAATGTGGTTTGATATTAAAAATAAACTTGGCGTGGGCACAGAGGTTGAAATATTCACCCCAGGCGGGAAAGAAATAATCCGTGTTTCAGAATTACGGGACAATCAGGGAAAACAGGCAGAATGGATACACGGCGGAGCAGGGAGGGGCGCTTTCCCTTTGCCAGAGGATCCGGGAGAATTTGCCATTATTCGCCGGACACTCTATGAGGAAGAGCAGGCTTTGGTGGGTGCAGATCCGGACTGATGCCAATTTTTGGACTTCATTTTCCACCTTCAGCAAATATTTCGCCAGCGCCAGGCCCAGGTCTGCGGTCGTGTCAAGGGTTCGGGGAATGCCACTAATTAAACCCATCACCTGAAAATAACCTGCATTTTACTGATAGCTGTTGAGAATTAGTCTATAATTTGTTATGAGTAGGGGGTAGGTATTAACGGCAAGTAACAAAATTAGAATGTTATTTTTGTTATTGGTAAACTCAGCCAGATATGAACGGTCGCGAATATATTAAAAGTGAGATTCTGGAAAGAAAGATCAGCGCCATCATTAGAACGGATAATCAAAAAGTAGCTGAGCAGGCCATGCGGGCAGCAGTTGCTGGAGGATTTACAGTTGTGGAATTCACACTCACAACACCTGGAGCACTAAACCTGATTACCCAATTCAGAGAAAATGATGATCTTATTGTAGGTGCAGGTACCGTCATGTCACCTGCCCTCGTACAAGAAGCGGTGGAAGCAGGTGCTCAGTTCTTGGTTTCACCGGTCTTTAACCTAGATGTAATACAAGAAACGGCAAAACTGGATGTGGTCAGTATTCCGGGGACTTTCACTGCCACAGAAATGGAAACTGCACACCGAGCCGGTGCTGACCTTGTGAAACTGTTTCCCGCACCGGCGAATGTGGCAGAATACATCCGCTTTATACTTGCGCCCCAACCTTATCTCAAAATATTCCCCACATCAGGAGTTAATCTTGACAATATGCTGGATGTTCTGCAGGCTGGCGCTGCAGGTGCCGGTTTTGTAGGACCGCTGTTTGATCCAGAAATGATCCGCAACAAAAACTATGAAAACATACAACAACGAGCCGAAGCAATTGTTAGTCGTCTAGCTTCTTTTGTTATCAATGGTTAATACCATCTTCAATGACTATCCGTCCCGCTGTAATTGGATGATCCATTCCTTCAATGAGTAATTCTAAATTATCACCAAGGCCAGTGACTTTTCCTTGGGCTATTTCTTCACTCTGTTCTGTTGGTGTATCCGAAAATACTCTTACCCTTTTCCCAATTACGAAGGAACGCTCTTGATAAATATTCAGGAGATTTGAATACTTATTTTTCAATAATCGCTGATAGTTATCATCCAAAGTATTGATCAACCGATCCAATATAATTTTCTGTGAGCAGTAGTTTTTTTCTGTTACAAAATCAAATAAAGAAGCTGCTGATGGATTAAATCTGCCGGGAGGTATCTGGGGAGTTATTTCTACATTTAGTCCAATTCCAAGCACTGCTCCTGTGATGATATTTCCCATTGTCTTTGTATTAGCCAGAACACCACATATTTTTTTTGAATCAATAATAATATCATTAACCCATTTTACTGATGCTCTTCCGGTTAATTCTTTTATGGAATCAATTGTCTGAATTACTGATACCGCTGATAAAATGATAAACCCGCTTGTAAAATGGTCTATCTGTTGGTTTGGTGAAATATAGGCAGATAAATGGATGTTTCCGGGTAAGCTAATCCATGGTCGATTCTTATACCCGTGAAAATTTTCCCCTGATTCTGCCAGGCAGAGAATTCCATCTGGCAGTTCGGCTTCAGACCGAGAGATTCTAATCAGGATATCATACTGCGACACAGGGGTAAATTCTAAAACAAAAAGATGTTTCCAATTGCCTGGTCTATTGATTTCACCCCTATAGAAGGCATTGTTTCTGATCAATTCTGCTGCCAAGGGTTGAATGTTTTTATTCAACCCTTGCTGCCTGGTTTTTCTCCAGTTAGGTTTTTCATCTAAAACACTATCAGCATAGTCCGTATTATCTGTGTAGACCAACATATTCTGTGATATGGATTTTTATTAAAGTGTAGCAGTATTCAAAACATATCTTTCGGCCGAAGCACAACGCAGGTAGAAATTATTGATATATGATTTTTACGGCTGCGGCTAATTTTTCACCGTCAGCAAATATTCCGCCAGTGCCAGGCGCAGGTCCTCAGAAAGGTAATTCTGCGGCGGCATCTCAGGGAAGTCCTCCCGCTTATGTTCCGGTTTGATGATGTAGTCGGCGATGCCCTGGGGATTATTCTGGTAGAGTGCCTGGATGACCAGTGTGGGCGGCCCCACCATGCGCACTTTGTAAGCATGGCATCCGGAACAGATGCCGTAGTAGGCCATCTTCACCCGTTCCTTTTCGGAAAACTCCCGCGGTGATACCGGTGTGTCCAGCATGTAGGTCTGGACGGCTCTGGTGGTTGTTTCCTGGCACTGAGCCCATTGACCAAGGCCGAAAGTGCGGTAGCGGTCCTTGTTGGCGATGCAGCTGCCGGTGCCGCCGCCCACGGCAACGATATCCGGCCCCCTGGTGGAGAGCTGGGTCATCATAATTGCTTTTAATTCCCCCACCGGGTTATTGCCGTTGTTGATCATAAAATTTTCTAGGATCAAAAGACGGTCAGGGTTGGGCTCCACTTCAGGGTCATTGGCGGTATTGGCACCGTAATCCAGATCAGTGATGGTGATGCCGGCGTTGTCGTTGCCTGATATGATGTTATTTTCAATAATCACCTGATCCGCCGCCATCACCAGGATGCCGGTGCCTTGGGGGATTCCCGCCACCAGGGACCCGGGCGCTCCAAAATTCACATGGTTGTTGTCATTAACAAAGTTGTCACGGATAATGACGTCGTAGCAGGACTTGATGGGCAGTCCCGGCGTAATAAAAATCAGGATGCCGCCGGTGTTATTGTAGCAGTGGTTGTTCTCGACCAGGGCGTGACGGCTGTTCTCGATCTCGATGCCGGCTACATTTCCGAAAACCTCGTTGTGTCGCACATCAATGTTGTCGCACATGCCCACGTAGATGGCCGCGTCCTCAATCCCCGTCAAAATATTGTACTCGATCAGGCCGTTCTTGCCGAACTGCGGGAAAATACCGTAGACGCCCGCGTCGATGACCCAGTTATTGCGGATTACAAAGTTGTTGCCGGCCTGCCCCATGACGCCGTTCCCCTTGTAGTTGATGATCTTGAAATTCTCGATAAGGATATTGTTACCGGAGTAAAGGAAGGCATCATTCAGCTCTTTTTCTCCATCCAGGGTGGGCCATTTTCCTTCCAGGATCACACCCTGCATGCTGATGTTTTCCTTGTCAATGTAAACGGTCTCCTTGTAGGTGCCGGGGTAAACACGGATCAGATCGCCAGGCTGGGCCTGTGCTACTGCTGCCTGGATAAATTCGCCGTTCCGCACATCGATTATCGTCCTGGATGCAGGCGTTTGCACGCCGACGGCTGCCCCGGCCGTGTCAGGTTCCGCAGGACTGCGGAAGTACGTTGGCGGAGGCGGAGGGGTACTTTGCGTTTTGTACATCATTCTGCCGACCCACAGGCCCGCGCTGAATAAAACCAGAACAGCAGCCAGGCCAAGCCATTTATTTGGTTTTTTCATCTTTTTATTCACCCATTTTTCGTGTGCTTGTGGTGTGCACAGGTGCTGCTCCCGAGAGCAGTTTTTCCGGCACACGGGGTTTAAAAGTTTCGTCTGTCAGTGTTTTCAGGAAATCCACCAGCCGGTCCAGTTCATATTCGCTCAGGTTCGGCTCCGAAATGTGCCAGTGGAGCCTCAGGTCTTCCCCCTGGGGCACAGCATGGCCCCGGCCTTTGTTGTAGAATTCCACCGTCTCGCGCAGGGTGGCGAACCGCCCCGAGTGCATGTAAGGCGCTGTCTTTGCAATGTTGCGCAGGCTGGGGATCTTGAACCCGGCCCGCATGGTGGCATCATCAAAAGTTGTCTGTGCACCCGGATCCAGGGGACGGCCATCCGGCTCCGGCGTGCCCAGCACCGCAATCTGCTGGTTGGTGAACAGCGGCGGCGTGTGGCACTCGGCACAGCGGGCAACGAATGAACGGAACACGTTCAGTCCCTCAATTTCCTGCTCCGTCAGCGCCTGGTGGTATCCATGTGCGTAATGGTCATAGCGGCTGTTCAGGGAGATCAGTGAACACTCAAAGGCCGCCAGGGCCGTATAGATCTCCTGCAGTTTGATCTTTTTGCCGGTCCTGTCTGGGAAAGCATGGGCGAAGAGCCGCTGATATTCAGGCAGGCCGTTCAGTGCAGCCAGGAGCAGTTCGGGCGTGGTGCCCATTTCATTGGGGGCAAACAGGGGCCCCATCATCTGTTCTTCCAGGGTTTTGGCCCGGGCGTCCCAGAAGAAGGATTTTAAAAAGGAGACGTTCCACAGGGAGGGCGCATTGCGCGACACCTCGGCACCACCAATGCCTACACTGCGGGTCAGTCCATCGCTAAACCCCAATTCTGGATCGTGACAACTGGCGCATGACAGGGAGCCGTCCCGTGAAAGGGCCGGGTCAAAAAACAGATAGCGTCCCAGATCGATCTGCTGCGGTGAAAAGCCGTCGCGGACCCTGGGCAGGCCCGTCTTCAGTCCGCCCACACCGCTATTTTGCAGGGACTGGTACTGTTGATACAGCGACCGCGATACGCAACGGTTTTCGGCGGTCAGTTCGAAGCCGGGGGGGCAGTGCTCCGCCAACATGATAGGTTTGGACCCTGGCACCTGCGCTAGAGAAATGATCAATAACAGTTGAAGCGAAAGAATCCTGGGAAGCAATCGAGGAAAAAGCATATTACTTATTCTCATTTGTTGCCGGCTCCTGGAGGGACTGGATGTAAACCGCAACGTCCTCTGCGATAGTTTTGCCCTGCAGGTTGCGGGCGATAAAAGCCATTTGTGAACCGAACTTGTCATCCGCGTGGGCGCCGCGTATGCCCTTCTTAAAATTGGTGTACTGGCGTTTCAGGTACCAGTCGTTGATGCCCGTCAGCCGCGGTGCATTCAGGATCTTGTTGCCCATTGCATCCGGCCCATGACACGCTCCGCAGATCATCTGGTAATTCTGGCGGCCTTTCTCTATATCCCCTTTGATTCTACCGCTGATTTTTTCTGGCGGCAGTGACTTGATATAGGCAACGACGTCTTCCCGGGACTGCTGGTCCTTGAAGGTCCTGGCATGGGGCAACATCCGCTTGCCAAAAAAGTCATCCGGGTCCTCACTGCGCACTCCTGCGGCAATGTTTGACAGCTGCCGCTCCAGATACCAGGCATCCTGGTTGACCAGCGCCGGTGCACCCAGCGATAGCATTCCTTGGGCATTCTCACCATGACACTCGGTGCACTTGCGAAACAACGCTTTGCCCCGCTTAATGCTTCCCTCAGCCAGGGCGCTGTCTGCCATGAGTATGGACAGGGCGAGAAGTACCAGATGCTTTATCGTTTGCATGTTTTTTTATTTCCGGTATATGAAAATCGCACTCGCTAGAGCCTTTTGATGAGACAAAGTAAGTCCGTTTTGAAAATAATAGAAAAAGACAGTTTCCACTCCCAACTTCCACAGTCCGCCATTAACTATGTTAAGCATTTTCCATTCCTGCATCAACAAGAATTCCCTGATGCTCCTCGTTTTCTCTTCATGAGACCTGCTGTGCACAATTATTTCACGCCGGGACCAGCGGCACATAGCGCCTGCCTGCCGCAGCGAAAGCGCAGGCATGGCAAGACCTTCCAGGCGGAGCGATGTTTTTTTACTTGTGTTAAATGTGGTATTTTTACGAAATAGAAAGGATTGAAAATGAAAATAAACCTGTTGATCCTGATGATCTTTTTGTTCCTGTCTTCTGGTTTTTTTCCTGTGTTCGGAAAGGACTTCGAATCTGCCTCTACTGTGGATCAAACCCGGGCTCAAATTTCCAAGCTGCCTAAAGACGACATCTGGTGGACGGTTTACGGTGATGACATGGGCTGGAATTTTAAGAACCTGCACCGGATGTTTCCCACGGCTAACATTTATCGGGCAGGGCAGGTCCGGCCGCTTGGTTACAATCTCTCGGCTGCGATTGCGGAATACAAAGTAGACACTCCCACGGGGAAGACCAGCTTCAAGGATTTCCTGTACAGCAGTCATTCCACCACTATGGGAATCGTTATATTGCATAAGGGCAAGATTGTCTTTGAACAGTACCCGCGCATGGAACCGTACGAGAAACCCATTTACTGGTCTGTTACGAAAGTCTTTGTCTCCACCGTCTTAGCCATTCTTGAAGATCAAGGTCTGGTTGATGTGAGCAGACCCATCGACTTCTACCTGCCCGCATTGGGAAAGTCAGACTATGCCGGTGTAAAGATCCGGAATATTCTTGATATGGCCAGCGGTGTGGATTGTCCTGATGATTATGAGAACCGTGATGCCTGTTATTACCAGTTCGCAGCATCGATTGGTGACGCTTACTGGGATGATAATTTTCCGGATAATCCCTATATATGGTCATCGGTTTACAACGCTTGGGCTTCGGTTGGGGTTAATCCCCAAGTTGATATTTCTATCCCGTCTGGATATTTTGAACCTGGATCGGATACTTTGGAAGCATCCGTAGATGTAAGTGGATATAGTGACCAACTTATTTCTGCAAGATTGTCCATAACCGCTACCGACTCTTCTTTAATGGATACTTTGGATATGACCTTCGACGAACTCTACCCCTTGTTTAAGGTATGGTGTGAGGGTCTTCCGGAAGATAAGATGGCAGACATCATGGCCACTGCCGATCTGTTGTCATCGTCGTGCGATTTGCACGTTGACGACGACGCCGACGATACCGACGGCGCCGACGACGGTCGCGGGCCGATCCGGACGAAAGGGCGTGGATCCATCTCCTCAGTCCTCTCCTTCATGCTTCATCACCCGAACTCGGAGGTGGTGCAGCTGACCGGTCTCCGCGCGTTGGTCGACGTATGCGCTTCCGCCGCGGCGCTGCCGCCGGCCGTCGGCGGCGAGGAGGCGCTCTCCTCCGAGGACCACCTCTACCTCGAGTTCCTCGACAAGCTCGAGAGCGAGATCATCAAGCACAAGCCCGATGATCCCGACACGCCCTACGTGCTGATGCCGATCCACAAGGAGACCTACCTCATCGCGAAGCACCGTGAGCGCTTCAAGCCCCACATCCGGGTGCCGATCCCCTCCATCGAGCAGATCGAGGAGGTGCACAATAAGGGCACCCTCGCCGCCTACGCGCAGGACAACGGCCTCTGCGCGCCGCCGACGATCTTCCCGGCGAGCATCGAGGAGCTCGAAAGCCGCGCTGATGAGATCGACCTGCCGGCCTTCGTCAAGCTGCGGGAGTCGGCCGCCGGCGTCGGCATCGCCAAGGTCGACACGCGCGAAGAACTCATCAGATACTTCAAGAGCCTGGTCGAAGACTACGGCCTCGCCCCGGAGGACTACCCCATCGTCCAACAGGGCGTGCCCGGCGACGACTATTGCGTCACCACGCTCTTTGACCGGGGCAAGCTCATCGCCTGCATGACCTACCGCAATATCCGCCAGTTTCCCGCCGACAAGGGAGCTGGG